>JAEEGI010002788.1_pt1 | contig 42310 bp, 39 predicted proteins | sample 8958751 | NCBI WGS metagenome assembly JAEEGI01 (sample SAMN16246545, study PRJNA631951) | gut metagenome | biome: gut microbiome; feature: rumen; material: KS-attached | host: Bos | place: Iran: Karaj | collected 2018-10 | reverse complement strand
AACAACATCGTCCTGGCGCAGTTCCTCGGAATCTGCCCGTACCTGGGTGTCTCCAACAAGCTGTCGACGGCCACCGGCATGTCGATGGCGGTGTGCTTCGTCATCACCCTCGCCACGCTCGTGACCTACCTCATCAACAAGTATCTCCTCGTTCCCTTCCAGCTCGAGTTCCTGCAGACGATCGCCTTCATCCTGGTGATCGCCGCCCTCGTGCAGATGGTGGAGATCGTGCTGAAGAAAGTGAGTCCGTCCCTCTATCAGGCCCTCGGCATTTTCCTTCCCCTGATCACGACGAACTGCGCCGTCCTCGGCGTGGCGATCACCGTGGTCACGAAAGAGTTCACCTTCGGTCTTCCTTCCCACATGCTGAACCTCGGCGAGTCGCTGGTCTATGCCTTCGCGACCTCCCTGGGCTACGGCCTGGCGATGGTCATCTTCGCGGGCATCCGCGAACACCTCGCCTTGAACGACGTTCCCAAGGCGTTCCGGGGCGTTCCGATCGCCCTGGTGAGCGTGGGCATCCTCGCGCTTGCCTTCATGGGTTTCAGCGGCATGGTCAAATAAAACAATCTTAACAACTTTTAAATTCTTTCGCGTTATGAAAAAGACTTTGATCCTGATTGCGGCGGTCCTCGGCTTTGCCGTGGCGGCTTCCGCACAGCCCCGCGCCATCGGCGTCCGCGCCGGTTACGGCGGAGAGTTCTCCTATCAGCACGGTTTCGGCAACAGCTTCGGCGAACTGGACCTCGGCTGGTGGCATAACCACATCAACATCGTGGGCATCTATGATTTCATTCTCGGCGGCAACGGCCAGGTGAACGTGTATATCGGCCCGGGCGCCCAGCTGAGCATCTGGAACAATGAGCCGGCGCGCTCTTCCTACCTGAATGTCGGTCTGGCCGGTCAGTTCGGCGTGGAATGGAACATTCCGACGATTCCGCTCCAGCTTTCCGTTGACTGGAGGCCGGTCTTCTTTTTCTTGAATGACGGACGCGGCTTCGGCTACGACAGCGTCGGTCTGGGCATCAGATATCGTTTCTAAGATGAAGAGAATTACGGTTATTGTCGTGGCGATGCTCCTGGGAGCCGTCGCCGCGCTGGCCCAGCCGAAGGCCATCGGTGTCCGTGGCGGCATTTTCGGACCTCAGTTCAACGGAGAGATCAGCTACGAGCACTGGCTGACCATCTTTGACAACGACTATGACTTCGTGGAGGCCGAACTCGGTGTCTTCGGTGGCAACGGTTTCAAGGCCACTGCGCTGTATAACTTCACGTTCGCCCAGCCGGAGTTCACCGACCGCGGCGAGTGGGGCTTCTATGCGGGCCCGGGTGTCGCGCTCGGCTATGGCACCGGCATCAACAATAATGATGAGCGGGTGGCCGCGCCCTTCCTGGGCTTTGTCGCCCAGCTGGGCCTGGAGTACACCTTCTGGTTTCCGCTGCAGCTTTCCGTGGACTTCCGTCCCGGATTCATGATCCCGGCGCTGATGAACCGCAACTGGTACGGCTTTGCCTTCTCGGCCCGTTATGCGTTCTAGGAACTACCTTGCCGAGAGGGACATCAGCAGCTGATACTGCTGGTTGACCGCTTCGGAGAAGGAATTGTCGAGGATGGCATCCGTGAGGGTGCCATCCTTCGTTTGTATGCGGATGGAAGTGATGTGACCGTAGGCGAGCGTGCGGAGCTGGCTCATGGAAGGGTACAGGAAGAGGAGATTGACCTCGTCGCGGGTCTGGGGGAGGGTGATTTCTGAACCGTTTTCCAGGACGAAGGTGACGGGGGCGTCCGTTTCGATGCCGAACTGCTTTTCGGTGCCCAGCTGAAAGGAAAGGTCGATGTCCTCCGCCGCGGAGTTCTTGTAGTACAGGTGGCTGAGGATGACGTTGTACTTGAAGTCTTTGCCGTCGGCGACGATGGGTTCGGCGGCCGTCAGGACACTGCCGCTCTGGTCCACGCGGCCGGCGGGCTCCGCCTTCAGTTCGATGGTGGAGCGGGAGGCTTCGGTGATGGCTTCGCAGTGGCGTTTCAGCAGGGCGGCGAAGGCGTCGTCCTTGAAAGTGAACTGCATGTAATCGTCCGGGTTCCAGCCGGTCACGATTTCAAGGGACTGGACGCCGCGGGTCATCTTTTCCATGTCGGCCGCTTCCAGGGCATAGCGGAGGCGGTTCAGGTACAGGCCGTCCTCGAGGCGGGTTTTCGTGGCGCTGTCCCGGCCGATCTGGTCGGCCCGGACGACGGAGCCGCCGGGGAGGGTGGCGGTCATCTTCACGCCTTTCGGGGCCGTGAAGGGCGTTTTCTGCCGGAGGTCGATGAAGAGCTGGTACATCAGGGACCCGTCGGGGAAGCCGACGCATTCCACGCGGACTTCCAGGTCGCCCGCTTTCTCGGATTCAGTGGAGATATGGGTCATTCCTTCGGACCGGTAATTGGTCCGGATCTCCTGGGCGGAGAGGGTGAGGGCGGCCGCAAAAGCCGTCAGGAGAAGGATCGTCTTTTTCATCATCGAGTGCAAATATACATAATCAATGCCGTGTAACGGAAATTTTTTGTATCTTTATCGGAACTAACGACACGGACTATGTACCAATACCGCACATCCGGGGACAAATATGTCCTGAGCCTGGACAATCATGTGGAGATTTCCTCCGCCCTGGCGGCCTTCTGTGAAGAACTTGACATCCGCTGCGGCGCCGTCTACGGAATCGGCGCCATCTGCGAGGCGACTTTCCGCTTTCTGGACCCGGCCACGAAGAAATACGTGGACAAGACCTTCTCCGAGCAGATGGAGATTACGAACCTGACCGGCAACATCTCCTGGAAGGACGGCAACGTCTATCTGCACCTGCACATCACGGCCAGCCGGAGGGATTACACCTGCGTCGGCGGGCATATGCTCTCCGCCCGCGTGAACGGGGCCTGCGAACTCGTCGTGGAGCGTTTCTCCTGCGCGGCCGGCCGCCGTTTCGACCCGGAGACGGGACTCAACCTGTATGAATTCTAAACCTTGACTGATATATGAGCTTTGTCATGATCATCGAGCTGCTGATCGTCCTCGCAGCGCTCTACGTAGGTTCCCGCTACGGGTCCCTGGCCCTCGGCGCCATCTCCGGCATCGGCCTGGCCATCCTGGTGTTCGGCTTCGGCCTCAAGCCCGGCACGCCGCCCACCGACGTCATCTACATCATCATCGCGGCCGTCACCTGCGCCGGCACCCTCCAGGCGTCGGGCGGTATGGACTGGATGATCCAGATCGCCGAACGGATGCTCCGCAAGCATCCGGACCACATCACCTTCCTGGGTCCCCTTGTGACCTTCTTCCTGACCGTCCTCGTGGGTACCGGCCATGTGGTCTACACGATCATGCCCATCATCTGCGACATCGCCCTCAAGAAGAACATCCGGCCCGAGCGCCCCTGCGGCGTCGCTTCCGTCGCTTCGCAGGTGGGTATCACCTGCTCGCCGATCGCCGCCGCCGTCGTCGCCTTCGTCACCATCTCCAACGCCAACGGCTACATGGTCTCTATTCCGCAGGTGCTGATGGTCACCATCCCGGCCTGCCTCATGGGCCTCATGTGCGCCGCCCTCGCTTCCTACAAGCGCGGCAAGGACCTGGACGAAGATCCCGAGTTCCTGAAGCGCAAGGCCGATCCTGAGCAGTACGCCTACATGTACGGCAGCTCCGCCACCACCTTGGACAAGGTCATCACCAAGTCCGCCAAGGCGTCCGTGTTCATCTTCCTGGGCGCGCTGCTGGTGATCGTGGCCTTCGCGTTCTGCCAGATGCTCCACGTTTCGGACGGCCGTACGGTCGCCGAGGCCATCGCCATCCCCAAGATGAACATCTGCATCCAGATCATCATGCTGGTGGCCGCCGCCTGCAACATCATGTTCTGCAAAGCCTCTCCGAAAAAGGCCGTGGGCGGCGCCGTCTGGCAGTCCGGCATGGTCGCGGTGGTCGCCATCTACGGCATCGCCTGGATGGCCGACACCTATTTCGGCAACTACATGGACGAGATGAAGGCCATGCTCACCGGCCTCGTCACCAACTATCCCTGGTCCATCGCCTTCGTCTTCTTCCTCGTCTCCGTGCTCATCAACTCCCAGGGCGCCGTGGTCGTCGCCTTCCTCCCGCTGGCCTACCAGCTGGGCATCGCCGGCCCCGTCCTCCTCGGCGTCCTCCCGAGCGTGTACGGCTACTTCTTCATCCCGAACTACCCGTCCGACATCGCCACGGTGAACTTCGACCGTTCCGGAACCACAGTCATCGGCAAATACCTGTTGAACCACAGTTTCATGATGCCGGGCCTGATCAGCGTCATCGTCTCCTCCGTCGTCGGCTACCTGATCACCTGCGTCCTCTTCCCCGGCTACTTTGCGGGCTTCATCCAGTAGTTTTTTCAGATTTTTTGCATAACTTTGCACTCCCTTTCAGGGAATGTCGGTTCCGTAGCTCAGCTGGATAGAGCAACAGCCTTCTAAGCTGTGGGTCTTGGGTTCGAATCCCAACGGAATCACAACTCGCTAATTCGCTGATTATAAGCGTATTAGCGAGTTTTTCTTTTCCTTTTCGCCTCAGAAAAGTTATAAACTTTCATTAAATGATAGTTGCAAATCAAGTAAAATTTAATAATTTTGCGTACTGCTTATTCGTGAATGCGTGAGCAATACGTGAGCAGACAACCATAAGAAGAGAGAAAAGAGAACACCACATGTTGACGACGAGATTCTTTTTGGACACGAGGAGGCCGGACAAGGACGGATTATTTACTCTGTACCTGGTCCTCTCGAAAAACAGGACGACTGCCATGACTTCCCTGGGCCTGAAGTTGTCAAAGGACCAGTGGAAAAACGGAGAAGTGGTCGAGCATCCGAAGAAGAAGTTCTGGAACGGGCTCCTTTCAGCCAAGAAAGGGGACTATGACAGGGCGATCGTCGAACTTACCTATAACGGCGCCTTTGCCATGAAGTCTGCAAAAGAGTCTCTGCAGATTCTCAGGGAGCGAGTCGACCCGGAATACGCTGCGAAGTGCCAAGAGGAGAGAGAAAGTAAGAAGATCCAGGAGAACAGTTTCGCCAGGTTTTTCCTCTCCTTCCTGGGGGAGAAGGACAACGCCGGAACAAAAGGGTTGTATCACGACACCTATCGAAAGATTGAGTCCTTCTGTGAAGCTGAGGGATATGATTTCATGTCGCTTTCATTTGACGAGATCACGAAGCCCTGGTTGGAATCATTCGAGAGATTCTGCCTGAAAACGCAGAGACAGAATACGGCGAGCCGGCATCTCCGCGATATTCGAGCGGTTTTCAATGCGGCTATCGATGCTGAGAAGACGACGCGCTACCCTTTCCGGAAGATGAAGATCAAGGTCGTCGAGTCCAGGGACAAGTCGTTCACCGCCTCGGAGCTCCGCCAGCTTTTCAATTTCGGATGCTATCCAGGGGGGGAGCAGGAAGCTGTGGACATGTTCAAGCTGATGTTCTGTCTGATTGGAATCAATTCGGTCGACCTGGCCTTCCTTAAGAAGCCCAGAGGTAACCGCATAGAATACGAGCGCCGGAAGACGCATAAGCCGTATTCCATCAAGATAGAACCGGAAGCGAGCCGTATAATTCGCAAATACAAGGGAAAGGAAAGGCTCCTCGATATCTTGGAAAGGGTCCCCAATTATCAGACTTATTTCAACCGTATAGGGAAATCGCTCCGCAAGGTTGGCAAGAAGAGGGTAGATGGAAAGAAGAGCATCGGGAAGGCGATCTTGCCGGATGTATGCACCGGATCAGCGAGGACTTCCTGGGCCACGATTGCCCAGGAAGAATTGGGAATCGACCGGGAAGTGATTGCGGCCGCTCTGGGGCATTGTACGGTTGACGTTACGACGACATACCTCCGCACGAAATGGAGGAGAAAGGTCGATGAGGCAAATCGCAAAGTCCTGGATTGGGTCTTCTACGGGAAGTAGAAAAGTCGGCTATCCGCAATATGAGGTTGGATTTTGTGGATTCACTTGCTAATGACCTATTATTCTCTTATCTTTGCATGTACATAATTACGTACAGAAAAAAAATGAAAACAACCAGCGTATCAGATTTCAGGACCAACATGAAACGGTATTTGGACGCCGTCATCTTTGACTCGGACTGCGTCGTCATCAACCGTGGCAACACCGGAGCCGTGCTCATCTCCCTGGAAGAATACAACTCCATCAAAGGGACGGAAGCCATCCTTGCATCCGAGAGGATGGCGAGTTCCATCCGTACCGGCCTGGAGGATATCGCCCGCAGCGAGGTCGAAGAAATAGACATCGACGCCCTATGAAACTGCTTTGGACAAAGAGCGCGAAAGAGTCTTACGGGCTTCTCAAGACGGACGCCCCCGACGTGGCGGAAAAGGTCAAGTCAATCCTGAAAGACACGGCAACGCATCCCGAAACGGGATTCGGTTCCCCCACAAAACTCGAAAGGGACTATTCCGGCCTCTGGCAACGGACATACGCCCCCGGTCAGGTCATCATTTATTCCTTCGATGAAGACGCCGTTACAATCGTCTCCATCGGGGCAAGGGAAACCGCCCTCCAGCATGTCCACCTGGAATCCTATTCCAAGCAGGATGAGCAGTCCGTCATGGGACAGATGGCCGCCAACAGAGGAAAAGACGGAGAACCCAAGGTAGGCATCTTCTGGTACAACCGAGCGACGAACCAACTGTTCGGAGTCATATCCCACCGGGTGAGTGACTACACCAAAGCCAACGCCTCGGATGGGAGAATCACCTGCTCCGAAATGCACGAGGATGTCTGGAAAAAGGAGTTCTACAAGCAACGATACCAACACGGTGGCCAAGGCCCGTTCATCGGTGCCTACCAGGACAAGCCACGCGGCCGTGTGTTCTACCATATGGATGACGGGACCTATGAAGTGGCCGTAGGAAAATGGATAGAGGAATACCCCCAGGCTTATGAGCTGATTCTGAAAGAATTCAACCTGCCGCCAGAGAAAACGAAAGCCATGTACGCCGTCCATTGGGACATAGGTCACTCATGGCGTTAACCCTATTTCCAACCACATATTGCGGATAGCCGAAAAGTCACTCGCCAAACAAGGCCTTGAGCCTATCATTGTAGACTGGATTCATATAACTGGCCACGGCATCCCTAACGACATCCGAGACGCTCCGTTTCTCGGCTAAGGCCACGATTTTCAGCTGTTGGATGACTGTGTCTGGGAAAAGGACGGTCAGACGGGCATCACACTTTTCCATAGGAACAGACACCTTCTTCGAGACGGACTTCCTCCTGGATTTCTTCGAATGATTCTTAGCGGAAGGTTCTTCCTCCGGGGTGGGCGACGGAGAGATCTGTTCTCCTTCCCCGGGGACAGGCAGACGGGATCCCTGACCATCGGGCTCAGCATTATCTGTCCCCAGCGCTTTTTTGTACATCTCCCAGGACTCTCCCAGGTCTTCCTCTTCAACTTTCTTTGCCATGTCTTTCCTTTTTTTGCAAAAGTAAGAAAATAGCTTTAATTTACAAAATTATAATATTATAATATTGACAAATACACATTTGATAATATTTACATATTATAACATTGTCACATTATCACATTATAATGTTATAAAGAGTGAATATGTGCTTTTGACAATCCTGTAATCTGATAAATCACACACATTATAATGAAGAACTGGCCACAAAACCAAGTAAATAACGCTGATAATTTCTGACTACGGAAAGAAATTATTCGTTTTTTTCAACGCCGTTTTGGATAATTTGCGCCATGAAGACGGATGTCAAATGGCCAAATTTAACCAGGACAAGGTGTGTATGTGTACCACACATACTTCCGGACGCTTCACTGCGTGTATGTGTCGCACACATTGACACGCCCGGCACCTTGCTTTTCCGGGGGATTATCGACGCAAAAATCCCCGGAAAAGATACGCTCGGATCATTCGTCCGAGCGAGTTCCGCACCTCCGTAGTCGGTGCGTCCTGGCAGGGGCCTAGCTGAAAAATCACACACTTTTTGCACAAGCAAATAGATCAAAGTGTAGTGGTTTGGCACAATCTGGGTGTATCTTTGCGATTGCAAAGAACACCCAGTATCCGTATTACAATGATCAAAGAGACCTGCTATTTGGCTGATACCAACAAACTAGCCCATTTTGCTGCTCACCCCTTGCATCGCACCACATTTTTTGTTACATTTGTGCTAAATGTTACATAATGTAACAGAAGATTGTTTGTATGAAAGGAAACCAATACAAGGCCTTGAGGCTCAAAGAAGAAACGCTAGACAAATTGTCTGATGTCCAACTCGCCTTCGAATCTACTTATATGAAACGAATGACCAAGGATGAATTTGTCCAAAAATTGATCGACTGCATTAAGGATGCGGAACCCGCAGTCTGGCAGAACTACTGCGCAATAGCGGACAAAAAAAACGCGGAATAGGACCCCGACATGGCAGACAAACTCACTTTCACAGGACACGAGTCCTTCCACTGCAGGACACTCTGGCTGAAGAAGGGCTACGATGCCATCACGGCAGGGACGGATTTCAATGCCCCCGAGGCCGTCGTCAAGCTTGGCGTAGGAAAGAATATGGTTGCATCCATCAGATACTGGATGAAAGTTACCGGGTGCCTCGACTCGAACAATGAGCTCACCTCGTTCGCGCGTCTCCTGTTTGACAACAACGGGGGGCTCGATCCGTTCCTCGAAGACGAAGCCTCTCTCTGGCTGTTGCATTACAACATCGTCGCAAAGGGGGTTGCTTCGCTTTACCGGCTCGCATTCCTCGGATTCAAACGCGAAAGGAAGGAGTTCACGAAAGAACAGCTCATCCAGTTCGTCCGAAGAGCGGTGACTGGCTCGACCATCGTAAACGACAACTCCATCATGAAAGACATCAATGTTTTCCTTCAGACTTATGTCGCTCCGGTCGGGACGAAAAGCGTCGAGGAATACGGAGCGATATTCATTGACCTCGGTCTCATTCGCCGGATTGGCGGCGACAGGTACGTCTTCGCCGAGACTCCTTCCGTCGCCATTCCGGACGCGGTGCTGCTCTACGCTCTGTCGGATTGTCGCAAGGGCGGCAAGACCGTTTCCGTGGACGGGCTCCAGGACTTGTCCCTCATCTTCGGCCTGCCGATGCCGGATCTCGTGAAATCCGTCGAACGGGTTGCCCAGCTTCATCCAGACGAAATCACCTATTCCGACAACAGCGGAATCAAGAACGTGCATTTCATCGGCGATATCGATGTTATCAGGGAACTGACAAAGCACTACACAAGATGACCTACTACGCTTCTGTCAACATAGAGAACGGCCTGGAAGAAGGCTACCGTTATATAGTGACGCCGAACGTGCAGCGCGTCCTCGGGGAGATCGTTTCGGACGTGCAGCAAGGGGTCCACTCATTCTGCATAGTGGGCAACTATGGAACAGGCAAGAGCAGTTTCCTCATGGCTCTTGAAGATGGGCTGCGTGAACAGTCCCGGGATCTCCTCCCCAACAGGGAGGTCTTCTTCGGAAGCTCCGACTTCGAGATGATGAATGTCGTCGGCGAATACGCGACCCTCAGGTCAATCCTCGCCTCGCGGTTCAACTGTAGTGAGGACAGGGTGCTCCAGAAGGTCAAGGAACGCTGCGTCTCCTGCGAGACCGATGGTGGTTCGTTCTTCCTCGTCGTGGACGAGTTCGGAAAGATTCTCGAACATGCGGCCAAGAACGACCCGGAGGAGGAACTGTATTTTCTCCAGCAGCTCTCTGAGATGTTCAACTCGCTCAAGCGCAGGGCTGTCCTTCTGACAACGCTCCACCAGACCTTCGGGGCGTATTCGTCCCAGCTGAGCGAAGCGCAGCGCAACGAGTGGCAGAAGGTCAAGGGTCGGTTCCGCGAGGTCGTTTTCAACGAGCCGGTCGAGCAGCTCCTCTTCCTCGCCGCCGAGCAAAACAAGGGGGATGAACGCACGATTGAGGACGAATGCGCCTTCGGTCGCCTGTACGACCTCGCCCTTTCTGCAAGAATCATCAGCGAGGGCTTCGCACGCGAAACGGCCAGGAGCATCTATCCCCTCGACCCGGTCTCTGCTCAGTGCCTGACCGAGGCGATCCGACGCTATGGTCAGAACGAGCGGTCGCTATTCTCCTTCCTCACGGCCAAGGGAGACCTCTCCGTAGATGCCTTTGTCCCCGGACGCGACCTAACATACAACCTTGCCGCTGTCTACGATTACTTGGTCTACTACTTCTACACGGCGCTCTCCGATGTCAACATGGACTCGGCAAGCTGGTCCGCCGTCAAAACGGCCGTGGCGAGGGTAGAGAACGGCGCCGTGGCTGAGCAGTACGCCCCCGACGCAATCAAAATGGTCAAGGCAGTCGGCCTCCTGGGCATACTGGCTCCTCCGGGTTCGCGGCTGGACGAGTCCGATGTCTGCCGCTATGCAAAGGACGCCATGGCCATAGGAGACCCCCAGGCGGTTCTCGCGGAGCTCGTAAAGGCCCAGGTCATCCGGTACGCTTCATACAAGTCCCGATTCATTGTATACGAGGGAAGCGATACGGACATACAGGGCGAACTCGCCAAGGCCGCAGTCACAATTCCGAAGCCCGCTCCCGATGCCGCTCTTCTCAGGGAATATTTCCCTGGAAGAGTGTCGCTTGCGGGCGCCGAATACTACCGTACCGGCACGCCCCGGAATTTCCAGTGGGTGCTTGTCAACGAGCCGGAGGTCCTTGTCCCGCAGGGCGACATCGACGGCTACTGCCAGTTGGTCCTGCCGCTTGACGGCGCTTGCCTGGAAAGGGTGAAGAGTCTGTCGAAGGACACACAGGAAGCCATCGTATATGCAGTCTACAGGAATGCCGAGGATATCGTGCTCCGGCTCCACGAGATACTGAAGGTGCGCCATGTCATCGGCAGGGTCATCACCGACGATAAGGTCGCCTATCGCGAACTGACGAACATCCTCAGGCATGAACAGTCTCTCCTGGAGTCCGCCATATGCGACGGTCTCTACGACGGAACGAAGGTGGACTGGTACTACCGAGGGAAGAAAGTGGGCGTCAAAAAGAGAAAGGACTTCTACGAGTTGTTGTCAAAGGTGTGCGCAGATGTCTATTCCGGCACGCCTATCATCCGGAACGAACTGGTCAACAAGCAGAAATACAGCTCGGCCATCTCTTTGGCGCGGGTGAACCTCATCCAGGCGATGCTCGCCAACGACTCGCTGGAGGATCTGGGGTTCCCGCGGGACTCCTTCCCGCCCGAGAAGACCTGCTATCTGACGATCCTGAAGGAGAACGGACTGCACAGGCGGGATTCCGACGGGTTCTGGTACTACGCACCGCCCGCGTCTCATGAGATCCGTGCTCTTTATGACGCCTGTTCCGAGTTTCTCGCCTCCACCGCCGAAAAGCCAAAGAAGGTGTCCGAGTTCCTCCAGATGCTCCGCTCCAGGCCGTTCAAACTTAAGCAGGGGCTCATAGACTTTTGGCTGCCCGCATTCCTCATAATGCGCCAGCAGGACTATGCGCTGTACTCCAACGGCGCATACGTAATGTCCCTGAGCCGGGAGGTCATCGACTTGATGTCGCGCCTGCCCGAGGACTTCACCATAAAGGCATTCAATGTCTCTGGCGTGCGGCTGGAGTTCTTCCGCAGATACCGGCAGTTCCTGCGCCAGGACACGGAGGTGCGGCTCGGAAGGACCTCTTTTTCCAAGACGTACAAACCTTTTTTGCAGTTCTATCGGAGTCTCAACGAGTACGCTAGGACCACGACGAAACTCGACTCGATCGAGACGATACGTTTCCGCGATACGCTGGCGAAGGCCGTAGACCCCGAGAAAGCCTTCTTCGAGGACATCCCCGAGGCGCTCGGGTTTAAGGGTGTCCGTTCCGACCAGGGCGACTTTGTCGACGGGTTCGTAGACAGAATCCGCAAGGCTGTCCGGGAACTGAACCAGTGCTATGACGCCCTTGTCGACCGTATCGAGCAGGCGCTTGTGGACGCCCTCGGGCTCCCGGATGGATACGACAACTACAAGCCGGTCCTTGAAAGCCGCTACTCTGATGTCAAGAGACATCTTCTCTCCGCCAAGGCGCGGCCGTTCCTAGACCGCGTCCTCGCCCCTTCAACGACGAAGAAGGAGTTCCTGGAACGGATTGCCGCGGTAGTGCTGGACGCCCGCCTCGAGACATTGAAGGACCGAAACGAAGATGCGCTCATCGATAACATCATATTCCTTTTTCACGAGTTAGACCGCGCCGTCCCAATGTCCGCCATCCGGGCTGAGACCGGTGACCGCCTTTTCGGATTCGGCCTTTCCACCTCCGATGGCCCAGTCGGGCCGGGTGCGGCGTACCGCCTTCCGGAGGCGCAGATTCCCAGGGCGGACGAGTTGGAGAAAAGGCTCGAGGGTCTTCTCAGTGGAGACGACAATCTTGATATTTGTGTCCTGTTGCAGATGCTCGCAAAGAAATCCGGAAATCAGTGATATGGTGAAAGTAAGACACATACTCGGCATCTCCGGGGGCAAGGATAGTGCCGCCTTGGCAATCTATATGAAGAACAAGTACCCGAACCTGCCGATCGAGTACTATAACTCCGATACCGGCTGCGAACTCGCTGAGACCGAGCTGCTTATCACGCGGCTCGAGTCCTATCTGGGCGGAATCAATCGTCTGAGAGCCGCCGCCGACTCCACTGCGCCCACGCCGTTCCATCATTTTCTCGCGGCGATGGGTGGCTTCCTCCCTTCGCCCCAATCCCGCTGGTGCACGAAGAAGATGAAGCTTGCGGAGATGGAGCGATTCGTCGGCGACGCACCCGCCGTGTCCTACGTGGGCATCCGTGAAGACGAGGATCGCGAGGGCTACGTCTCGACCAAGCCCAACATTCAGGCGATCTTCCCTTTCAGGAAGAACATCTGGAGCCTCGATGTCATCAACAAGGTGCTGCACAACGACAATATGTCATTCTTGGCCGATGCGTACAGGAAGGAATGCACCGCCACGACGCTCGCGGAAGCGCTTGAGGTGGTCTCCAGGCCGCTCGGCAAGGGCTTCTTCTACTCGAAGAAACTCAACGCCCTCCTGGACATTGACGCGAAGGCCTTTAACCGTTGCGTCTTCTCCTTCCTGAAGACGACGGACAGCCCGGTTGGAATGCTCGACTCCTTCCCCTTGGTGGATGACGACGAGACCGTCGTGAAGGAAGACGTCTTTCGCATTCTAGAGGACTCCGGCATTGGCGTCCCGGCGTACTACAACCCGATCCCATTTGAAGTGGACGGAAAGCGAGGCACATACAACAGGAGTCGTTCAGGCTGTTATTTCTGCTTCTTCCAACAGAAAATAGAATGGGTCTGGCTCTACGAGCAGCACCCCGACCTCTATTCAAAGGCGATGGAGTTCGAAAAAGACGGTTACACCTGGAATCAAGGCGAGAGCCTCGCAGAATTGTGCAGGCCCGAACGTGTCCGCCAGATCAAACTAGACGCCATCAGGAAACAGGAGGCGAAGCGTGCTGCGGGGAGTTGCCGACTTGTGGACAATCTCGGAGATGATGATAACGACGCATTCTGTGCAAACTGTTTCATTTAACGCGCAAGGATATGCTTAAGGACGGAATCATCTGGCCAGAAAGCCGACGATATATGTCGGGAACGGATTGGGAGCCTGCAGGGTTCTTCTCTGATTGCCTATGCAATGCGAAGGAGTTTGACCTAATGCTCGGTTTTTTCTCATCCTCGGCGATATCGGTCCTGTGCGATGGCTTTGCTGCATTCCTGTACAACGGGGGGCGGATGCGACTCATTGTAAATGACGTCCTAACGGAAAAGGACAAGGACACCATTGCGAGAGGAATGGGACATGAGATCCTTCCCTCTTTTGATCTCGGTGATATAGAGGCGCTCAAGGAGACCCTTTCCGAGCAGGACAGACATTTCTTCGAATGTCTCGCATGGCTCATCCGTAACGGGCGAATGGAGTTCAAGGTTATTGCTCCTTTCTCCGGGAAAGGCATCGCCCATACAAAATGCGGATGCTTCTCCGATGGCTTGGACAAAGTTGCCTTTGACGGGTCGGTGAACTTCTCCCGTACCGCCCTTGTGCTAAACATGGAGAGCCTCACAGCCTCGTGTTCTTGGGACGGGCCATCGGAATATGCGAAAGTGAAAGATATCATTAAGGAATTCGATCGAAATTTCTCCGGAGGAAACCCTTTCGTAAGGTATATCGAGATTCAGGATGTTCGGACTGCTATCTCTTCATCGTTCGGGGGGAAAGAGATAGAATCGCTCCTCGCTGATGAATATGACCTCATAGAAAAAAAGAACAATGATTCCATTCCTGACACTGTACGAGCATCACTTGAAAGGGCTCGCCAATGCGTGAAGGGCGCCATAAAACGTTGTAAGGAGGAGCGATACACACGCGAATATGAAGAGGCATTGGCGACAGGTCGTCCTCACTTTGCCTATCCGACAGGGCCTTTCGACTACCAGGAGGAAGCCTTCTCCAGATGGAAGGAAAGAGGACAAAAGGGGCTCTTTGCTATGGCCACTGGCACGGGCAAGACAATCACGGCCCTTAATGTTGAGTATGAGATCTATAAGAGAACTGGTTATTACAAAGCCATCATCCTCGTTCCGACGGTAATGCTCGTTGAACAGTGGGTGAGGGAATGTGGCAAGTTCGGCTTCGACAACGTTGTCCGCGTATGTTCCGCCAACCGCAATTGGAGCGCGGAAGTTGAGCGGCTGAAACTGGCGGAGATGACTAGGCGTAGTCGCGAGGACAAAGTGTCTTACATTATCGTATGTACTTATGCTTCCTATGTCCGCCCGGCGGTTTTTGCCTCGTTGAACGAGTTTTCATCCTCGAAGCTCCTGCTCATTGCCGATGAGTGTCACAACATGGGTTCTCCGCAACTGTCTGCCAAATTCGAAGCCATCCCCTACCATAGGCGCATCGGTCTGAGCGCAACGCCTGAGAGGCAGTTCGATGAAGAGGGTAACGAACAGATCCGCCGTTTCTTCGGATGTGGTCAGGAATACACCTTCGAGTTCACGATGAAAGAGGCAATCCAGAAGGGGCGGCTTTGCCGGTACGAATATCATCCACATCTAGTAAGGCTCACTGATGCCGAGATGGCGAAATACATGGAGATATCGCGAAAACTAGCCAAGGTGTATAACTTCTCCAAAAAGAACTTCCCGAAAGGGGACGACTATGTCAAGACCCTCCTTCTTCTGAGGAAGGCAATCATTCACAAGGCCGTGGGCAAGCTCGCCGTTTTTCGCTCTATCCTGGAAGAGAGGATGAAACTGAAAGGCGATCTCCGTTATACGCTCGTTTATGTGCCTGAGGGAAATGTCGCAGACGAGTACGATGAGGACCTCTACAGCGTGACCGATGTCCTCCCTGATGACACCGAAACAATTCATCTCATAGAGGAGTACACAAACATCGTTCGTAATGTAGCCGCCGGCGTCACTGTTAGAAAGTTTACGTCGGAATCTGCCGACCGCGATGTGATGCTTGAGGACTTCGCCTCCGGCCGTTTACAGGTGCTGACTTCGATGAAGTGCCTAGATGAGGGTGTTGATGTCCCTAGAAGCGAACTTGCTATCTTCTGTGCAAGCACGGGCAACCCCAGGCAGTTCGTTCAGCGAAGAGGGAGAATCCTGCGGACTCACCCAGACAAGGACCGGGCAGTCATCCACGACCTCGTTGTAGTGCCTGAGGTTGATGAGGGAAGTGATTCATACGAAATGGAACGCAATATGGTGGAAACTGAACTAAAGCGTGTCCGGGATTTCGCTGTGCTCGCGGTGAATTCGTCGGAAACCGTCAAGGTCCTTTCATCGGTGTTGGAACGCTATGATTTGACATTATAAACAATGAAATACAATAAGCGATGGAAGAAAAACTGACAAGGAATGACAAACTGCTACGTTCCGTTCTGCTCGATCAAACCCTTATGGAGAAAGGTGGGTACGGGGTCGAAGATTGCCTGTATATGGAGAACGCTCTGCGCTCTGACAACGCCGTTGTTAAAACGGTCGCACTCATCCTCGACAGGGACTATTCCGGTTCCACGGAAAATGACATATACAAGGAAATAATAGACTACTTGAAGAAAGCGCTATGATCATTAAGGACATCAAAATCTGCAATTTCCGGATGTACTACGGCGATAACCTCGTCGAAATATCACCCGGCTTGACATTGTTCCTCGGAGACAATGGCGATGGTAAATCCACGTTTTTCGACGCACTCAAGTGGCTTTTCGAGACCTCCAAGCCACAGACCGATTATACGATGGCCTCGGCGATGCGCCGTGCTGAAATGGAAGTTGGTGATAGCATTGAAGTCAGCGTTTCAATGAACTTCGAGCACTTCGGCAAGAAGTTCGTGAAAAAATGGTTCCGTGTGACTCGAACGGGTAAGGATCCCAATGCCTTCAGCTCATCTCTAGCACAGTTTGAAGCGACGAAGGAGGAAGGGACAGAGCGCCTTAATGTAGACGGCAAACAACTCATAGACGGCTGCTTTGACGCCTTTATGCAACGGTTCAGCATGTTTAAAGGAGAGAGTAATCTTAATGTGTTTGATGATACCACGGCTTTTCGCCAGTTAATTGAATGGTTCGCTGAACTGAAAAAAGTCGACCACTACGTTCACCTTACTGAGGGATTTGCAGAAAAAGCAAGAATTGCCCACGAGACAGAAAAATCTCGCGACACCAGAAATGACAAGAAGACAACAAAACTTAACAGTGAGCTTTCAACCATTAGAAGGAAGATTAGACAACTAGAACAAGACAGAAAGAGTTACGAGGACTCTTCTTTAGATTACGAAGCTCAATTGAATGTCTTGGAGAATAATCAGGATGTCTCCGAGCAGTACCATTCGCTCAAGGAATTGCGTGATGGCAAGGAACAGCAAAAAAAGGAGGCGGTTGGACGGCGCAACTTCATCGACCTCAATCAAGCTCTTCTCGATAAACTGTGGATTCTTGCTCCTTTCCCGAAGATTTTTGATGAGTTTCAGGCTAAGGCAGCTGCGACAAGCGAAGAGAAGCGCCGCCTCAATGATGCCTTTCAAAGGGAGCTTGGCGAAAAGACCGGCAAGCAGAAAGCACTTGCGGAGGTGAAGGCCCTCCTTCACGGGTCGACTATGCTCAGTTGGGACGTGCCGGATATCAAAACGATGGAGGAGATGATTCGAGACGAGGTCTGCAAGGTTTGCGGGCACAAGGCCCCGAAAGGCTCGCCAGAGTACAATTTTATGGTTGCTAGACTGGAAGAGTATAAGCGCCATCTCGAACCCGATCCCGAACCAAATCCCGATGAAGAGAGACTGTTTTTCGCTGACGAGGTTGAACAGATTGGTGATCTGAACAGTAACTTGTCTGGTTATCCGGCAAAACAGGTGAGGCAGAAGGCATCAGAAATCACCGGTCGCCTGGACGTGGTGTCAAAGTTCGACGAAAGAATTCGCAAGTTGGAAGAAGACATCCAGGACTATGAGGATGAGATGAGTCGACTACTCGTCCAGACACCCGGTCTCACTAAAGACCTACTCGAGAAATCCTACCGAGAGCTTCGTTCCGCGATGAGGCTGAAAAAGGACGCAGATGATAACATCGTCAAAATTGACATTGATCTTGCCGAGGAACGCCGTAAGGAAACGGCAAAACTGCAGGAGTTGGAAGGAATTGCACCATCCAAGGGCATGGCCAAAGTGTTTAAGGATATCCAAGACCTGCTAAATGACATCTGCGATTCTTTCCGTCGGTCGAAGGAACAGAACCGCCGCGAGTTCTTGAACAACCTCGAGCGACAGGCTAACGACTATTTGGTGCGGCTTAATGCAAGCGATTTCCACGGAATCGTGCGTCTCATTAGCCACTCGGATGATTCTGCTAAAATCCGTCTGTATAGCGCTGATGGCGAACTCGTGAAAAATCCTTCAGGTTCACAGGAAACCACAATGTACATGTCCGTTTTGTTTGCCATTTCCGACCTTACAACGATCCGAAGAGAGGAGAATTACCCGCTCATCTTTGATGCTGCTACTTCGTCGTTCGGAGATGCCAAGATGGACGAGTTCTACAACATCGTCGACGATCTCAACAAACAGTGCATTATCTTCACCAAGGACTTCATCAACAAGGACGGCTCACTGCAAAAGGACGAAATTGACAAACTCACCTGCCTTGTGTATCGACTGCGCAAACAGGACGGTTACGATCAGAAGAATCAGGCCACATTGAGGACCATCATCAAATCCGGAATCGAATGAACGAGAACAACGAAACCGCCATCAAACTTAGAGAACTCTGGGGGAAGGCGAACCCCCTCTGGGAGACCAGATACGAGGACTTCATCACCACATACACGGATTACAGTGTCGGAACGAGCAAGTACCTGGACTCCCGGGGAAAGGTTTTCGGTGCAGGTTACGAGATTTATATTGTCGCTTTTTTCCTTGGTCTTTATGCGGACCGCCGGAAGCCGATGACCAAGGACACATCCAAAAAACGCAAGTTTGGTCAACCTGTTGGCCTTTGGGGGCAGATTGAAGCCCGTGGTCTGCGCCAGCCATACCCGCGCATCCAGGATTACATCTTCGCGGCCCTCTACGCCAAAACTGACGTGGACCTTATCGCTGTTGACAAGGGTGAGATACAACCCGCCCAGGTCGTTTCGCAGATGAAGCAGACCATGGAAGAATACGCCAACTTCGGCTTCTCCTTCATGACTGAGAAACTGGAGGAAAGTCCTGATTACTTCTTCAAGGAAGGGGCCTTCCTGAAGCTGTTTCTTCCGTTCCTACAAAACGAGGAAGAGGTAGAGGACGGCCCCGAGCCACTCGACTAAAACCGAGTGGAATAAGAGCGTTGTGCGTCATTATCTAAGTGCTCAGAGACTAAACACTGCGGGTCAATTAACTGCGAATAGAACATTTGAATTATGAATGTATCTGTTAATATTGAGGAACTAAAACACATCCTTGATAGAACGCCGGCGGAACAGAATATCATGTTGACCGGGCGTCATGGCATAGGAAAATCGGAGATTCTGACCGCGTACTTTGCCGAAAAGGGAATGAAGGTCGTCGCTTTGTTCCTAGGTCAAATGAGCGACCCGGGGGACCTCATTGGTCTGCCGGACAAGTCGGGGGACAGCACGGTTTTTCGGCCGCCATATTGGTTCCCGAAAGACGGGAAGCCAATCGTACTGTTCCTGGACGAATTGAATCGCGCTCGCCCTGAAGTGCTTCAAACAATCATGGACCTGGCACTGAACAGAAAGCTTGCTGGCAGAACTCTACCGGCGGGGAGTCGGGTCATCTCAGCCGTCAATGAGGGCGAGGAGTATCAATTGACGGACCTCGACCCCGCGCTGGTCTCCCGCTTCAATATCGTAAGATTTGAACCGTCCTTAGACGAATGGCTTTTATGGGCGAGAAAGAGTTTCTTGGACGAACGGGTCATCCATTTTATCAGCGAAAACGGGACGTGGCTGGACGGCGATCCTACACTTCAGCAGAACGAAGACACCGGGCTTGACAGGACGCCCGACCGGCGTGCTTGGACGCGGGTCTCTGACATCATTAAGGGACAAGACAACCTCAAGGAAGATGTGAAACTGATTTCTAGTATCATTGGGGTTAAGGCCACGCAGTTGTTCATATCAAAAATGGGAGCGAAAAAACTAGTCACCGCCGAAGACTTAGTCTATCGTTTTGACAGTATATTGCCGATGTTTCATCAATTTAAGCAGCACGACTATGCGATATTGAATGGAGACGTCATTCAGTATCTTGAAACTCGCGCTCTCATCTTTACGGCTAGGGAGAAAAAGCAGGTGTCGGGCAATCTCTTGAGGTATATTGACCATTTGCAAAAGACAAACAACCGTGAGGCGCTGATGCATTTTTCGAACACCCTCCATACGCCCATATATAAGACATGCTACGCTTTCATTCGGGATCATGCGAAAAAGATCGAGGATGACCTACTTCTGATGACGGCGAAGATCCATGAATGACCGTCTGCACAGAATCATCCGCAAGTGGTACATTGAAGAGCCCGCGCTTTTCCAGATTTATTCGACACATAATCTGGAAGAGAACGAGCGTATCTCTTGCGTGATGAGATGTGGCGGGGGGAAGATAGAATATAATCCCCTATTGGCCGCCGGGTTGGACGACGGTAGTTTGGAGTTGCTGTTGAAGGCCGAGGTGATCCGGATTATGCTGAAGCATCCGTATGACAGACAGCCTGACGGGTGCAGAAAGGAAGTTATGGGACTAGCCAGTAATCTGGTGCTGTCGGACAATTATGCGGAATTCCAACGGGTTATGCTTCCGTCCCCGGGAGATTATGACCTAGACAGTCATGAAAGCTATGAGTGGTATTCTTACCGGTTGGAGAAGAGGATTGAGCCGATAGAGAACATTCACAGTGAGACGAGTCCGGAATTGAGAGAACTGGAGAATATGCGAGAGCCAGAACCGACGGAACAAAAGGGAAATCCCGTCGATGACGACGCGGGTCCGGCGACAAAATCCAGTGATTCCACAGCCAAAGCACCACACTCCCAAAAGATGCTTGTGGAGACGATCCGGATGCCCGACGGCTCAGAACTCCCCATTTTTCTGGATATCCCGGACGACAATGGAGACGGAGGCAAGGGTGAAGAGGACGGCGGCGAGACAGCCGCGAGCGGTTCTTCATGCCAACCATCGGACAGTCCGTCATCGGCTTCATCGGCAGGTGGCGTCAATAAGCGTTACTCAGCATGGGCGAACTACGATCTTGCCTCTTTGTGGGAAGAAGATTACATGAAAGTATGTGAGATTGATTACCAGATAGAGATTATCAACAATTCTCATAACTGGGGGTCGCTGTCGGGTGATTTGATTGGAGAAATCTTGGCAAGGTCGAAGGCGCGCATCGATTATCGTAAAGTGTTGTCGGGGTTCCGAGCGACCATCCTTTCCTCCCAAAGGCATCTTACGCGCATGAGGCCGAACCGGAGGACCGGCTTTGACAGCATGGGAAGCATCCGGCGTTTTTCCACAAGGATTCTTGTCGCAGTGGATGTGAGCGGTTCTGTCAATGATGACTCCTTGGGGCATTTTTTTACAATCATCAACCGCTTATTCAAATATGGCGTCGAGGAACTGGACTTGATGCAGTTCGATGCAGGAATAAAGAGCGTGGAAAAACTCGAGAAGAAACGAGTCTCTTTTGACATTCAAGGAAGGGGTGGTACGGATTTCCAGATTGTCTTTGACTATGTGTCTGAGCATCCGAAATATGACGGGCTTATTATCTTTACCGACGGTTATGCCCCCGTGCCCCGAATTCCAGGGAGAATGAGGTGTAAAATCGTCTGGGTCTGCAATGACAAGAAAGGATATGATGACAATTGCGGATGGATGCAGAGAATAGGCCGGTGTTGTTTAATGGAAGTATAATCGAAGAATGGGACTGTCTTTTGACAAAAAGCAACTTGAAGCATTACAATTCAATGACGGGAGCGCCATCGTATTGGCGGCACCAGGGTGTGGCAAGACCTTTCTATTGAGCATGCGGGTATTTTATGCCCACTCTACCTATGGTATTCCCTTCGGTGACATGCTATGTCTTACATTCACGAATCGCGCCTCGCGTGAAATGAAGGATCGTATCAAGACGATGGCCCGATCGTCGGCGGATGCGGTCCTCTCGGAACTGTTCGTGGGAAACCTGCATAGATTCTGTATCCGATTTTTGTTTGAGAATAACATCGTCCCGATCAATACGAGCATTATTGATGATGTGGATCAAGAGGATATTGTCTCTTATTTGTGGGGCAACACACGATTAAAAGCCTGGGAGGTCAATGGCGTTTTGAGACGTTCATACCGATTATTGGCCGAGAATTATAACATGTCAACGGCAATCGCTGGGATGTATTCGCAAGATTCGAAATTCGATCGGGTCGCCCAAGCATACAACAGGTATAAACAAGAGGAGCAAGTCATTGACTTTGAGGACATTCTCTTGCTTACGTATAAGGCGTTATGCGAAGATGATGCCCGGGTCAAATACAAATATTCATCCTTCAGGTGGATTGAAATCGACGAAGTGCAAGATCTGAATCCTTTGCAGTTAGCCATCGTCGAGAAACTCTGGGCTGTGGGTAACGGAAGCTCCATCGTTTATTTCGGTGATGAGAGGCAGGCCATTTTCTCTTTCATCGGCGCAAAGGAGAACAGTATCCGGGAGTTAATCGAGACCTGTGACAGGTCAATTTACTTGTCCAAGAATTATCGCTCTCCGATGTATCTTCTGGACATGCTGAACGATTATGCTATCAGCGTTCTGGGGATCGACAACGACAAGTTGCCGGGGACGGAGAATAACGCCCAGATTGATGATGCTCTGTTGTCGGTCAAGTGCAGTGATAATGCGGAGCAGTTTCAAGTGATCGCCTTGTTGGCCCGGTTGATGGATGCGCATGGGGGCGGGAAAGAGTATACTGCAATCCTTGTCAGAACGAATGCCGAGGTTGATGACGTTTCCGACTATCTATCCAGATACCAAATGAAACATATCAAGCTGTCGAAGGCCGATATGTTCAAGTCCATCCCGTTCAAGACGATATTCAGCCATTTCAACGTCATCGCCACAGAAACCCGGTACCAGGACTGGATACAATTGCTTTATCGGACAAAAGCGTCATCGACGCTCGAGGCAGCTCGCAGTTGCATGAAACAGATGAAAGCAATCTGTCTTACGCCGCATGATTTGATGTATTACGAGTTCAGCTCCTATGTCATCGAGTTTGAAAATACTTATCGGAACAAGGAAATCGTTCTCTTTGACACGGAAACGACGGGGACGAATGTTTTTGAAGACGACATTATTCAAATCGCGGCCGTCAAGGTTAGGAACGGAGCTGTTGTTCCGGGATCCGAATTCGACATCATCATTGAGACGGACAAATGCATTCCGGAGTATCTCAACGGGGGTGTCTTGAACCCGATGGTTGCTGAATACGGAAGCAGGACTCATCTTTCGCCCACGGCCGGATTTCTCCTTTTTTTGGAGTATGTTGGAAACGCGGACCTGATGGGCCATAACATCAATTTCGACATACACATTCTCGAAAACAACATCAACAGAAGGACTCCGGAATTGGGCTTTGTCCGCCCTTCCTGCTGGGATACGCTCAAGCTGTCCCGCCTGACGAGCCCCAACTTGCGGAGCCATGCCTTGAAAGATTTGCTGGAAATCCATCATCTGAAGGGCGTCAATTCGCATAACGCAATGGATGATGTGTATGCGACTGACAGTTTGGCCCGCTTTCTCTATTTCAAAGTACGAGCCGTCATTCCGGATCAGCAACGCTTCTTGGCCTCCTCGCCTGCGCAGGACCTCAAGAGGAGGCTCTTGACCAATTATAAACCCATTTACGAACACACAAAGCAGAAGTTGTACACTGCGACTATTGGAGAAGAGTTTTCATTTACATTTGAATTGGATTACGTCTATCAGACATTCTTGTCGAAGAAGTATATCGAGCCCTTGCCCATGTTCGCCTATATGAAAGACCTTTTCCAGAAGGTTGTCATTGACGAGCAGGAGGACATCTATTTCAACCAGCAGCTGCTGAATCATTTGTATGAGTTCAGGACGTTCAACGAGGCGGACTTATTCCAGAATAAAGTGATTGCCGAGCGGGTCTTTGTCATGACGATTCACAAGGCCAAGGGACTCGAGTTCGACAATGTCCTGTTATATAACATCTCTGATGGCGTGTTCCCTAATGGTTATTTTGATAGAACACCCAAACAGAAGCTTGAAAGTGCAAAGGTTCTCTATGTTGCATTGTCCCGGGCCAAGAAGCGAGTGTATTTTTCTTACATGGGCCGGAAATCACGTTTCATGGAAACGAATTGTGTGGCGGATCATTTTGAAGAATATCCAGAGAGCCAGAAAAGACGATTGATTAATATGATGGAGATAAGTAGAACCTGAAAACAGTCTTCCCCTTGGCGCTGAATAATAGAGATAGTAGAAAATTAACAATGAGACTTGCTGAGTCCATAGTTTTTCCCCCCCCCTCTCCGGTTCCGGCCATGGAATGAAGACGGACCAGATTGCCCGTGAAATCAACGAGCGCGACCTTTATTCCCACTGGGACAAGGAACTTGTTACGGAGAAGCTGGTATGGGCGGTGGTCCTCTCGCATCCAAAACCTTTCTCAAGTCAGATGGCAGGATTCGCATGATAGTTTTAGTCTATGCAAAGAGAAGTTGAATATAGGTCATATTACTCAGGCCATACAAAGGATGTCATTCCTCTTCTTAAGATCAGTATATCGCTCTATTTGCGTAATTATAGGCGAGTCAAGATTGGAATCACTAACAACCCTGAGCGTCGCTGGAGCGAGCATCAGAGGCAAGATGTAGAATCTTGGGATAGAATGGTTGTGAAATACGTCACAACTAGTGTGAATAATGCGAATCGAATTGAGAAGTATTTTATAGAAGCAGAGCCAGCACTACACAATCGATGGACGGGCTGGAGCAATATGTCGGAATCGGAGAATTACTATGTTTATATCCTATTAGGTGGCCACAGAAGAAAGAATAAATAACTCTTTAAAAAACCTTTAACACTTTTTAACAAAAGATTTTTGCCTTCATGTCTTTGACCTCATACCTTTGCGAAAACAAACAGTAAAGCGTATGATCATAAGTGATGTAAATCGAATCTTGGGAATCGATCCCGGTCTAGGGGACCGGCACTTCCCAAGTGATGGCAGGACATTCCACATGATGAATGATCCGGCCATGCAGACGAGGTCTGAATCCGAGACCGAACCGGAACGATGGTACTATGATGGGATGGAGTACCTTGCAAAAGGAAACTATGAGGTCGGCCGCTATTTATTGGAAGAGGCCTACAAGATGGGAAGCGTCGGCGCAGGTAACGACTATGCCTATGGCCTGACACACGGATGGTTCGGAAAGAGAGATTACGACACGGCGGTCAAGATTTTCCGGAGACTTGCGCGCCAGGGGGACCGGGATGCCATGAACAACTACGCCTTTGCGTACTTGGATGGCTTGGGTGTGAAGAAAAACCTTCATCTAGCGAAGTTTTGGCTGATGAAGTCCATTGAGAAAGGGAATATGGACTCTGCTGTCAGCTACGCGCAGTTGGTGTTTGGCGGGGTGTTTCCGCGAGAGAATTGGAATCTGTCAGTATGGCTATGTTTCTGGGCGGCGGACAACGGCAATGCTGGGGCGATGAATGAACTGGGACTGTTCTATGAAGAGACCGCCGGGATGCTGAAGAACTACGACAAGGCCTTCGAGTGGTTCAAGAAGTCGGCCGAACACGGAGGAGGTGCGTGCGCCGAGTTCAATGTGTCGAGGTGCTACCGATACGGTCTTGGCGTAGAAATAGACGAAGAGACCGCCGATGCCTGGCAGGCCTTGGCAATAGAGCACGGCTTTGATTTTGAAGCATATTGCAACCTATATGATTTGTGACAATCAAACCAATAAAGTGTTTCTGTCCAAGGGACTGATGCACTACGGAAGAATTCTCGAAAGACTCCTGTCGAGCCTGAGTGGCTGGAGTGTCGAGACACAGTTCCTCCCGATGGCGGATTCCAAGAAGCACGTCTGGGCGAGGGATTACATGCCCATCCAACTGGAGAAAGACAAGTTCCTTCTCTACCGGTACACGCCGGATTACCTCAAGGGCTTTGAGGACTTTATTCCAGCCTATCCTGCTATCTGCAAAGACCTGGGGCTGGATTGCGTCACCACCGATATCGTCATGGACGGCGGCAACGTGGTCAAGTGCGGGGATAAGGTCATCATGACCGACAAGATCATCAAAGAGAATCCTTTCAAGTTCTACCGCGACATGCTGTCTGAGTTGGAGAGCCATTTCCAGGCCCAGATTGTCCTGATTCCATGGGATAAATACGAGCGTTACGGCCATGCAGACGGGATGGTCCGCTGGATGGGCGGGAACAAGGTTCTCCTGAACAATTATGTCGATTTCGACCCCGGCTTCAGGAAAGAGCTTCTCAAAGCCCTCTCCGGTCATTTCTCGGTCGAGGAACTCTCATACGGTAGCAACCGCCATGCTAAAGTCTCCTGGGCATACATCAACTTCCTCCAGACCAACAGGTGCATCTTTGTCCCCGGCCTGGGCATTGAGGAGGATGTGATGGCTCTGGAGCAAATCAAGAAGCACTATCCGGATTATAATGCCTTCCTCGTTGACGACTGCCTGCCCCTCGTCCGCGATGGCGGCGCCCTGAATTGCGTCACATGGAATATCCTTGCCGATGCTTCCGAATGGCCAAAAGAAGAAGCATAAATAGTTCAAAACATGAGAACCTTAGCACAAGCAATAAACAGTTTCCATCCGGTTGCAGCAACGATCGAATCCATCGAAGACCAGTTTCGCGTAATAGCAGAAGCCGTATTCAATTCCGGATACTTCCTGGTCAATAAAGGGAAAGAAGAGAGACGTATATATCCCATCGATATCGAATTCTACTTGTATGCCGAGTACGATACCGAAGACGATTGGAGAAGGGATGTCAACATGTACCATAAGGGGAAAAAGGTCCCTTACTTCCCAGAGGAAGGGTCACTGTACCCGCATCGTTCGGGTGTGGACTATACATTTGAAAACGAGAAAGAGCAATACCGTGCTTCATTTTTAATCCGTGCTTACGAGGTTGACGGTCGACGCGAGGATCATCCGACTTATCTCTGGGAGGATATGTTTGGAGAATGTCGTTGTGATGGAACCGGTCTGAATGTGGTATGGAAAGATGAGCAGCATCCTTGTCCAGGTGCAGTCGAGCAGACAATACGTCATAATCTAAATGGACGAAAAGGCGAGCAGGACACGAAGAGATGGCGTTTTATGCGCGTTGGCAAGTAGGGCGCAAATGAATATCGGCCACCCTCTTGGATCAAAATGGAGTTTTCCATACTTTTGCTATAGAAATACAGCGTCACTATGACGCCCAGGCCCGTCTGCCGGCGGCCGTCTCGAAAGGGGCGGCCGTTTTTTCTTAATCATCTACGGGGCTGTAGATGGCGTTTGTCTGTCCGGAGATTATCACTACCTTTGCCATAAGGAAATGAGGCTACTGTTCTCATCTAAGGAAAATCCGGACACTGGGGCTGTCGCATTGTCGGCAGCCTCTTTCATTATCGTAAGTGAACCCTGCGTGATTGGGGGATTTCAAGTAAACTATTTTTGGGTTTCAAGAAAAAGACTTACTTTTGTGATGCCGCTTTGCGGTGACATATTGCTTGCCTAGTCCAGGGCACAAAATCTGGTAAATTTTACGTTGGACATGGCGGCGTCATTCTTTGTGTCGGCAAGAGCCTTGCGTTGAGTAAGGCTCTTCCTGATAACGAGTGTGGAGCTGTTCGTGGACGTTTCGGTTTACCAGAGCCGGTGCCCCCAGGAGCAAGAACTCCACACTTTTGTTTTGTGACACATTGAAATGACAAAGATCAATTGACCCGCAGATAGCCCAACCATGTCGACCACCTATTTCGCAAACGGCAGTAGATTCAATCCGCCGAAAAGAACCGCGCTCCCGATACTCTACGAGATAACCGGAAAACTGATAGACGCCCGTCCCAAGCCAAGAAACAATGATGATTACTGGCTTATAATCCAGTTGATGACTGATGATGATCTTGTCAGCGTGTATTTCGCACAAAAAGCCGTTCTGGCTACGGATGTAGACCTCTTGAACTCTCTCTACGGGAGAGTTGTCACTCTCCGCAGCAAAAGCGGGAATCCCGAGATAAGCACGATCAGTGTCAAGTCGGAAGAATCCCTCCGGTCCAGGCTGCTGGACGGAGTCATCGCCAACCAATACAAGATGGAAGACCTCCCCGCCCTCATCGCGTTTTCCAGGGGAGATGACAGCATGTTCGAGAAGTGGCAGCTGTTCAAGCAGCAGATTGACCAAGAAGGGGTTGCCAAGGCCAAGGAAGAGTTAAACCTGAAAAACACAAAACTACAAAGCGCCATAGATCGGGAATGGGAAAAATGGTATGAGCTGAATGCCATCCATCAGGAGGTCTTCGAGAAGCAGCAAGAACTGCTCAGGGAGCTGGAAGACGCATTGGTCCTGATGCAGGGGGAAGACCACCCCCAGGGAACAGGCCGTTCCGGATTGAACGGCGTCGGCACGGAGAACCTCGTCAGCATCGACACCGGCTACAACAACCTGCTGGATGCCATCGATAAGTTCCGGCCGCAGAGAGGGATCTTCGTCATCTGCGGCGATGAGATCCACAAGATCCACCACGCCTACGTCGAGGACAAGGGCCGTGTCTTCCTCCTAGGCTCCGCCCAGGAATTCAATCGACGGGGCCGCGAAGCATCACGAGAGATTGTCGACAGAATCCTCCATCTGCTCTACCCGGAAAACCACCCGGAGAAGTGACGAGGGACACGGCGGGAATCCTACGGGGTTCCCGCTTTTGTTGTCCTTCAAGAAAGCCCGCGTTTTGTTGTACTTTTAATTTGTAAAAGATGATGGGAAACACCATATTTGTGTAGTGGCTAAAATCAAAGATTAACGTTTCCCATGAGACATAGTCCTCCGCCTTATGATACTCTCCGATGAACGTAAGCGATTCGCCAAATCAATAGCTATCTACTTCTTGGGTACTCATTTCCAATTAACTAGCGACAATAATAGTTTATTATGATTCAGATTAATCAGCTTTGGAGATCTCTCCAAAGTGCTCTAATTCCAAGACAGAAGCCTTTATCACAGTCTTTCGCAAAAAGAGGATACCATCTTCTTAGCACTTCGCATCTTGGAGCAGGAGGGAGCGCAATTGTTGACACATGCATTAGAGACAACGATAATCAGGAGTTTGCTATTAAAAGGCTCCAAAACGACAGTAATAAGGAGAAGATTGAGCGATTCAAAAATGAGATTAAGACCATGAATAATTGCTCATCCATCAAAGGCGTTATGCCTATTATAGATTTCGATTTGGACGGCTTATGGTACATTATGCCAAAAGCAGATTGCATGTATGAATCATTTAAGAAATGGAAAGAGAGTATTGATTATTATGGCAATCAGTTATTTGGAGAGAATCATTTAGAAAGAGTGGTTAAATGGTTTATAGCGTTTTCAGAGTCTCTTTCTCAAATACATTCATTAGGTTATGTCCACCGAGATATAAAACCGAGAAATTTATATTTGTATAATGGAATCCCCACAATAGGAGATTTTGGCATCGTCGATATTCCAGACTCAAAACTAACCAAGAAAGGTGATAAAATCGGAGCTTGGAATACCATAGCCCCCGAGGTTATGAGAGACCCGAAGAATGCGAGTTTTCCAGCTGACGTGTATTCATTAGCTAAAACTATGTGGATGGTATTATCCCTTAACGATGATGGATTTGATGGACAATATGAGTCAAAGAATCCAAGTATGAGTCTCCATGATATACCATATTTTCGCTATGAGTACCTTCTTGATATTGATGAACTATTGTCCGATAGTACGGAGAATGATCCATCACAAAGGCCAACTATGCAAGAGTTCAATAATAGATTAACCGAGTGGATAAGAACAAATAATGACTTCCATAAGAGGAACCTAAAAGAGTGGACATTCATCTATTCCTGTTGCTTCGATAATACACAACCAGAAGTTGCTGTCTTCTCTCGTAATGAAGATATAAGCCGAGTCTTGAATTATATCGGAAGATACGCGCGGTTAAACTATTGTATGCTTCCCGTCAATGGAGGTCTCACTTTGCTTGGAGCAGATATTGCGGCCGAACCCGGATGCATCATGCTTGATCTCGGGACGCCTTTTATCTGCAAACCCCGAAAACTTACGTTTCGATCTTTCTCAGGAGATGATGCGTGGAACTACTTATTTCTTGAATGTGAGAAAATTGACCCCATTTTTAAGGAAGGGCCAGATGAATACCTTGTAGAAGATGTCCCTGGGCACTATGTGTCTGCCGATGATGCTATCTATGGCGTTTATAACTACGATACTGGTGAAAAACTACCTGATGGATATAGAATCGTTACACGAATGAATTATGGAAATCTTCTAATTGTTTCTAAAGCAGGTGCATATAATCAGACCCTTCCTGATGATGGTAGGCAGAGCCATTTTTCCGATGAATCCCACTTTTACTTGTATCATTCAACACTAAGAGATAGTTTTCATAGAACCGGCAAGATAATCGACACGATTAGTAGTTTTTTCCCCCAAGTCTCCTATGACTTTGAGGATATCACTTTGGATGATAAGTATCATACTTTGATCAATGACAATTATGGCCTTATTTCTATTGACACAAAGGAAATTCATACTATCGAAGCGGACCAACACTATGCTGATTATTGTTTTTATTTAACTAACAGCAACCCAATCTCCCCTTTTGATTACCTAAAAATCAAACGGTTCCTTTGTAAAGATGGGAAAATAAGAGAGTATGATTCTTATGAAAACGAAGAAATATTATATGTTCAAGGAAAGGAACAGGCCATTCATTTTTACAACTCTATTAATAAAACCCTGGAAGTATTTGTTTCTTCTTTTGGGAAGGAAAGGTCAAGCATTGATTCTTCGGTTGATGTTCTTATAAGATTAGTTAGAATCCCAACAGAATTATTTACATATAAGATGGTTCGAAATACTGTCAAAACAGCTGATGATCGTTTGGATACCATTATTGCTATTGACGAATTCGGAAAGCCATGCGTGTTATCAGGTGAATCTATTCAAATGGCAAAGTTCTATCCAGTTCATCACCCTCTTATCGGGGCAAGGCATAACTATGTGGGAAAGTATTGTAGCGAGAGTTCAATCAGTGACATTTATAGATTCTTACTCATAAAGTGGGAGGATTATCTAAAGACAGGATATGGGACTTCAGCAGATAGAGATTCTGATGATACTTTTGACATAAAAGAAAAGCGCAACGAGATACAAACGATTATCTCTACGAAGACTAAGAATACTTAGTCTTCGTTTTACACCTTGAAAGAATTCAATAATCTATTTGTGGTTGATCCGATACAAATCATTATGCTCGTAAAGAATAAGGCTGTCATATACGCCCGCGTCTCGTCGACCGGTGAACGGCAGAGCACGGCGCGCCAGGTGGCGGACCTCACCAGGTACGCAGAGGCCTCCGGAATGGAGGTCGTCGCGGTCTATGAGGAGAAGGCCTCCGGAGCGAAGAGGGACCGCGAGCAGCTGGCCGCGTGCAGGGCGTTCCTACTGGGGGGCGGGGCGCAGCACCTCCTGGTAACTGAGCTGTCCCGGTTGGGCCGCAGCCTCAAGCAGGTGCTCGAGGTGGTGGACGAGCTCACGGCCGCCGGCATCAACATCTACTTCCAGGCCCAGGGGCTGAACACCATCGTCGACGGGAAGCCGGATGCGACGGTGAAGGCGATGGTGTCGATGTTCGGAGCCTTCGCGGAGCTTGAGCGTTCCACCATCGTGGATCGCCTGCAGTCCGGACGCCGCGTCGCCCTGGAGAAAGGGACGTTCACCCCCGGCCGCCCGGCGGGATCGAAGATGTCTAACGAGACTCTCCTTGCCAAGTATCCAAAAGCCGTGAAGCGGCTCAAGGCAGGCCGCACCGTGCGGGAGGTGGCGATGGAATGCGGTCTGTCGACGAAGACCGTTCAGAAGGTCAAGAACGCCCTGAAATAGGGCTTCCCTCATTCATGTGCTTTGTCGATTTCATCCTCGCGGGTAGAGACGAGGATGATCGGGATACGCATACCTCCGGACAGCCCTTCAAGGCAATTGGCTATCCATTCTTGACCTTTGTTCGGTCGGTCATTGAAGAACTTGGCGGTAAGGCGCTCGGCTCCGCTGATGATGAGGGCGCGGACGAAACGGCGGTTGATGATGCCCTCCGCTTTGCGGCGCACCACCTCGAATTCAGGATTCTTCTGTTCCAGGACATGGATACGACCGAAGGATCGGTCCAGCGGAATCAGCGATTCGATAGCCTCTTTCTGGCCGTCCAAGGAGACACAGAGGACGTTGGTGTTCCATTTCTGACTCAAGACGGCAGCCATTTGAGCCACCATGTAGGAGGCGCTCACCTCATCGGTGGCACTGATGCGATGAACACCGATTTCGTAACCGGGGATTTGAGTAATGAATTCTGCCATATTGAAAGTTTTTTGGCAAAAATAGCCACACCTTCGGCAGAAATTCGGCAGATGCTAATAAAAGTATCTCCGGCACCCAATGTCACGAAAATGATTTTAGGGTGCCGGAGAATGCAAAACTGATTTCAACAGTGATTACTTTACAATGTAACAAGAGTACACATCTTTTTCCTTACCATGTGCGGTTACTCTCTTGGAGTAAGCCATTATTATTTGTCCACCAACTACTTGTTCCATAGGGACGAAACCGAGTTCCGTCATAAACCGTTTATATGCAGTCTTGTTGGTTTTCCCTTTACTATCAGAATAGTCATCAAAGCTCTTCCCCCTTGTCTCGTAAACAATTACGGGCATGAAAATAATATCGGCCTTCGGTTCGCAAAATGAACCAGCCAAATAGTAAAGTAGCTGATAACGAAGTGTCCCATGGCCATCCTCATCACCGTCCAAGTAGTCGTTCACGAGTTCATCAAGACGTTTGTCGGCTTCCGTATTAGTAAGACTATTTACGTATTGTCTTTGCCCGGCGATACTTTTTGAGCCAAAAGATTCATCTACTTTTGCTTCAACACCTATGAACAGAGCATTATTGTCTGCGTGCCCCCATATTGCAAGGTCCTGTATCCTAGGCCTGGGGTGACTGTCAAAAACACTGGCGAATTCGATTTTCGCAACATCCAAAGAGATATTATTCGTACCGAGGAAGCGATGAATCATTTCTTTCATCGACTCTTCACCATTGGGCGTTTCACCGATAAAATCTTCTGCCAAGCATTCCCCGCTTCTGCCATCTTTCCAATGTTTGTCTTCTCCGTTACTGTTATACGCCTCACAAAAAGCTTTTTTCCATTCTGCTTTGGAGGTAATCTCTTGTTCTCTGTAATAGTATTTCATTTTGCATAATTATTTGTCATCTTTTGTGCTATCTCAGCGATGCTATCCCTCAATCCGACTGGTTCCAGAACCTCAATAGTATACCCGAATGAGAGAATGTCCTGCTTGAAATCATAGTCTGGAGTCAGATAGTAGGCGAAGATACTATATCCTTTGTGGGTTTCTACTTCCTCCTGTGAACTGTGGAGCGGCAAGGATCGGAAGTAGCGAACCTGCTTGTCGTAGACTTTGAGGAGAACCTGCTGACTTTTCATATCGTCGTACTTTCTGACACCATATAGCGACTGGAACCAGGCCTTGGCATCCATACCTTCCGGCATCTTGAACGTGTCGGGGAGAATCTCGACCTCCAGCATCCGGTCCAGGGCGTACATATGGGGCTTGAAGTCCTTGTCATAGTCCTTGTGCCCGTATAGGTACCAGCGACGCTTGAATTCCCGGATGAAATACGGTTCTATTTCGTAGGTCATATCCTCCTCCATCCTATACCCTTGGTATCTTACCTTCAACTTCCGGTTGTCCCGGATGGCCTGGATGACCGTGGTCAGGAACTGATGGCTGGATGGCACATCCTCGAAGAAGATCCTGTCTTTCATTCCAGCACTCTCGTTCAACAACGAATTCAAGCAGAGGGCATCAAGCATCCAGGAACGGATTCCCTGTCCGTCCATGTCTTCATTGTTCTTGATGCGGTAGGTGTTGTCCCTGCGGTCACAGACGATTTCGATACCGAAGATGTCGGAAATCGCCTCTAAATGATTTGAGAACGTCCGTGCGGGCAGGTCACTTCCGAGTTCATTCACGGAACTCCGCCTCCATAGCGCCCTTATTTGGGCCGATGTCAGTGGTCCTCGGCTCTGGAGTGTTTCCAGTAGCCAGATGTACGATTTGAAATAGTTCTTTGCCATATCTAACCGCAAAGATAGCAAATGAATCGGCAAAAATATGGCTGATGTATAAAAATCATCTTCTGCCACAATCTTGCAGAAGCATAGCCGATATTTGGCCCGAAAAAACAAGATGGATACTATGACGATAATCGAAAGAATGTACAGCATCGTTGAGAAGATGCAACCGGAAGAAGGGAGAAACCGAGGGATCTCTTTATCCCGCATGGAAAATGCTTCCACAGACATTGACGAACTGGCCACTGCTCTGGGAATCAGCAGGATGCAAGCCTTGATGATAACGGTCATCGTGAGAAAGTCATACCGAAACGAAATCGATGAAAGGGAATTGGCTCAGACCCTCGACATCGATTATTTGCAGTTCCTGATGTATCACCAGGACCTGGTCAGCCTGCAGAGAAGCGGTTACATCCGCATGAATAAGAAGGGGGGAATTAAGCTCCCTAGAAGAGTCCTGGATGGATTGTTGGAGAACCGACCGGTTGAAGCAGACCCCAGGACAGGTCTGGGTGCCATCGACTTGCTTATTCGGATTAAAAGCTGGCTATCTATGCTTGAAGATGACCTTGGCAGTCCTGATGAGATGATCGACGACATTGATGAACTGATGAACTTGAATCCGGACAACAGTGTTTCCAAAACGGTTCGGAAGACAATCCGGAACATAGAGGGATATGAAAGAATTGTCCTATATGGTCTCATCTATCGGTATTACTTCGAGGATGATGACATGGTTGGATGGCATGACCTGGACGCGTATCTGCCGGAGAGAGATTACTCGTATCTGAAAATGGAATACAAACTCGAGCGCCTGTCGCTCCAGGCCCTCGGCATCATCGAGTACGCCGGGCGTAATAGCATGATGAGCAAGGATTACTTCAAGTTGAGCGATGACATCAAAGAACAACTCTTTGCCGATGTCGGGGGTATCAGGAAGGAAGAGAAGAAGGTGTCGGCCTCCAGGGAATTGAAAGCGACGGAAATCATATCCAAAACCCTGTTCTATAACCCTGCCGAAGGGCAACAGGTAAGCCGATTGAAAGAAATATTAAGCGCGGAGCGCCTGGATGAGATTCGCTCGAAGATGAAAGAAAAAGGGCTTCGTTCCGGCTTCACCTGCCTTTTCTACGGTGGCCCCGGAACCGGTAAGACGGAAACGGTCTACCAGATCGCCAAAGCGAGCGGACGCAACCTGTTCATCGTAGACGTCTCCCAGATAAAAAGCTGCTGGGTGGGCGAAAGCGAGAAGAATATCAAGAAGGTCTTTGACAAGTACAGGGAAGCTGTCAAGGCCGGAGGAATCATTCCCATACTTCTTTTCAATGAGGCCGACGCCGTCTTCGGCATTCGTCGGGAAGGGGCGGACGGTGCCGTTGACAAGATGGAGAACTCCGTCCAGAACATCATCCTTCAAGAGATGGAAGACCTTGACGGTATCCTCATTGCGACGACAAATCTCACCACAAACCTGGACAAGGCTTTTGAAAGACGGTTCCTCTATAAGATTCGTTTTGAGAAGCCTTCCAGTGAAGCGCGGTCATCTATCTGGCGGGCTATGCTGCCCAGCCTTTCCGTAACTGAAGCAGACTTCCTGGCCGGCGATTTTGATTTCTCCGGAGGACAGATCGAGAACATCGTCCGGAAAAGCGAGGTTCAATCCATCCTAGATTCATCCGAACCAGGATTTGATGATATTCGTGCATTCTGCTCTGAGGAGATTATCGGTGATGGGACGGGAAGAAAAAGGATCGGTTTTTGATTCCGCTCCATCCATCTTCACGGTACTATTCCGCGGTGGGAGCTTCGTACTGACAAGATTGTCGTAATCCATAACACATAGCCATTACGGCATCTTCCTCCTTGATTACATCCCTGAACCATTCCGGAGAAAGAACCTCAAAGGCGGCACCATGACGTAGAATCTCCTGCTCGAAGTCTTATTTCGGCACCAACCGGTAGACTGATAAAAGACAATCTAATTATACTGCAGGTGGTTCCTTCTCTGATAGTAATGATGCAGTAGTTACTGCAAAACAGAGATGGCTAAGATAAAAAAGGGTAACAAAGCAGTCATTTACGCCCGCGTCTCTTCGACAGGCAGGAGACCGTCAGAGCACTGACTGCTATCGAGAAACGCGAGCGTATTGTTCGGCCTTACAATTCATCTGGGAACTTGAAATAGCGGTAAAAATCAAGTACATCTTCCCCGGTTGCTTCTTTTGGGAAGATTACCTTTTTACGGGTAAGGGTATCTTCACGATCATTAACAAGATAGTACACGAAAACGAGGTCGTCAGTTCTCCATTTTTCAAGGAGTTCCTTGTCTCGTTCATCCATCTCGCCCTTTGCTGCTAAAGCAGCCTTCTTGCGTTTCGACAGATTGTTATAAAACTTGATGTAATCGCGGCGAACCTTGTCGGCGGCATGGTAGAGATCGAAACCCCATTCTTGAAATTCGTATCGCCCGTGTGTTTCATTATCGATTGTCCGGGCAAAGAAATCATACAGGTCAACACAGGTTCCATAAGAGCTCATGGCTCCGGAGAGATAATTAAAGACAATGATGTCAACTTGGCGCATAAATGTAAGTTTAATCTTCGTTTCGTTGTTTTTTGGACTGGTTTCGGGACTCTTTTCCTCCCTCAAACTGGGATTCTGCAGGTTTGGGAAAAGAGTCCGAAAAACCGTCGTTTGATGGACACTGATTAAGTTATAGTGAGGGGCCATAGTTCTGCTTCTTTTCTGCCCTCTTCTTTTCGCGCTCTTCTTCCTCGCCCAGGCGGAGGCTTTCGTCGTAGATGCTTTCGCCCTTCGCTTTCGTTGTTGAAGTCGCAGGGGACTGGTGGGGCCCAGAGGCGGCGACATGGGGTACGCGAATAGGCAGATTCGGTTTATTACTGCTCGGCGGAACCGTATCCCTTCGAACGGTAAGCCTTGCCCTCCGGGATGGCATTCGCGAATGCTTCTCTACTGTCGCCTGCTGGCTGTCGCGGGTGAGCGTCCAACCCTTCTTCTCCACGACGGTCTTCAGCCACTTGAAGTCCGTACCGGTCTCGCTTCCTTTCCACGCGCAGCGGGTGGCGCGGTCCAGGTACGTCACGCCGAAGGGCTCCCCGGTGCGCGTCCAGGAGAGGACGACGTAGGTGCCCTTCTTCGCCATGATGGCGCGGAACTCCTCGTAGGACTGCGCCTTGGCCGCCGCTGCTGCGGCGAGCGTCTCCAGGTGTTTCCTCTGTTCCTTCCTGGCGGACATGTTCGCCTCCTCGCACCGTTCCCGGATCCTCCGGAGCATCTCAACGCCGAGCTCCGTCTCCTTCAGTATCGGGGTGACGGGCTTGCCGTCCGGGGAGGTGCCGCTGGCTACGATCCGCTCTCCGTCACCGGCCCTCTCAATTTCCAGCAGGACGTTGTACCGCCGGAGCATAAGCCCCTGGATCTGCTCGAATGTCGAGAAATGCCAGGTGATCGCATCCTCGAAGGCGTCGGTGATCTGCCGGGTGAGAGGCGTTGCGGAGTCCCTCTTAAAAGGAGGGACGACCTTCTTCTCCTTGTCGGCGCCGGCGGCGGGTTTCTTCTCGGATGGTTTCTTCTTCGGCTCTTCCGGCTCGGGGAAGACGACTTCCGTCTCGGTATCCGGCTGGGCGCCCTTCCGCCTCTGCGCCTTCCTTTCCTCCTCTTTCTCCTCTTCGTTGAGCACGACCGTGAAGCCGTACTTGGGGGCCAGGCGCTTGAGATTCTGGCGAAGGACGAGCCGCTCGAAGGAATCGTTGATCTTCTTTCCGTCCTGGCCGCAGCGCGTGGACACGACGTGGTAGTGCATCCTCTCGATGTCCGTATGCTTGTATATTCGGTACGGCTGGTCCTTGTAGCCGAGACACTCCATCACGTCGTCGACGAATTGGACGACGTCCTTTTCAGACAGTTCCCGATCGGTCTCGGACGGGTTGACAGACATGTGGAAGGCCTGGTTCTTGACCTTGCCGCGCTTAGCCGTCTTCAGATTGAGAATCATCAGGCGCTCGAACTCTTCCAGGAGCGTCCCTCCTTCCGGGACGTTCCGTGTCGCGAGGACGTGGCCGTCCTTGATGCCCATGAGCTCCTCCTTGGTCTCGTGGTCGCGGACGCCGGCTTCGCCGTCCATCTTCTTCTCGTTGTACGCGACGGCGGTCATGACGTTCGGGTTTGCAGGCTGGATCTTGGCTATCATACTATTCGAATGTGTCGGGTCGGCCGATGGCCGTGTTTTCCATGTGTATCTGCGCTGCCAGGGCGTCGAGCTCCTCCTTGGTCGCGTTGTCCGGGTCGATGCTCATGTCGTCGGACTCGGTGACGAGGAAGTCGTTCAGTCCGAGCTGGACGGCCACCTTCCGCAGGAGCGCAAAGGATGCGTTCGTCGCCTTGACGAGGGCTGCGTGCCACTTGTTCGTCGCCCTGGTCCACTTTTTCAGGTTGACGCCCTCCTCCCTGTACAGCTGGCTCATGTCCCGGTCGTATCGGGATCTGATGTAGATGTACTGGCTGGTGAGCTCCATCAACTGGTAGCGCAGAAGCAGGGCGATGGAGTCGGGGCTTTTCGCCTTGACGAGGGCGTCGACTTTCCGGTCCGGGTCGAGACCGAACAGCTGGTGTCGAATGAATGCGCTCATGTTCGTCCAGCCATCTGCGCTCATCTGCACGCGAAGGAGGGCCCTCTCCTTGGCAGTCATCCGGACGCGGACGATGTTCTGGTTCATCAGCTTGCTGTAGGCTTGGCGGTCCTCTTTCTGCTTCTGCCTTGTATTACCTATATTACTCATATTCATACTATTACGCAGTATTCCTATCTTACCCGTATTATCCGTATTACCTATCTTGCTTGTATTACTTATATATACTGTATTTTTCATATTACTAAACAATACTAGCATACAAGCTGTCATTGCCCCGGAATGGACTGCCGGTCCTCGGTTGGAATGGTGTCCAGGAACATGGTCAGGGCCTCGGCCATCACGTCTTGGATCTTCTTTCGACGCCAGTAGGCGACGCTTTCCACTTGCCGGACGAGATCGAGGGGCAGTTTGTAGGTCTTCACTATTAGGGCTGGAACACCGATATTACTTGGATTTCTAGCCTTACCAGCCTTTTTCATATTAACCTTATTATTCTTCTTTTTCGTATTACTTGGTAATACATCTTGGGGCCCCACGACGAAGGGGAGGGGCGCTGTCAAGGCGCCATAATCATAATTAGGTGTAGGGTTGGTTTTCATGGCATTACAACGATCTAGTTAGGAGTTCTTGTACGAAGCCACCGTAATCCAAAGCGCCGTTAGATCTGGGCGAATATGAGAAGATATCCTGACGCGCGAGGACGGCGTTGTATAGCGGTCTTGAATGGCGAATCCGTGTCCTAAAAACGAAGTCAGGCGCCCACCGCCGGAGGATATCCTCGCCTTTCTGGTGCCCGGGAGAACCTGTATCGCAATCAGTAATCAGGATCCCACCAAGGCGGAGAGAGGGATTGGCGTCCTTTTTTACTGCCCACATCATTTGGACGAATTGTTGTGCGCCGTGCACACTGAATGGCTCAGGATTCGTGACGATTACAACGCTGGTAGCGGCATAGAGGGCATTCATCATTATTACGTTGTCCGACGGTGGGCAGTCGATGAGGATGTAGTCATATTTGTGGCGGATTGGGGCAAGCAGACGAGCAAGGAGTCCTCTGCAGTCTTTCACAGCCTTCCCTTCCATGGAGGCTCTGACCATGTCGGAAACCAACTTCATACCTATGCCGAACATCTGGTGGGACGCAGGGACTAAGTCGAGATTCTCGCGAATCTGGGTGATTGGCAGTGGTCTTGATTCGTCAATTAGGCACGAATACAGAGTCTTCTCCGGCTCTTGCGGCAGAAAAGCCAGCGTGAGGTTCGTCTGTTGGTCGGCATCTACCATGAGGACGCGCTTCCCTCGAATGGCGAGTCCGGCGCCGGTGTTGACGCAGGTAGTAGTTTTGCCTCCGCCGCCCTTGTCGACGGCAAAAGCTAGGATAGGAGTAGTTTTCGATGTCATGTGCCTATGCTTTGGTTTTTTGACGTTTCGTCTTGAAAATGTATTCCGGCCCCCAGGTCGGGACAAAGTCTCCGCTGGCCTTCATCCGCTCGATTTCGTCATGGAGAAGCTTCAACGCTTCGCGGTCGCGGTGTTCTTCCTTGATGCGGCGCTTGAGGATGAGTGCTTTCGCTTCGAGGCGTTTCTGGTGGTCTAGGTAGGATCGGATGAATCCAGTCACCGTAGTGTAAGTGATGCCATAAAAATCACCGAATTCTTTCGTTGCGCCCTTCAGGAGGGCGTCGGTGATTTCTATTGGCGTAAGCCACTTCATTCTCGGGTCGGCCATGACCGCCCGGTCCACCATGGCGGTCATGATGGCGAGGTCTGCCTCATTCTCGACCTTCTTCTGTGTAATGTAAATCAATAGTTGGATCTGCCCAAGCAACCACTGTGCTCGATCGGTTCCTGGTAGCTCACAGTACCTTTGGACGCGATGGTCTGAGATGACATTGGCGAGCTGTTCGGGGGTCTCTATGTCATTGCACCCCTGGATCGTCTGCAGGGCCTGAGCCTGCTCTTTGGTTGTTATCTGTTGTTCCATATAACTTGCCTAGTATTTGTAGTGCTTTCAGTGATTTGTCTTCGAATTGTTTGAGTCTTGAGGTGTCTTCAAGCGTAGCTGAAGTTGGTGCCGCAGCTGGAGGATGTTCGCGCTCCATCCAAGCACGGACCCTCACCGCGAGGTTGAAGAACTCGTCTCCCTCAGCTCGGATCATGGATGGAATACGATTGGAAGGCGAACACCAGAAGTCTAAAAACCGCTCCTGGGCATTCACGTCCATGTGGAATTCTGCCGCCACAACTGCGAGGTTTTTCGACAGGTGCCACCGCTTGATTTGAACGATTATTTCCGGGTCTCCCTTCGCCTCAGCCCTCTCCACGGAGGACAGAATGAACGGATTTGGGAAGGGGGGAGGGGGTTGGGCATTCGTGCTCGCGCGTCCGTTGCACGCGCTCATTACGCTCGCGCACGTGCTCGTATGTATGCCCGCGCTAGGTCGCGTCCTGGATTTTTCGGGGGGGGACATAGGGGGGGTGAGAGAGTAAGGAGGGGGTGTGGGGGAACCTCCGAGAGAGGTGGGGGATAGGGGGGATTCTTTTGGAAACGTTTCGCGAAATGTTTCGGAATCGTTCTGGATATCTATGCAATTGCTTGAGAGAATGCGAATTATGTGTTTCGTCTTGCGCCCGTGAAAAATCCCAATGAAACGTTTCACGACACAATTCGCCTCGAGGTCGTCGATAAATCGGATAACCCTAGTGACGGACCACTTCCATCGATACGCTAGTTCCCTGTACGAGACCGTGACATCCCCGTCCTCGGCGAGTAGCAGAAGGTCTATCCGGGCCATGGGCCGGCTGAACTGGACAGATAGCCAGTCAGGATCATGGAGTAGTTCTACTGGTACAAGGATTTTTTTTGGGGACGAAGTAGGCATGTGTTGCAGATTTCGCGTGAAATGCCTACCTTTGCTGCAGAACAAAATCCTCCGCCAAGAAGATTTACCGTCTGCCTGCAAAGGTTGGCGGTTTTTTTTACATTTGCGCTCGCCACGCGCGGAGGATTTCGGCTCCGGTCCAGTATCGGCGACCGTTGAGCCTTTTTCGTTTCGCACGAAGCAGTCCCTTCTCTGTCCATTTTATGACGCAACTGGTCGAGACTTTGAGCGCTTTAGCCGCTTCGCGCAGTTCATATTGAGCGGTTTCAACGACTTGGGGTTCAGTTTGAGTCATTTTTTTGTATATTTGTTCGTTTGACATTAGCTACGGGGTGTTTACTATCGTTACTGCAAACATCTACTTGCAAATGTACTAACCTTTTTTAGAAAAGCAAGTATTTTTTTTCACATCTGCGTAAAATAATGCCCAAAATCGCACGAAACTCACTCGTGAATCTGACGGCTTTTCGGCAGAGGAACGGGATTTTACAGAAAGACCTGGCGGATTATTTAGGTGTTTCTAGAGGCTACATCTCTCTGGTAGAGAGTGGACGATCGAATCTTTCGCCTGAGAATATTGGAAAGCTTTTTGCGAACCCTTACCACTGGAATGACGAAGATCTAGTTCCAGCATTTACCCGTCTTTGTCAGGTTCAGGATTACCTTTGTATAACGAAATACGGGCAACGAGAGGATTCAGAGATATCTGACC
>JAEEGI010002787.1_pt1 | contig 42317 bp, 31 predicted proteins | sample 8958751 | NCBI WGS metagenome assembly JAEEGI01 (sample SAMN16246545, study PRJNA631951) | gut metagenome | biome: gut microbiome; feature: rumen; material: KS-attached | host: Bos | place: Iran: Karaj | collected 2018-10 | reverse complement strand
TATTCCACATTGCAGGGAAGGTTCTGCAGACGGGACTTGAAGGTCTCGAAATGCTGCAGGGACAGGATGGTGGTAGGGACCAGCACCGCCACCTGCTTGGAATCACATACAGCCTTGAAAGCTGCCCGGATGGCAATTTCCGTCTTGCCGAATCCCACGTCGCCGCACACCAGACGGTCCATGGGACATTTTTCCTCCATGTCCTCCTTGACGGCTTTGGTAGCCCGTTCCTGATCCGGCGTATCCTCGTACATGAACGAAGACTCCAGTTCCTCCTGCAGATATGTATCCGGCGAGAAGGCGAAGCCCGGGGCCGAGCGCCGCTTGGCATACAGCTGGATGAGTTCCTTGGCAATGTCTTTCACCCGCGACTTGGCGGCCGATTTGAGATTGCTCCAAGTCTTGGATCCCAGCTTGTTGATACGGGGAGCCTCTCCCTCCTTGGAACGGAAACGGGAAATCTTGTGCAGCGAATGTACGGAAACGAAGACTACGTCGCCGCCGTTGTACATCAGTTTCACCACCTCGTGGACACGCCCGAAGTCGTCTTTCATCTTCACAAGGCCGCCGAAGATTCCCACGCCGTGGTCGATATGAACCACATAATCCCCCAGATTGAAGGCGCTGAGGTCGTTCAGGGTAAGCTGTTCGCTTTTTTCAACCGTCCGGCGGAGGCGTACGCGGTGGAAACGGTCAAATATTTCATGGTCTGTGTACCAGCATACTTTATCTTCGTTGTCAACGAAACCCGCATGGATGTTCTTTCCTTTTACGAACTCCGGCAGCACGGCGTTCTCTTCCTGCAGCATGATGGACCGCAGGCGTTCCAGCTGGCTTTCCTTCTCGCCGAAGATGTACACCTTGTATCCGTGTTCCATCTTGGTCCTGATGTCCGAAAGAAGCAGTTCGAAACTCTTGTTGAAAACCGGCTGCGGAGAGATGTTGAATTTCACCGAAGGGACATCCTGGTCCATCAGGGGAATATCCAGGAACACATGTTTGAACCGCAGGATTTCTCCGAAGAACTCCTTTCCCTTGTACATGTCGGAAGAGTCCAGCCATATCGTAGCGTCCGGCTGGAGCAGGGTGAGGATACTTTCTCCCTCTTTCTCATCGGCCTCCCTGGCCGCTATGTCCGGGTAAATATCGGCCTTCTCCACCTCTTCGACGGAAAGCTGCGTGTTACAGTTGAAGGTGTTTATTTTTTCCACCTCGTCGCCGAAAAGGCTCAGGCGGTAAGGGTTTTCCTGTGAATAAGAGAAGATGTCTATGACCGATCCGCGAAGGGCGAACTGGCCGGGGGCGCTCACGAAGTCCACTTTCTCGAAGCCTTCCCCGATAAGGCGGGTGCGAAGCATATCGTGCGATACGCTGTCTCCTTTTTTTACCGTAAACAGCGCTCCCGACAGTTTTTGGGCCGACGGAATCCTCTCCTCCAGCGCCTCGGGATAGGTAACTATAAATAGCTCTGTCATCCCGAGCGAAGCCTGGGAACTTTCCAGAAGTTTGCCGATAGCGGCCGTACGCTGCACGCCCAGCGAGGATTTATAATTGCTTCGCTCGACGCTTCTGCCGGACTCGGGGAGATAGAACACCTTGTCTCCCTCTACCATATTATATAAGTCCGCACTGCAGTATTCGGCCGATTCCCTCGTAGGGAGGACTATCAGATGGACCCCTTCACGGGCCACCTGCGATACAACCGCCCAGCGTGCAGACAAAAAAAGCCCGCTGCAAAAGACTTCCTTCCCATTTTGAAGTTTCTTTTGCAGGAGCGCGGAGGAATTTACACTTATCAACATTTCCCTCTTTTTTCCTGTTGAAAAGCTGTTGATAACCCTGTTTATATCCAACCCCTCAAAAAGTCGGTTCATCTGTCAACAGGCCGTCCACACGGTAGCCACAGGTTTTCAACACTTAATATTTGTTATAATATATTGATTTTTAAAGACTTACAAGGGTTTTAAACTTTTCAACAGCCTAATAAAAATCAACACTTTTTAAAAATAAAAAGCTATATTTGTATTTGAATAGAAACCAAGCCGTCCATGTCCGACTTCGATCCACACGATACAATAGAGCGCAAAGATAGTGAATTTGAGGGAATAATCCGCCCGCAGGGGTTGGACGACTTCACCGGCCAGAAGGAGATTGTATCCAATCTGGGTATCTATATTAAGGCTGCAAAACTGCGTGGAGAAGCCCTGGACCATGTTCTTTTCCACGGCCCTCCCGGTCTGGGAAAGACTACGCTGGCCCACATCATAGCCAATGAAATGGGGGTTAACATGAAGGTGACTTCCGGTCCGGTACTGGACAAGCCCGGGGACCTGGCCGGCCTTCTTACTTCCCTGGAAACGGGAGATGTCCTTTTCATCGATGAAATCCATCGTCTTTCTCCGGAAGTGGAGGAGTATCTCTACTCCGCCATGGAGGATTATGTGATTGACATCATGATAGACAAAGGTCCCGGTGCCCGTTCCGTCCGTATTTCCCTGAATCCTTTCACCCTGGTGGGAGCTACCACCCGAAGCGGTCTTCTTACGGCGCCGCTCAGGGACCGTTTTGGCATCAACTGCGCCCTGGAGTATTATGATACGGAAGATCTTAAAAGGATTGTCCTCCGCTCTGCCGGAATACTGCAGCTGGAAATAGATGACGATGCCGCTTATGAGATAGCCCTCCGCAGCCGCGGAACGGCCCGTATCGCCAATGCCCTTCTCAAGCGTGTTCGGGACTTCGCACAAGTGCTCGGGGACGGCCGCATCAATCTGGAAATTACACGTTTCGCCCTGAACAAGCTTAAAATCGACAAGCGGGGACTGGACGCCATCGACAATAAGATTCTCCGTACGCTCATCCTCACGTTCAAGGGCGGTCCGGTGGGCATCGGCACGCTGGCCACTTCTGTCAGCGAAGATGCGGGAACCCTCGAGGAGGTGTACGAGCCCTTCCTGATCAAGGAAGGTTTCATCATCCGCACCCAGCGCGGCCGCGTAGCCACCGACCTCGCTTACGCCCACCTCGGAATGGAATCCTATCTCACCCAACGAAAGTATTCTCCCGATGAAAGCGGTTCACTTTTTTAACTTTTACTTGTCATCCTGGTTTTACTTGTCATTCTGTTTTTACTTGTCATTCTGAGCGAAGCGAAGAATCTATTTTATGTACAATCATTATTACGTATATATAATGTCAAGTCTGAATAACAAGACATTATACACCGGAGTAACCAATGATTTAGAAAGAAGAGTAAAGGAGCATAAATCGGGATTTATACCAGGTTTTACTAAGAAATACAATTGTATTAAACTGGTTTATTACGAAGAATACTCAGATATTAATGAAGCAATAGATAGGGAAAAGCAAATAAAAGGTTGGAAGAGAATAAGGAAAGAAGAATTAATAGACACTGCTAATAAAGAAAGGAATGAATTATATAAAGAATAGATTCTTCGTCGCTTCGCTCCTCAGAATGACAATTACAATGTGGGTGCTTCTGTTCCTATGTGACATTCCTTCCTATGCGTGTACGTCGTGTATTATCAGTGGTAAATACACGGCAGACGGAAAGGCGGTGATGTTTAAACACCGGGACTCCAGTTGTCAGGAAGTGGCCGTGGAATACTTCCATGGAGAGAAATACCGCATGATGTGCCTTGTCAATGCCGATTGGCGCATCAATCCGCTGGCAAAGGTGCCCCTTGGAACGCGCGAAGCCTGGGCCGGCATGAACGAGACCGGCTTCGCCATCATGAATACCGCTACCTACGATTTGAAAGATGACGATCTTCCCGCCGATATGATGGACAGGGAAGGCGTCCTTATGTACAGGGCCCTGGAGATATGCACTACCCTCGAAGATTTTGAATGTTTCCTGGATACCCTTTCCAGGCCGATGGGCGTAGAAGCCAACTTCGGTGTCATTGATGAAAGGGGAGGCGCCGCCTATTACGAGGTCAACAATCACAGTTGGGTGAAATTCGACGTAAACCGTGAACCGCTGGGATACAGGGTGGTTACCAACTTTACCATGATGGGACGTGTGGAAGACAGGAAGGGAGTGGACCGTTACATAAAGGCTCACAAAATCCTGGCTTCTTCGGATGTACCCATCTGTGAATGGGACCATAACTTCCTCATTCAGAATATATCATGCTCAGGTGCACCTATTATGCGCGACATTACTTCCTGCGCCGTTGTATTTGAGGGAAGGACGATGTGGGCCAGTTTGGGAAAGCCGGACAAGGTCCCCTGCAAACCTTATATATTATAAAATGTCCTAATTTAATCCCGAAAAATACTTATATTTGCAAGTCTAAAGGAAAATCACAACAATTATTAATAATATGTCAGATCCTAAATTGATTTCCAAGATTCCGGACGGACCGCTGAAGGACAAATGGTCCAAGCGCAAAGCCGAAATCCGTATTGTTTCTCCGAACAACAAGCGGAAACTGGAAGTGATTGTGGTAGGTACCGGTCTTGGCGGAGCATCCGCAGCTGCCTCTTTGGGCGAGATGGGATACAACGTCAAGATTTTCTGCATCAGTGACTCTCCCCGTCGTGCACACTCCATCGCTGCACAGGGTGGTATCAACGCAGCCAAGAACTACCAGAACGATAACGACTCCATTTACCGTCTGTTCTACGACACCATCAAGGGTGGCGACTACCGTTCCCGCGAAGCCAACGTCTATCGTCTGGCAGAGGTGAGCGCCGCCATCATCGACCAGTGCGTAGCCCAGGGTGTTCCTTTCGCCCGTGAATATGGCGGATACCTGGCCAACCGTTCCTTCGGTGGCGTGCAGGTGAGCCGTACTTTCTATGCTCGCGGACAAACCGGCCAGCAGCTGCTTCTGGGTGCCTATGCTTCCCTGAACAAGGAAATCGCAGCAGGTACCGTGAAGAGCTATCCCCGTCACGAGATGCTGGATCTGGTGATTATCAACGGTGAGGCCAAGGGTATCATCGCCCGCAACCTCGTCACCGGTGAAATCGAGCGTTTCGGTGCCCACGCCGTCGTCCTGGCTACCGGTGGTTATGGTAATACTTACTTCCTCTCCACCAACGCCATGAACTCCAACGGTTCCGCCGCCATGCAGGCCTACCGTAAGGGAGCCTTCTTCGCCAACCCCTGCTTTGCCCAGATTCACCCCACCTGTATTCCGGTGCACGGTGACCAGCAGTGCAAGCTTACCCTGATGTCCGAGTCCCTCCGTAACGATGGCCGTATCTGGGTTCCCAAGAAGAAGGAAGACGTGGAAAAACTGCGCAAGCACGAGATTAAACCCTCCCAGATTGCCGAGCAGGACCGCGACTACTATCTCGAGCGCCGTTATCCGGCCTTCGGTAACCTCGTTCCCCGTGACGTGGCTTCCCGCGCCGCCAAGGAGCGCTGCGACGCAGGCTTCGGCGTAAACGAGACCGGTCTGGCCGTGTTCCTGGATTTCTCCGACGCCATCCAGCGTCTGGGTCACCAGAGAGTACAGGAGCGTTATGGAAACCTCTTTGATATGTACGAAAAGATCACTTCCACTTCCCCTTGGGAAGAGCCGATGATGATCTATCCCGCCATCCACTACACCATGGGCGGTCTCTGGGTGGACTATGACCTCCAGACCACCATCCCCGGCTTGTACGCTATCGGCGAGGCCAACTTCTCCGACCACGGCGGAAACCGTCTGGGTGCATCGGCCCTCATGCAGGGTCTGGCCGACGGCTATTTCGTCCTGCCTTACACCATCGGCGATTATCTTTCCCATAAGTTTGCAGAGCCCAAGACGGACACCAACGCCCCCGAGTTCGAGGAGGCCGAAAAAGCCGTGAAGGCCCGCATCGAGAAACTCTTCGCCGTGAAGGGTACCGAGCCTGTCGATGCCATTCACAAGAAGCTCGGCCACATCATGTGGGAGTATGTAGGCATGGCCCGTAACGAGGAAGGTCTGAAGAAGGCAATTGAGGAAATCGGCAAACTCCGTGAGGAGTTCTGGAAGACTGTTCGTGTTCCGGGTACCAACGGAGAGTTCAACCAGGAACTGGAAAAAGCCCTGCGTCTGGTGGACTTCTTCGATATCGGCGAACTGATGGCCCGCGACGCCCTTAACCGTCGTGAATCCTGCGGCGGTCACTTCCGCGAGGAAATGCAGACGGAAGAAGGCGAGACCAAGCGCGACGACGAGAACTTCATGTATGTAGCCGCCTGGGAATACAAGGGCGAGGGCAATGCCCCTGAGCTGCACAAGGAAGAACTCAAGTATGAGAACATCAAGATTGCAACCCGTAACTATAAAGACTAATCCCGATTATGGAATATAATGTGAAAGTATGGCGTCAGAAGAACGCCAAAGCAAAAGGCCATTTCGAGACCTACCACGTTACGGATGTGGAGGAGGATGCATCTTTCCTCGAAATGCTTGATATCCTGAACGACCAGCTCATCCGCAAGGGTGTTGAGCCCATCGCTTTCGATCATGACTGTCGTGAGGGTATTTGCGGTGCCTGTTCCCTGTATATCGACGGCCGTGCACACGGTCCGGACGATCAGGTGACCACCTGCCAGCTGTTCATGCGTCATTTCAAACCCGGTGCTACCATTACCGTGGAGCCCTGGCGTTCCGGTGCCTTCCCGGTCATCAAAGACCTTGTGGTGGACCGTACTGCATTCGATAAGATCATGCAGGCCGGCGGTTTCATCACCGTCCGTACCGGTTCCGCACAGGATGGCAATACCCAGCTCATTCCCCACGACGATGCAGAGCTTTCCATGGACGCTGCCGCCTGCGTAGGTTGCGGTGCCTGTGTGGCAACCTGCAAGAACGGATCGGCCATGCTGTTCGTGGCTGCCCGCGTGAGCTCCCTGGCCCTGCTGCCGCAGGGTCGTCCGGAGGCTGCCCGCCGCGCCCGCGCCATGGTTGCCAAGATGGACGAACTGGGCTTCGGTAACTGCACCAACACCCGCGCCTGCGAGATGGAGTGCCCGAAGCATGTCACCATCGACCATATCGCCCGTCTGAATCGTGAATATTTGAAAGCCCGCTTCAGCGAGTAAGGAATAAATTACAATTTTTACCCGGTCTAACTGAGTTTTTTTCGGCTAGACCGGGTAATTTTTTTAATAAAAAATTTTTTAATAAAGATTTGTAAGTGTCTCTTATTGAATAATAGGGAATTGTAAGCAGATTAGGTATGAAAGATTAATAAAACATGAATATTCGATGTATATTTTTTTATTTTGTGAATAATTTTTACTATTTTTGCTCTTGCAAATGTAAAATATGTTTATCATTTTTGCAGCCGATTATTCATTTTTGAGGCCTATTATACCTTAAAAGTGACCGAATCAGAATAAATTCTTTGTATCAATATTTTATGTTTAACTAATCTTTTCATGCTTATGAAAAATGTCAGGCATTTTCTCCTGTCTGTTATCCTTTCTGTAGCAGCCATTTCGGCTTATGCACAGAATATCACCATTAAGGGTGTGGTAACGGACAGCGCCAACGGTGAGCCGCTTCCCGCTGCTTCCGTTATGCTGAAAGGAACCAGTCTTGGTACCATGACGAATCTGGACGGCGAGTACTCTTTCAGTGCTCCCAAGGACGGAGTTCTCGTCTTCAGTACCATTGGTTACAAAACCGTCGAAGTTGAGATTAGCGGCAAGTCCGTTATCAACTGTAGTTTGGAAAGCGACACCGAATATCTGGACGATGTTGTGGTGATTGCATACGGTACGCAGAGTTCCAGGACAGTTACAGCTTCTGTTTCTTCCCTGAAGGCTGAATCCCTTAAAGATGCCCCGAACGTGAGCTTTGACTCCATGCTGCAGGGCCAGGCTGCCGGTGTGCAGGTTTCTACGCCTAACGCCGGTGCCGGTGCACAGTCCAAGGTGCTCATCCGTGGTGTCAGCTCCATTTCCGCCGGTACCGATCCTCTTTATATTGTGGACGGTGTTCCGATTCAGTCCGGCGTTGTGAATGCCAGCTACATGGAGGCAAACCCGCTGTCTGACATCAACCCCGCCGACATTCTCTCTATAGATGTGCTGAAGGATGCCGCCGCAACGGCTTTGTACGGTTCCCGTGCTGCCAGCGGTGTTATCATCATCACCACCAAGTCCGGTCGCAAGGGTGAAACCAAGGTCACCTATGACATGAACATCGGTTTTTCCGAAGCTACCAAGACCTATGATGTCATGGATGCCGACGCTTACGTCGCATACAAGAACATGGCCGTGAAGAATGCCTACGGTACCGATGAAATGGCTATTTCCGGTAGAGGTAACAAGTATGGCAACAAAGCCTTCAATATTCCCTTTGATTCCGAAGGCAACCCCATCAAGACCAACTGGGCCGATTATATCTATAAGAAAGGTCTGATTCAGAACCACACTGTGGCTATTTCCGGTGGTTCCGACAAGACCCAGTACTATGCTTCCGCCAACTTCTCCGACAACAACGGTATTATCCTTGGCGACAGCTACAAGCGTTTCGGCTTCAAGTCCAACATTACCACCAAGGTTACTTCCTGGTTGAAAGTAGGTCTGAGCGGTCAGTATTCCAAGGGTTATACCCGCGTAATCGACTCTTCCCGTCAGGATGGTGTATTCTCTGCCGCCGGTCTTCCCCGTCAGGCTACTATCCTCCCTCCTATCACCTTCCCTTATAACGAGGATGGTTCTTACAACGTGATGAACGGTGGTGAGTATATAGGTGTGGGTGGTGTGAATATCGCCTCCCTTAGTTATCCGAATGCCATGGCTCAGCAGGAGTCCTTCAATAAAATCAACACCGACCGTATCATTGCCAGCGGTTACGCTGAAGTAGAACCGTTGAAGAACCTCATTGTAAAGAGCCAGTTCGGTGTGGATTACATGCTGGAAAACGAGGAAACCTTCTGGGATCCCGAGTATGGACAGGGAGCTGGTAACAACGGCTACGCCTGGCGTACGGTGGATGATCTTCTCTCCTGGACCTGGACCAATACGGCCAATTATAACCTGGCCGTCAAGGAGCATTCCTTTGATTTCCTCCTGGGTATGGAGGCTTATTCCGAGTCTTATGGATATGACTGGATCAACGCTAGCGACATTGCCAATAAAGCTTATAGCGGTTTCCGTGCCGGTTTCAACACCAATAAGGCCGGTGGTTCCGAAGGTTCCAAATCCATGATTTCATACTTTGGCCGTATCAATTACGACTACAAGGCCAAATACATGATTTCTGCCAACTTCCGTCGTGATGGTCTTTCTGCTCTGGGTGCCGAGAGCAAGTGGGGTAACTTCTGGGGTGTGTCCGCCGCATGGCGTGTCTCCGAGGAGCCCTTCTTCGAGTCTCTCCGCAACGTGGTTGATGAATTCAAGATCAAAGGCAGCTTTGGTGTTGTAGGTAATTCCGACATCGGCTATTATCCCGCCCAGACTTACTACTCCGACAGCTTCTACGGTGGCAAACCTACTCTGGTTCTCAAGAACATCGGAGACTCTTCCCTGGCCTGGGAATCCTCCAGCAAGTATGATATAGGCTTTAACGTGAGTCTCTTCAATAACGTTAAGGTGGATTTTGACTACTATTATACGAAGACCAACAATCTGGTGATGAGCGTTCCCCAGGGTCCTTCCACCGGTATTGGAGAATTGAAGACCAACACCGGTTCCATGGAGAACAAGGGTGTTGAATTGTCCATCGGTGCAGAAATTGTCAAGACCAGGGATTTCTCCTGGAACAGCAACTTCAACATCACGACTTCCAAGAACAAGGTTATCTCCCTTGCCAACGGTGTTACCGAAATCTATGGTGACTCCGAAGCCAACGTTACAATGCCGGGTTATTCTGTAGGTCAGCTTTACGCCTATCCTACCGGCGGTATCGATCCTGAAACCGGTCACCGTATCTTCTTCGGTTCCAATGGTGAATGGACTCATTATGATCCCATGACCAAGAAGTGGTATCTTAAGGACGGCACCGAATTCAAGGGCTCCCTTGAGCAGGTTCGCTCCGGTAATACGCTGCCCACCTGGTTTGGCGGTTGGACGAACACCTTCAAGTATAAGAACTTCGATTTCAACCTCATGTTCCAGTTCTCTGGCGGTAACTGGATCCTGAACGCCTTCAATGCTACCGGTTCCGATAACCGTTGGTGGAACAACCTCTCCGAGGTTGCCGACAAGTGCTGGAAACAGCCTGGCGACAATGCTAAGTATGCCTACCCCGTGTACGGTGATAATGTTTCCAACGGTTCTGCCTATGAAATTTCCGACTGGATTGAAAAGGGTGACTATCTCCGTTTGAAGAACATCGGTTTTGGTTATACGTTCAAGCCTAAGAAATCTGAGAATTCCATCTCTTCCATCCGTGCATATGCCCAGATTCAGAATGTGTTCGTTCTCACGGCGTTTACCGGTCTGGATCCTGAGATTACCTCCTCTTATACCAGCCAGGCTGTGCTTTCCGGTGGTTATTACAAGAATACCCTGCCGCAGGCCCGTACTTACACGCTGGGTGTACAGATTTCCTTCTAAAACATAGGAGACACTTATTATGAAGAATATCATCAAACTTCTCGCTATACTGAGTGTGGTTTCCGTGCTGGGCTCCTGCAATAAGTCTTTTATTGAAAAGGACAAGCCGTATTCCATGATTGAGAGTGTAATGTACTCCAATCCCACTTACATTGAGTCTGCCCTTCTGGGTTGCTATGACACTTTCAAAAGCTCGAACCCCTCCTTCATGTCCGGTCTGGCTTATGTGGTTTTCGATTGCCGCGGTGAGGATATTGTAAACATCTCCAACCCCACGACGATGCAGGATACCTATGAAATGAAGGTTCTGAGCACGACACAGGAGAATGGCCGTATCTGGGAATATGCATACAAAACCATCAACACCTGCAACATTTTCATTGACAATCTGGTAAAGTACAACTGCTCGGAACTTCTTGGTGAGGCTCTTTGCAAGCAGTACACGGCCGAGGCCAAGTTCCTTCGTGCCTACTGCTACTATGTGCTTGTGAACCTGTATTCCCTGCCGTATGTCGTGAATCCTGAGGCTCCGGCTGTTCCGCTTCGCCTGAGCGGCCTCACATCTTCCGGTAATAACGATTGCCCGGCCGCCTGCATTTCTGACGTATATACCCAGATTCTTGCCGACTGCATTCCTGCCGATTTGAAGAACGAGCCTGCTACCTACGACGGTGTAACCCGTGCTTCTGCAGCCGCCGCCCATATGCTTAAAATGCGTGTTTATATGGCCGAGCAGAAATGGGATGAGGCTATTGTTGAAGGGACCGCCATTACCGGCTATGAACTGGCCGAGGACGTTACCGAACTTTACGGTAAGGAAACATACAAGAACAAGGAAATGATTTTTGCTCTTCCTATGTCCACCCAGCCTGGCGATACGCCCAATACGCAGATGAGCTGCGCCGAGTATTTCAGCAAGGCGGCAACGGTTGCGTGGCTCAACACGGAATCCGGTATCCTTTCCAAGGAGAATTACAACCTTGACATCGATGACCGCGTTTCCAAGCTTGTTTCCACTCCGGATAGCGACGGCTACGTTTATTCCACCAAGTTCTCCGACAAGGCTCAGAAACTTGACTGGGTTCCCGTGATGCGCTATGCCGAGACTCTCCTGAACCTGGCTGAATGCTATGCCAACAAGGCAGACGGTGCTTCAAAGGCAAAGAAAGCCCTGAAGGATGTACGCAGCCGTTCCATTGCTTCGGGAGATCCTCTCAATGTGGATTCCATCGGCGCCGGTGATCTGCTCTCCGCTATTTCTAACGAGCGCCGCCTTGAATTCATCTGCGAAGGTATGCGCGGCATCGACATTATCCGTCGCGGTGAGAGCTTTGTGAAAGAGGTAGAATCGGTGAAGGTCAGTTACAATGTAGGCTCCTCTGATACCAACTACTATTGGCCTATCCCGAATGCAGAAATCAATTACAACAAAACCCTTGGCAAGAAGTAATCGGTATGAAAAAGATTCTTTACATTTGTTCTGCTGCCCTTGTGCTGGCGGCAACAGGATGTTCTTCCAAGAAGGATATCGATATGGATTTTCACGGCGGTGCGGGCCTCGAGTTCGTTCACTTTGAAAACGCATCTGATGCATGGCTGGTCTCTGCGGATGACGAAACCTTCAATTATGAGGTTGTTGTAGCCCAGACCTACGCTCACAGCGAGAGTGTTACCTATAATATCGCCGTTGGTGAAAAGACTACCGGTGAGGAAGGTGTGGATTTCGCTATCCCTACCAAGTCGGTGACAATCGCCAAGGATCAGTATTTCGGAAAAATCCCCGTTGAGATTCTTTATGACACGACAGGCGAAGGTTTCGTGCTGGAACTGGTTCTGAGCGTGGATGACAAACTCATCAATCCCTCTTACGGCGGATCCGCGTTGATTACCGTCAATACGGATAAAATTACCATCGACTGGGAATGGCTTGCCGGAAAATGGAGTTGCCAGGATTATGTCTATTATAATGGAGTCAATGATGGTGGTGCGTATCCCGTTTCCATTTCCAAAGTAGATGAAACCCATGGTACTTTGAATGGCCTTAAGGGGGGTGATCCTATCAACTTCACTGTAGATTTCGATGCTAAGACCATCTCCTTTGAGGGAAATCAGTACTCTCAGGCCAACGCAGACTATGAGTGCGATTTTTACTTCGTGGCTGTAAATCCCGAAACGGACTATGATGTTTACGACCCGATTAATACTCCTTTCGTTGGCACTTTGAGCCCTGCAGGAATCGTTATCGATAATTATGATTTCCTGATGGTTGGTGGGCCGTATGATGGTTACACGTTCTTCGGTGGTGTAAAATCGACGCTTACCAAGAAGAAGTAATCATTCTCAGTAGTGATGTTTGAGGTCCCGGAATTATTCGGGACCTCTTTTTTGTTCTTGGATGCAAGAATTCTCTTTTTATGTGTTATATTAGGGAACCAATAACACTTCCTATGAAACAGAAACTGTTTATAGCTGTCGTTTTTATCCTTGTTTTCTGCGGAATCAGTTTTGCGCAAAAGAAAAGTGAATACACCGTCAGGGCAAATCTCATGCTGCTGGATTGTTCCGTGAATGCTACTGCAGGTGTCTTTACGAACGATGATGTAGTCCTGGGAATCGGTTCTGGTTGGGGACAGCTATTTCGTCCGCAAGGTCCAGGAGGAAGCCGTATCGGTCAGCGTCTGACGTTTTATGCGTATAATCGTTTGTATTTCCCATTAGGCAATAAGAGGAAAGTTTTTCTGTATAGTGATCAGTTGCTTGGCGGTCTTTGGCTTTACAAAATCGAGCCTTTTCACGAAAAGTCGGGCGAGTTAACCTATGATAAGCCCCTGCAATGGTATTATTCCTGGCAACCCGGTGTTGCCTTCAGGACATGGGGAGAATCCAACGTTTTTATCGGCCTTAGCTTTGGCCCCACCTTCGGCCTTCACGCCGGTCTCACATTCTGACGGCGGATACCAGCTTTTTTCGTATCTTTGCACTCAATATGAGTGAATTCAAGACGAATAAAGCTGTATTTGTTGGTGTCATCCTGGAAAAGGGAGGAGAACGCAAGGTTCAGGAGTACCTGGACGAGCTTGCTTTTCTGGCCGAGACGGCAGGTGCCATTCCAGACAAAATGTTCACCCAGCGTCTGGACCGGCCGGACAAGGCTACGTATATCGGCCCGGGAAAACTGGATGAAATCAAGCAGTACTGCGAGGAAAATGAAATAGAGTACGTCATTTTTGACGATGAACTGACGGGTATGCAGCAACGCAATATCGAAAAGATTATTGCCTGCAGCGACGTTATAGACCGTACCAGCCTCATCCTGGAAATCTTTGCCCAGCGGGCCAAGACTTCCTATGCCAAGATGCAGGTGGAACTGGCGCATTACAATTACATGCTTCCGCGTCTGGCCGGCATGTGGACCCACCTGGAGCGCCAGCGGGGTGGTATGGGTACTCGAGGCGGTATGGGTGAGACCCAGATCGAAATTGACCGCCGTATTGTAAAGCAGAGAATTTCCAAATTAAAGGAAGACCTGAAGAAGGTGGACCGGCAAATGGCCACGCAAAGGGGCAATAGAGGCTCTCTCGTGCGTTTAGCGCTCGTCGGATATACCAATGTAGGGAAAAGTACTTTGATGAATTTATTGGCCAAATCTGACGTTTTTGCCGAGAATAAGCTTTTCGCTACGCTGGACACCACCGTCAGGAAGGTTGTCATCGAGAATGTTCCCTTCCTTCTGAGTGATACCGTAGGCTTTATCCGCAAACTGCCCACTCAGCTGGTGGAAGCCTTCAAGAGTACCCTGGACGAAGTCCGCGAGGCCGATGTTCTGGTGCACGTCGTCGATATCTCTCATCCGGACTTCGAAGAGCAGATGCAGGTGGTGGAGCAGACGCTTCGGGACATCAATGCCGCCAACAAGCCCGTCTACGTAGTATTCAACAAGGTGGATGCTTACACCTACGAGCCCTACGACGAGTTCTCTCTGGAGCCCAAACAGCCCATCAACCGTACACTGGACGAGCTTAAGAGCAGCTGGATCGCGGAGGAAAAGACTCCGTGCATCTTTATCAGCGCTAAGGAAAAAATCGGCATAGAAAAACTCCGCAACGACCTGTATAAGATTGTGGCTGAGATTCATGCGGGTCGTTATCCGTTTAATAATTTTCTCTGGTAATACGTTTAAAGGATGATTTCTTATTTTACAGAAGATATTAAGTTCCCCTTTAAGGAGAAAAGGCTCACTTCCCGCTGGCTCAAGTTTGTAGCGGAGAGTGAGGCCAAGCGTCTCGGCGATATTTCCGTTATATTTTGCTCCGATAATTATATTTTGGATGTCAATATAAAATATCTGCAACACGATTATTATACGGACATCATTACTTTCGACTACTGTGAGGGAAACACCCTCTCCGGAGACCTTTTCATCTCCATCGACTCCGTTCGAGAGAATGCTTCTTTCTATGGGACGGAATTCGCCGATGAACTCAATCGTGTTATCGTACACGGCCTCCTTCACTTGATCGGCTACGACGATCATACCGAGGAGGATATCGCTCAGATGCGAGCCAAGGAGAATTACTATCTTTCCCAGCGCCCGAACGTATGAACAACCGCTTCGATGTCATTGTAATCGGAGGCGGTCATGCCGGCTGCGAGGCTGCTATGGCTGCCGCGGGCATGGGTTCTTCCGTCCTGCTCCTTACGCCGGACCTGAACGGTCTTGCGAAGATGAGCTGCAACCCGGCTGTCGGTGGAATCGCCAAAGGACAGATTGTTCGCGAGATCGACGCCCTCGGCGGTTACTCCGGTCTGGTTACCGACGCGGCCACCCTGCAGTTCCGCATGCTCAACCGTTCCAAGGGGCCGGCCATGTGGAGTCCGCGCGCCCAGTGCGACAAACAGAAGTTTTCTGCCACCTGGTTAAAAACGCTTCTAAGTGTTTCTAACTTAAGCATTTACGCGGATTTTGCAGCAGAATTTCTCTTTGAGAATCGTGTAATTGCCGGCGTTCGTACAACTACCGGGGCAATTTTCTACGCTCGCGCCTTTATTTTGACGGCCGGCACCTTCCTGAACGGTAAGATGTTCATCGGCCAGCACTCCTTCGAAGGAGGTCGCATCGGCGAGAAGGCTTCTTATGGAATCTCCGATCAGCTGGCCGCGGCCGGTATTCCGATGGAGAGAATGAAGACGGGCACCCCGCCTCGGCTGGACATCCGTTCGATCGACTTGTCCAAGCTCGTGCGCCAGGAAGGAGACGCCAACCCCGAGCGCTTCTCTTACCTTCCCGTTCCCTCTGCCGTCCAGGCCGGGGGCACTCAGATGGATTGCTATCTTCTTCATACCAATGAGAAGGTCCATGACATCCTTCGTTCCGGCTTTGACCGTTCCCCTTTGTTCACGGGTCTTATCCACGGCAAGGGGCCGCGCTATTGTCCCAGCATTGAAGACAAGCTGCGTACGTTTGCCGGAAAGGATTCTCATCAGCTGTTCCTGGAGCCGGAGGGAGTTTCTTCCCCCGAATATTATCTGCAGGGCTTCTCCTCTTCCCTTCCTCTGGAGATCCAGATGGAAGCGGTTCATGCTATCGAAGGACTTGAAAATGCTGTTTTCTTCAAGCCGGCGTATGCTGTTGAATACGATTATTTCGATCCTCAGTATCTTCATCACTCGCTTCGCTCCAAGGTTGTAGATAACCTATTCCTGGCTGGCCAGGTGAATGGTACTACTGGTTACGAGGAGGCGGCGGCTCAGGGAATCGTCGCCGGGATGAACGCCCATTTGTTCCTCATGGAACACGAGCCGATGATCCTTCGGCGCGACCAGGCTTACATCGGCGTCCTCATTGACGACCTGATCAATAAGGGCGTGGATGAGCCCTATCGCATGTTCACTTCACGTGCAGAGTATCGCATCCTCCTGCGCCAGGATAACGCCGATTTCCGTCTTACAGAGCTCTCTCATTCCCTTGGATACGCGAGCGAGGAGCGCTACGCCGCTGTAATGAAAAAGCAGGAGGACGTCGCCCTCCTTGCCGCTTTCTGTGATTCTTATAAGGTGAAGGCTTCTCTGGTAAATCCGCTTCTGGAGCGCCTGGAGTCCACTCCTTTGACGGAATCCAAGCGCCTTTCCGAACTGGTGGCACGACCGGAGCTCACCCTGGAGCAATTGCTTACTGTTGTTCCACGTGGAACAAACTACAGTTCTGACGTGGTCACATCCGTTGAGATTTCCATTAAGTATGCCGGGTATATCGAGCGTGAAAAACTGCAGGCGCAAAAGAACAACCGTCTGGAATATATCAAGATTCCTGCGGACTTTGATTTCGACGCTTTAAACGGCCTCTCGATAGAGTGCAGGCAGAAATTGAAAAGATATAAGCCCGAGACAATCGCTCAGGCTTCAAGGATTTCCGGAGTTTCTCCGGCGGATATTTCAGTTCTCCTGGTTTACTTTGGAAGATGAGATTGTTCCACGTGGAACAACTAGAGCCGCTTCAGGGCGGCTTTAATTATGTCTTCTACCTTGGCGGAGGGGTTGTCTTTGAGGATAGACGGCATTACCTTGGCGATATTGGCCTTGGAGAAGCCCAGCATGACAAGGGCTGTGGTGGCTTCCTCCGTGAGGGCGCTGTCGTTGGTTTTGAAGAGGGCGGTATCTGCGCTTCCCTCGCCTTTGACAACCTTATCCTTGAGCTCCAGGACCAGTCTCTGAGCGCTCTTGAGCCCGATTCCCTTGACGCTTTTGATCTTGTTCACGTCCTCTGCCAGGATGGCCTGGCGGATTTCTTCGGAGGTGAGCGTGGAAAGCATCATACGGGCGCTGGCCACACCGATTCCCGACACGCTGATAAGGAGGCGGAACAGCTCTCGCTCGTCTTTGGTTGCGAAGCCGAAGTACAGTTCTTCGTCTTCCCGGATGTAGTGATGGATGTAGGCGACCGCTTGCGTCTTCTGCTGGAAAGCCTCGTACGTCTGCAGCGAAATGAGAATGCTGTAGCCGATTCCGGCGTTTTCCAGAATAAGCTCCGTGGGGGTCAACTCCACGATTTGTCCTTTGATATAGTCAATCATATCGCAAATTTATGTAAATTTGCAGACTTTATCAAAGACAATGTCCGTATCTGAGATTCGCAAACAGTTCCCCATCCTTTCCCGTACTGTGTACGGGAAGCCCCTGGTGTATCTGGATAACGCCGCAACGGCCCAGCGTCCTCTTGCAGTGACGGATCTGGCCGGCAAGCTCGCGCTTGAAGAAAACGCCAATATCCACCGTGCCGTCCATCACCTCGCCGCCCGTGCCACAGAGGCATACGAGGGCGCCCGCGATGCCGTGAAGGAATTCCTGAACGCGGCCTCCCGCGAGGAGATTGTCTTTACTTCAGGCGCCACCGCCGCCATAAACCTGGTGGCCTTCTCCTTTGGCGAGGCTTTCGTCGGAGAGGGTGACGAGATTATCGTTTCCACGGCCGAGCATCACAGTAACATCGTTCCCTGGCAGATGCTATGCCAGCGCAAAAAGGCTGTGCTTAAAGTCCTTGACATTCGCGAAAATGGCGCACTGATGGTGGAGACGCTGGAAAAATTGATTTCTCGGCGCACAAAGATTGTGTGTATCTCTCACATTTCCAATGTGTTAGGGCTTATTAATCCCGTCAAGGAAATCGTCGCAAAATGTCATGCGGCTGGGGTTCCGGTGCTGGTTGACGGCGCGCAGGGCATAGTGCACTGCCCCGTCGATGTGCAGGCGCTGGACTGCGACTTCTACGTCTTTTCCGGCCACAAATTGTACGCGGCTACCGGAACGGGCGTCCTTTACGGGAAGAAGAAGTGGCTGGATGCCATGCCCCCTTACATGGGCGGCGGCGAAATGATTGCAAGCGTGAGTTTCTCCGGAACCACCTATGCTCCCCTTCCGGAAAAGTTCGAAGCCGGAACCCAGCATTTCAACGGGATTCCCACGCTGGTCCCCGCCATGGAAGTAGCCCGCGCCATGCGGGAAGACCCCGATGTGCAGAAAGAGCAGGAAACCATCCTGGAATACGTGTATTCAAAATTCATGGCCGATGAGCGCATCCTCCTCTATGGAACCGATCGCCAGGCAAAGATTCCGCTGTTCTCCTTCGCGGTGAAAGGAGCCCATCACGAGGACCTGGCCCTTATTCTGGACAAGATGGGCATCGCCCTCCGTTCCGGACAGATGTGTGCGGAACCGCTGATGGACCGTCTGGGCGTAACAGGCCTCCTGCGCGCCTCTTTTGCGCCTTACAACACGCTGGAAGAGGCGGAATACTTTATCAAGAGCCTGGACAAGGCCATTAACATGTTAGTATGACGTTAGAAGAAAAGAAACAGCAGATCATCGAGGATTTTTCTCTCTATGACGAGTGGCTGGACAAATACGAATACCTGATTGAGCTGGGCAAGGCCCTGGAGCCTTTCCCGGAGGAAAAGAAGACCGAAGACCGCCTGATCAAGGGCTGCCAGTCGCGCGTGTGGCTGGACAGCGAACAGAAGGACGGGAAACTCTACTTCACGGCGGACAGCGACGCCATTATCACCAAAGGCATCATCTCGCTGCTGGTGAGCGTGTATTCCGGCCGTACCCCGCAGGAGATTGCGGCCGATGACTTCGCTTTCGTGGCCGAAATCGGCCTGAAGGAGAACCTTTCCCCTACCCGTGCGAACGGTCTGGTCTCCATGATAGAAACCATCAAAAAGACAGCGGAGAATGGCAGATAAGGAAATACTCACCGCAGAGGACGTGAAGGCCCTGCAGCCTTTGTATGCGGCCGTCATCTCGGCTCTCAAGGAGGTGTACGATCCGGAGATTCCGGTGAACATCTACGACCTGGGACTGGTGTATGAACTCACCATCAACAAGGCCTGTGAGGTGTCCATCCTCATGACCTTCACCGCCCCGAACTGCCCCATGGCGGACCAGGTGATGAAAGAGGTCCAGGAGGGTGTGGAAAGTGTCCCCGGAGTGACGAAATGTACAATTGAACTTACCTTCGAACCGGCCTGGGACCGCAGCATGCTCTCGGAAGAGGCCCGCGTGGAACTGGGACTGGACTACGAAGAAGACGATTACGGAAAACTGGACTAAGTGGAAAGAGTGGAAGTATATCTGGGGTTGGGTTCCAACCAGGGCAACCGCGACAGCAATCTGCTGCAGGCGGTGAACCGGCTGGACGAGGCCTTCGGCACGCATCCCGAGCGCATTTCCCGCATCGTGGAAACCCCCGCCTGGGGCTTCGAAGGACCGGATTTCCTGAACATGTGCCTCCTGTACCGGCTTCCCGTGAAGGGGACGCCCGAGGAGCAGGCATCGGCCCTTCTCCATACAATCAAGCAAATTGAAAGGGATTTGGGCCGGGATCCGGACGAGCCGCTTTTCGACAGCGAGGGCCGGCGACAGTACCACGACCGTATCATCGATATTGACATTCTCTATTTTGGGAACGAACATATTCAGACAGAAGAACTTACCATTCCTCATCCGCTTATCGGAGAGAGGGATTTTGTGAAAAAGCCCCTGAAGGAGATTTCGAAACCCGCGCTCCGGACGGCTTTTCCCGAAATATTTGGTTAAATTTGCAAGATTTTAGACAAAGACAATAAGATTGATATATGACACAAGATGAACTTTTTAAGGTGCTGGTAGCCCACTGTAAAGAGTACGGCTTCATTTTCCCCAGCAGTGAGATTTACGACGGTCTGGCCGCCGTGTATGACTATGGCCAGATGGGCGTACAGCTCAAAAACAACATCAAGAACTATTGGTGGGAGGCGATGACCCGCCTCAACGAGAACATCGTCGGTATCGATTCGGCTATCTTCATGCATCCCCGCATCTGGGAGGCATCCGGCCACGTGGGCGCCTTCAACGACCCCCTCATCGACAATAAAGACTCCAAGAAGCGTTACCGCGCAGATGTCCTCATCGAGGACTATCTGGGCAAGATCGAGGAAAAGATCGAGAAGGAAGTGGCCAAGGGCCGCAAGAAGTTCGGTGACTCCTTCGACGAGGCCCAGTTCCGCGCCACCAACCCCAACGTCCTTCGCGAGAAGGCCAAGTGGGACGAGGTCCACAACCGCTATGTGGCTGCCGAAAAGGCCAACGACTTCGCCGAATACCGTCAGATCATCATCGACTGCAATATCGTCTGCCCTATTTCCGGTACCTGCAACTGGACCGAGGTCCGTCAGTTCAACCTGATGTTCTCCACGTCCATGGGTTCCACCGCAGACGGCGCCAACCTCATTTATCTGCGTCCGGAGACGGCCCAGGGTATCTTCGTGAACTACCTGAACGTCCAGAAGACCGGCCGTATGAAGATTCCTTTCGGTATCGCCCAGATCGGCAAGGCCTTCCGCAATGAGATTGTAGCCCGCCAGTTCATCTTCCGCATGAGGGAGTTCGAGCAGATGGAGATGCAGTTCTTCATCAAGCCCGGCACCGAGCTGGACTGGTTCAAGAAGTGGAAGGAAACCCGTATGAAGTGGCACGTGAACCTGGGAATGGGTGCGGAAAACTACCGTTTCCACGACCATGAGAAGCTGGCCCACTACGCCAATGCCGCTACCGATATCGAATTCAACTTCCCCTTCGGCTTCAAGGAGCTCGAAGGTATCCACAGCCGCACCAACTTCGACCTGGGTAACCACCAGAAGTTCTCCGGCAAGAAGATCGAATACTTCGATCCCGAAGAGAACACCTCCTATACTCCTTACGTGATTGAGACTTCCATCGGTGTGGACCGTATGGTTCTGGCCGTTCTGGCCCACTCCTACACCGTGGAACCGCTGGAAAACGGCGAAGAGCGCGTCGTCATGCGCATTCCTGCCCCGCTGGCCCCCATCAAGGTGGCCGTGATGCCCCTCGTGAAGAAGGACGGCCTGCCGGAGCTGGCCCAGAAGGTTGTGGACGAGCTCAAATACGACTTCTCCTACCAGTACGACGAAAAGGATTCCATCGGCAAGCGCTATCGCCGTCAGGATGCCATCGGCACGCCTTTCTGCGTCACGGTGGACCACGATTCCCTGAATGACGGTTGCGTTACCGTCCGCGAGCGCGACACCATGAAACAGGAGCGCGTGAAGATTGAAGATCTCCGCGACATGATTGAGAAGAAGGTGTCCCTGACCAACCTCCTCCGCAATCTTTAATCCCATGCGGAAATTCCTGATATCCTGTATTTTAGTAATTCTCCCGATTGCTTGCAGCCGGGAGAATGCTATTTTGCGGGAAGCGTCAGGCAGTTTGGAAAGTCATCCGGACCAGGCCCTGTACATGTTGGACAGCCTGGACCGCAGCACCCTTTCAGACCGCGAGAAAGCCACCTACGACTACCTTACGGCGTACAGCTTCTACCGCACCTACTATTTCCTGGACGACGCCTCCGAAGCCGCCCTGCAGCGCGCCTGCCATTACTTTGACAAGAATGGACCGGCGGTGGACCAGATGCGTGTGTGGGAGCTCATGGGAACGGTGCAGACGGCCACCAACCGCTACGACAGCGGGCTGGTCTCCTTCCTGAAGGCCGAGCAAGTAGCCCGTTCCATTGAAAAGGCCCGTGTAAAGGCCTGGGCGCTTCTGTTCCTGATAGTGGCCTTGCTGGCCACCTTGCTCCTTTATTTCTGGGCCAGAAAGGTACAGATAGAGAAGCAGCTTATCGTGGAGCGTGAGGAAAACGACCGCGTCATGTCCATCGCCGAGGACCTTCAGAACCGTCTGAGCGCCCTTCAGGGCACCAGGAAGGGAGAAAAGTCCTCCATCGGCCTGGATATGCTGGACCGCCTTTGCGAGCAGTATTACGTGTACGAAGGGACTTCTTCCCTGCAGCCGAAGATCCTTAAGGAAGTGCGCACCCTGGTGGAGGGCCTCCGGGCCGATGAAAAGGTGCAGAAGAACCTGGAACAATCGCTCAACGAGTCGCATGACCAGGTGATGAAGCGGCTCCGCGCCAGCTGCCCCAAGTGGAAGGAAGAGGATTATCTGCTATACATGTTTACGGTGGCTGGTTTCTCCTCCACCACTATCTCTACCCTGCTGGAGAAAGACAAGCCTTATGTCTATAACCGCCTTTACCGCCTGAAGGAGCGCATCAAGGCTTCGGAAGCCCCGGACAGTGAATTTCTCCTGTTACAATTAGAGAAATAGCTTTTCCGGGAGAGAAAGAATACACTGATAATCAATTTTCTACGACAGCCGCCCTGCGAGTTTTTGCAAGGCGGCTGTTATTGAAACGGCCCGCTTTTGCACCTATCTTTGCAACAGTTCCGGAACCTTTGTCTAACCCTTTAAACTGTTGTAACATGGAAACTAAGAAAAGCGCACGAGCCAGTCTGGAAAACAAAAGACTGCTCTTCTCTGAAATCGGATTCGTCGTGGCCCTTGGCGCACTTCTTTTCCTGCTGGAGGCCTCTTCGAAACCTTCTCCGCTGGCGGTTTTGCAGGACAATACTACCATTCCGGATGAGGAAGATATCATCGCCATTGATTTGCCTTCCACTCCGGAGCCGCCCGCCCTGCCCGAGATTCCCGAGATATCAGACGTCCTGGACATTGTCGATGACGAAATAGAGGTCGAGGACGTGTTCATGAACCTCACGGAAGAAAACGGCCAGTCCATCGCGATCAAGCTTTATAAAGAGCCCGAAATCGTCGAGGAGGAAGAGGCAGATGAAGTGATTCCCATGATGGTTGTAGAGACCCGCCCTACCTTCAATGGCGGCGAGGCCAACGAGTTCTCCAAATGGGTGAACAGCCGTCTGATTTATCCGGAGCAGGCCAGGGAAATGGGTTTGCAGGGCCGTGTCACCTTGCAGTTCACCATCGGCACGGACGGATCTGTTTCCGACGTCCGGGTGCTCAAAGGCGCCGACCCCATCCTGGACCGGGAGGCCGTCCGGGTGGTGGCTTCTTCGCCCCGCTGGACCCCTGGAAAGCAGCGGGACCGTGCTGTGAAGGTGTCCTATACCTTCCCTGTCATCTTCCGTTTAAGGTAGTGGTAAAAAGCAAAATTTTACGTGTTTTCGACATGTGGGGAATTGCGTGAGAGAATTTCGAAAAGCGTGATTTTTGTAAAGTGCTGAATCACTGCTTGTTGCATGGGTTACTTTGCGAGATTCTTTTTTGTCCGTTTTTTGGATGCATGGGAAAGACTTCTTACCTTTGCATCAGTGAAAAATAACTTTCAAGAATAAAGATTATGGAAATTAAGAAATCCGAAAAAGCCAGCCTTGAGAACAAGCGCCTGCTCTTCACCGAGATTGGCCTGGCGGTTGCCCTCCTGATTGTCTTCCTGGGCTTCAACTGGTCCTCCCGTGACGCTCAGGTAGCCGTGCTGGAAGACACCACCCAGGTTGTGGTGGAAGAAGAAATGATCGCTATCCAGGACGAACTTCCCCCGCCCCCGCCCGAAGCTCCCGCCATCCCCGTCCTGTCCGACCAGATCGATATCGTGGACGATGACATCGCCGTTGACGAAGATCTGTTCATGAACCTGGAAGACAACAACCAGGCTATCGAAATCCAGGACTATAAGGAAGCCGAAGTGGAAGAAGAGGAAGTGGAAGAGGAAGCCATTCCTTTCCAGCTCGTAGAGCAGAAGCCCTCCTTCCAGGGCGGCGATGCCAACGACTTCTCCAAGTGGGTCAACTCCCGTCTGGTGTATCCGGAAATCGCTAAGGAGAATGGTGTGCAGGGCCGTGTTACCCTCCAGTTCACCGTTGAGGCCGACGGCCGCGTGACCAACGTCCGCGTGCTCCGTGGCGTGGATGAGTCCCTGGACAAGGAAGCCGTCCGCGTGGTCTCCAGCTCCCCCAAGTGGAAGCCCGGCAAGCAGCGTGACCGTGCTGTGAAGGTTACCTACACCTTCCCTGTGATCTTCCAGCTCCGCTAAAAACAAATACGCCTATGGCAGAATCTTTTGCTGACATTGGCAGAATCGAGGCGATAGACCAGCTCTATCGCCTTTCTGCTTATACACCCGTCTCCGGACTGGGCTATACCTGCGCAAAAGGCGCCCGCATCACTACGGCGGCCCGCATGTACCTGGAAGGAATCGACTTCAACCTGGTCTATTTCCCCCTGAAGCACCTGGGCTACAAGTGCGTGGTGGGCGTTGTGGGTGAGCTTTACGCCGCCCTGGCCCATCCCAAACTGCTGAATGTAGTGCTGGGCATATCGGCCAAGTTGGATTTCCCGCAGATAAAGGACCTATGGCTCGGTGTTACGGTGGCGGCCAAAGAACATGGCTTCGAGGCTGTGAACCTGGATCTGCAGCCGTCCAACAACGGCCTGTTCCTGTCCCTGAGCGCCACGGGCGAGACCTCCCTCCTCACCGAAAAACGGCGGATGGCCGCCAAATCCAAGGATCTCATCTGTGTATCCGGCTCCCTGGGCGCCGCATACCTGGGTATGCAGGTCATGGAACGTGGAGCAAAAACGTTCCACGAAAGCGGTGAACAGCCGGACATGGCCCAGTACAAGATGCTGGTGGGTTCCTATCTGCGTCCGGAACTGGACGCATCGGTGGTGGATCGCCTGGAAGATCAGGAAATCTACCCGTCCTATGCGTATTTCGTAACCCGCGGCCTGTCCGATGCCCTGAAGCGCCTCACGCGCGACAGCGGCCTGGGCGCCAAGGTCTATGCGGAGAAGATTCCCTTTGAAGGCAACAGTTTCCAGCTGGGCAAGGAACTGGATATGGATCCCATTTCGGCGGCCATGAACGGGGGCGACGATAACCGCCTGCTTTTTGTGGTGCCCATCCTTCACCTGGAGAAATTCCGTCGGGAGTTCCAGACTTTTGACGTCATCGGACACCTGGCTCAGCCCGAGGCCGGTACGGTTCTTGTTACCCCTGAGGGCTTGGAATTTCCGGTCAAAGCCCAGGGATGGCCGGAAGAAGAGAAAGATTAACCCTAAAAACGTAGTGATATTATGAAAAAACTTGTATCTGTAATCGCCCTTGTGGCCATGTTCGGCGTCCATGCCGGCGCCCAGAGTTTTTCTACTATCTCCAATCTTGTTTCCAGCCTCGCCGGAACCGTGTATTCCGCTCCCGTGAGCCTGAACGGAACGTATAACTACGGCGGTATCGCCGTTTCCGCCACCAGCTCCGAAGGCGGAGTCCTCTCCAACCTTGCCGGTACGGCCGTCACCTCCGGCATTGAGACCAAGGCCGACGAATACCTGGCGAAGGTAGGCATCGTTCCCGGGGCCATGACCTTCACTTTTAACTCCGCCGACAATTCCTTTACGCTCAACGTGCTGGGTCTTTCCCTGCCCGGAACCTACAAAGTAGGAGAGGCTGAAAAGACCGTCACCCTTACCTTCGGAAAGGCCATGCAGTTCTTCTGCATGACCGGCACCCTGGAATCCGGCTTGAACGGCGCCAAGATGCTCTTCCCCGCCAACAAAGCCATGGCTTTCATCAAGAAACTGGTTACCAAGCTGGGTGAAAAGAGCAGCGAAGTAGCAGCCATCTCCAAGCTGGCTGACGGCTACGACAACTACAAGATCGGCTTCAAGCTTTCGAAGTAAATCTTCCGGAATAATAAAGAGCCGCGACCCTTGATGGGGCCGCGGTTTTTTGTTACCTTTGTTGCCTATGAGTTTCGTTCACCTGCACGTCCATACCCAGTATTCCATTCTGGATGGACAATCCTCCATAGAAAACCTTTTCAACCGTGCCGAAGAGCTTGGTATGCCGGCCCTTGCCATCACGGACCATGGCAACATGTACGGTGTCAAAGAGTTCTTCAAGTACGCCAAGAAGCATCCGAATATCAAGCCCATCATCGGCTGCGAGATTTACGTTTCCAAGGGAGATCACAGGGTGAAGGAAAAGGGCTATTACCACCTCATCCTGCTGGCGAAGAACTACGAAGGATACCTGAATCTGGTAAAGATCGTTTCCGAAGGCCATATCAACGGCTATTATTACAAGCCCCGGGTGAGCCACGAGGTTATTGAGAAGTACCACGAGGGGCTTATCTGCTCATCGGCCTGCATGGCGGGCGAGGTGCCGCGCGCGATCCTTGCGCATGACGACAAGGCCGTGGAGGAGGCCATCCTGTGGCACAAGCGCGTATTCGGGGGGGACTACTACCTGGAGGTGATGAAGCACAAGACGGAGGTCCCCGGCCTGGACAACGACCTCTACCAGAAGCAGTGCTACTACACCGACGAAATCTTCAAACTCTCGGAGAAATACGGCGTAAAGGTCATCGCTACCAACGACGCTCACTTTGTGAGAAAGGAAGACGGACCCGTGCACGACCGCCTCATCTGTCTTACCACCAACGCCTACATCGACGATCCGGACCGCCTGCGCTACACCCAGCAGGAGTACATCAAGACGGAAGAGGAGATGCTGGCGCTGTTCCCGGACCATCCGGAAGCGCTGGCCAACACCCTCGAGGTGGCCGATAAGATCGAGACCTACTCCATAGACAGGGACCCGGTGCTCCCCGTCTATGAGATAGACCCGGCCTTCATGGCCGAAATAGACAAGCACCTGGAAAAATACAAGGACATCATCGATGCGGGCCGATGCGACAAGCACGGAACCTACCGCGGAGACGGGTTCTGCCACTCGGTGGCCTACCTTTGCCATCTTACCTACCAGGGTGCCCACCAGCGCTACGGAGAAACCCTTACCCAGGAGCAGGAGGAACGAATCGACTTCGAACTCAAGACCATCTGCCGCATGGGTTTCCCGGACTACTTCCTCATCGTGCAGGACTACATTGCGGCTTCCCGTGCCATGGGATCGATGGTGGGGCCGGGCCGTGGATCGGCCGCAGGTTCCGTCGTGGCCTACTGCCTGAAGATCACCAACCTGGATCCTATCCGTTACCAGCTCCTGTTCGAGCGTTTCCTCAACCCGGACCGTATCTCCATGCCGGATATAGACGTGGACTTCGAGGACCTTACCAAGGCTCACCAGTACGTGGAGGAAAAGTACGGAACCAGCCATGTTTCCCGCGTGATTACCTTCGGCACCATGGCCGCCAAGAGCGCCATCAAGGACGTGGCCCGTATCAGCCGTGTCTCCATCGACGAGAGCAACCGCCTCACCAAGATGGTCCCCGACCGCCTGAGCGAGAAGAAGGAGAAGGAATACCCGTTCAACCCCAAACTGGACGAACTGAAGCCCGGTTTCAAGGTCGTTGAAAAGGAGGTGGACGGCGTCAAGAAGACCTACCAGGTGGGCATGGAGGATGTGGACGTCAAGATTACCCTCAAGAACTGCTACCGGCTGGTACCTGAATTCATTGAGGAGCTCAAGAACGGACCGGAAATCAACAAAGAGGTCCTCAAATACGCCCAGGCCCTGGAGGGCTGCGTCCGCCAGGTGGGCGTGCACGCCTGCGCCACCATCATCGGCCGCGGGGACCTTACGGATTACCTTCCCATCTGCCTTTCCAAGGACAAGGAAACCGGAGAGGACGTCCGTACCTCCCAGTATGACGGCCATTACATTGAGGACGTGGGCATGCTCAAGATGGACTTCCTGGGACTCATCACCCTGTCCATCATCCACAACTGCCTGGACCTCATCAAGGAACATCACGGGGAAGACATCGACATAGAGGCCATTCCCATTGACGACAAACCCACCTACGACCTTTACGGCCGCGGAGACACCACTTCCGTGTTCCAGTTTGAATCGGAAGGCATGAAGACGTGGTTGCAGAAGCTGCGCCCGTCCCGTTTCGAGGACCTCATCGCCATGAACGCCCTCTATCGGCCCGGTCCTATGGATTACATTCCAGATTTCGTGGCCCGTAAGCTGGGCGAGCAGGCCATCGAGTACGACCTCCCCGAGATGGAGGAGTATCTGCAGGACACCTACGGCGTTACGGTTTATCAGGAGCAGGTGATGCTGCTGTCCCAGAAGCTGGCCGGCTTTACCAAGGGCGAGGCGGACAAGCTCCGCAAAGCCATGGGTAAAAAGCAGATCGACATCCTGAACTCTCTCAAGGACAAGTTCATGTCCGGCGGCCAGGCCAACGGCCATCCGGAGAAGGTGCTGGACAAGATCTGGAAAGACTGGGAGAAGTTCGCCCAGTATGCCTTCAACAAGTCCCACGCCACCTGTTACGCCTGGGTGAGCTACCAGACCGGCTGGCTTAAGTGCCATTACCCGTCCGAATTCTTCGCCTCCTGCCTGGACTGCGCCAAGAGCATGGAGGAAATCGTCAAGATCATGGACGACTGCAAGGGGCACGGCATCAAGGTCCTGAACCCGGATGTGAACGAGAGTGACGCAAAATTCAGCGTCAACAAAAACGGGGACGTCCGCTTTGCGCTGGGTTCCATCAAGGGCTTCGGTGCCAATGTGGTGGACGCCATCATCAAAGAACGCGAAGAGAACGGCCTGTTTACCGATATTTTCGATTTTGTGGAGCGCATGTCCGGCGCCGTGAACCGCAAGAGCTTCGAAAACCTGCTCAACGCGGGTGCCTTCGACAGCTTCGGCCACAAGCGCAGCATGTACTACCAGCCCTGCAAGGGTTCCTCGGATCTGTTCATAGATGCCATTACCCGTTACGGAGATCTGTATAAAAATGATTCCGTCTCCAGCGCCGCTTCCCTGTTCGGTGACATGGAGGAGATGAAGCCCGAGCGTCCGGCCCTTCCGGAAGACGAGGGCTATATGGACATCATGGAAGTGCTCCAGCGGGAAAAAGAGCTGGTGGGCATGTACCTGAGTTCCCATCCTCTCGACCGCTACGACTTCGAGATGCGCCACTTCGTCAGCTGCAAGATGGCGGAGCTTTCCAACCTTATCTCCGAATGCGAAGCCAGGAAGCAGACGCAGAAGGTCTATATTGCCGGTATAGTGACCGATTTTAAGCAGTTGACCACCAAGACGGGGAAACCCTACTCCCGCACCGTTTTAGAGGATTACAGCGGCTCTTATGAGCTCGCGCTCTTCGGAAAGGACCACGAGGCCTTCATGACCTACATGCAGCCCAAGGCCACGCTTTTCCTGGAAGGCGAGATCGGAGAGAAATTCTTCCTCAAACCGGAAGAACGCGCCCAGGGCAAAACGGCCCCCTATGCCTTTAAATTGAAGAAGGTAACCCTTCTGGGGAACATCTCCGACGATCTCCTCTCCGGCTTCAGCCTGGATGTGACAACGCCCATGCTCACGCAGCAGTTCCGGGAGGACCTTGTGAAGGTGGTCAAAAAGCACAAGGGCAACATTCCCCTCACCATCTTCCTCTATGATCCGGGCACCAAGTACCGCATCCAGTTCTATTCGAAGAAATTCCAGGTGGCGGTCACGTCCGAATTCATCCAGGACCTCACCCGTATAGGAGTCGTCAAATACGAAGTGACTAGACATTAAAAAAACCGCGGCCCGGTCGAAGGGTCGCGGTTTCTTTATCGTGAAGAGGGCAGATTATTCTGCCTTCTTTGCGCTGCGCTTGGTGGCGTCGAACATGACCGGGGTACCGATCATGATGGAAGCGTAGGTACCGATGATAACACCGAGGCACAGGGCTACGGCCAGACCGCGGATGCTCTCACCACCCCAGATAGCGATGGCCAGCATCGGGAGGAGGGTGGACACGGAAGTGTTGAGGGTACGGGTGAGGGTAGCGTTCAGGGCGGTATTCACGGTTTCACGGAAGTCTTCCTTCGGGTGCAGGCCGCGCTGCTCACGGATACGGTCGAAGATAACCACGTTATCGTTGATGGCGTAACCGATGATGGTCAGGATAGCGGCGATGAACGTCTGGTCCACATCCAGGTTGAACGGCAGGATACCGTTGAACAGGGAGAAGAAGCCGATCACGATGATGGCGGTGTGGGCCAGGGAGACGACACCACCGAGACCCCAGGTCCAGCCCTTGAAGCGGACGGCGATGTAGCCGAAGATGGCCAGCAGGGCCAGGAACACGGCGATGAATGCGCTGCGGGTGATATCGCGGGCGATGGTAGGACCTACCTTGTCGGAGGAGATGATACCGTTGGGGTTCTCCAGGGTGGAGGTGAAGTCGGAGAGCTGGATGTCCTCGGCGTAGAAGGGCTTGAGGGCGTTGAACAGCAGGCCTTCGATCTCGGCGTCAACCTCGGTGCTTTCGCTGTCGTTCTTGTACTGGGTGGTGATCTTCATCTGGGCGTCGCCACCGAACTGCTTCACCTCGACGGAGTACTGGTCGATGCCAGCGGCCTTGGCGGCTTCCTCGAAGGTGGTCTCGACGGAGGCGCGGACCTCTTCGGCGGTGACGCTCTTGTCGAAGCGGACTACGTAGGTACGGCCACCAGTGAAGTCAACACCATAGCTGAAGCCCTTGAAGGCGATGGAAGCGATGGAGATGACGATGAGGGCACCGGAGATCATGTAGGACCACTTCTTGAGGCCGATGAAGTCCACCTTGGTGTTCTTCAGGATATTGGCGGTGAGCTTGTTGGACATAGCCACGCTCTTGCCGGCCTTGATGCGGTCGTCGAAGATGATGCGGGTGATGAAGATGGAGGTGAGCACGGAAGTGATGATACCGATGATCAGGGTGGTGGCGAAGCCCTGCACAGGACCGGAACCGAACACGAAGAGGATGATACCGGTGATGAGGGTGGTCAGCTGACCGTCGATGATGGCGCTGTAAGCGTTCTTGTAACCGTCGTGCACAGCCAGGGAGAAGCCCTTTCCGGCAGCCAGTTCTTCCTTGATACGCTCGTAGATAATCACGTTGGCATCCACAGCCATACCCAGGGTCAGGACGAGACCGGCGATACCGGGCAGGGTGAGGACGGCGCCGAAGCTCACGAGCACGCCGAAGAGCAGGAGCACGTTGCACAGGAGGGCGATGTCGGCGATGATACCGGCGCCCTGGTAGAAGAACACCATGTAAACGAGCACCAGGCAGAAGGCGATGAGGAAGGAGATGAGACCGGCCTTGATGGAAGCGCTACCCAGGGAAGGACCCACGACCTGCTCCTGGATGATGGTGGCAGGGGCGGGAAGCTTACCGGATTTGAGCACGTTGGCAAGGTCTTCGGCTTCCTGGACGTCGAAGCCGCCGGTGATCTCGGAAGAACCGCCGGTGATTTCATTGTGTACGGAAGGATAGGAGTATACCAGACCGTCCAGAACGATGGCGATCTGCTTACCGATGTTGTCCTTGGTGAGGCGGGCCCACTTGGAGGCGCCCTCGGCGTTCATGGTCATGGACACGGAAGGCGCACCGTTACCGCCGTTCTGGGCGCCGTTGAAGTTCACCTTGGCGTCGGTGACGACACCGCCGTCGAGGGGAGCCTTGCCGTCACGGGAGGTAGCCTTGATGGCAACCAGTTCGTACAGGTTGGCACCCTTCACCAGCTCGCTGGGCTTGACGGACCACATGCCCTTGAAACCGGCCGGCAGTACGTCGGCGGCCATGGACAGGTATTTGTTCACGAGTACGGTATCCACACCGGCGGCGAAACCGAGGCAGGCGTTGTTCCAACCGGAGGGGGAGAACACCTGGAACAGGGGGTTGGCCACGGTGGTGGAGTCGGACAGGTTGTTCAGGATTTCGGCCACGCGGGCATCCACGGCGTAGAGGTCAACCTCGTTGCCCTGGTAGGTGGGCCAGAATTCGAGGGAGGCGGTACCCTGGAGGAGCTTGCGCACACGCTCGGGATCCTTTACGCCGGGCAGCTCGATGAGGATTTTGCCGGAGTTGCCTACCTGCTGGATGTTGGGCTGGGTGACACCGAAGCGGTCGATACGGTTGCGGAGCACGTTGAAGGAGTTGTCAACGGCGCTCTTGGCCTCTGCGCGGATGACGCTGACGACCTGGGCGTTGGTGGCGTCGTTGGCCACCTTGTCACGCAGTTCGAAGGTAGCGAAGATCTCGGCGAGGCGGCGCTGGGGGGCAACCTGCTCCCAAGCCTCGGCGAACAGGCCGATGAAATCTGCGCTGGAGTTGACGTTCTTGGCTTTTGCCTGGTTCATGGCGGCCACGAAGTCCGGGTCCGTGCTGTTGCCGGACAGGGCTTTCACGAGGTCTTCCAGCTGAACCTGCAGCATGACGTTCATACCGCCCTTGAGGTCCAGACCCAGGTTGATTTCCTTTTCCTTCACATCCTTGAAGGAGTAGGCAAGGAATACGTTTTCATTGCTGACAGAGTCGATGTAGGCTCTGTTACGGATAGCCGCCACGGAGTCCTGCACAAATTCGCGGACATCGGCAGCGACAGAGTTTGATTCTACGAACTGCAGGGCCTGCTCCTGGGCATACTTGGCGGCTTTATTCTCCTGGATGCGGGTGATGGCCGTGAAGGAGAGCTGCCAGATGCTGGCGATGGCGAGGCAGATAGCTACGAATCTGATCCAACCTTTGCTTTGCATGTTTTAGTATTGTTTAAATTAATATTAGCAAATTAGCCCGCAAAAATACGATATTTTTCGCATTTATACAATAGTTAGAGCCGCTCTATGTCGGCCCAGCCGAAGCGGGCGGGATACAGCCAGGCGCGGTCCGTATGCTCCATGACACCGTAGTCCAGGGAGACCTTGGGGCACTCGGCATAGGCGCGTTCGATAAAGGCGGGATCCGTGATTTCCTGTTGCCAGCCGCGGAACAGCTCCGTCACCTCCGGAATGTATTTCTCCATTTCGGCGGCGATGGTGGCGGCTTTCCAGACGAAGATACCGCTGTTCCAGAAGAATTCTCCCGTGCGGACAAAGACCTCCGCCAGCTCGACGGGCGGCTTTTCGGTGAAGGTTTTCACTTGCAGGGGGCCGGCCATCAGGTGAGCGTTGCGTCCTTCCTTGACCTGGATGTAGCCGAAGTTCACGTCGGCCGTCTTGGGGACGATGCCCAGCGTCATGAGCACGTCCTTTTCCTCAACGTAGGAGAAAGCCTCTTCCAGGGTGCGGGTAAACAGTTCTTCGTCCCGGATGACCAGGTCCCACGGCGTTGCCACGATGACGGCTTCCGGGTCTCTTTGCAGGAGGGTATAGGCCGCGAGGGCCATGCAGGGTGCGGTTTTACGGGCCGATGGCTCCAGCAGCAGGTTGCGGGCGGGGAGCTCGGGGAGCTCCCGCCGGGCGTCCGCCGCAAAGGCCGCGAGCGTGACGACGAGGATGTTGTCCCGGGGGACAAGCTGCAGGAATCTTTCGTATGTGTGCCGGTATTGTCTGGAGGAGCCGGCACCGTCGGCCATGATAACACAGTATCTGTGTGTCTGACTCATATATGCGGTTATTAGATGTACATGGGTATCCAGGCCTGCGGGAAGTAGCGTACAACCGTTTCTTCCCGGTCGAACAGGACGGAGACAATGTCGAAGAACACTTCCTTGTCCGACTTATGCGTCTTGTTCAGATATTGGAGGGCAGCGGCGCAGATGCGCTTCTGCTTGATGTGGTTCACTTGGTCTGCCAGGGTGGATGTGACAGGTGCCGTACGGGCCTTCACTTCCACGAAGTGCAGGCCGTCCGCCGCTTCTGTCACGATATCCAGCTCAAGATGTCCCGACCGCCAGTTGCGGTCCAGGATCTGGTGCCCCCGTGAGAGGAGGAAGTCACAGGCTATTTCTTCTCCTGTTTGTCCTAATTTACTGGTAGTTAGCAGGTTCATTGGTCTTAGGTCAGTCAAAGTTTACTACCGTTACGCCGGATCCTCCGAATTGGACATGTTCGTCGGACACGGACACAACGCCGGGCACCGTTCGTACGTATTTCTGGATCTCCTCGCGGAGGGCGCCCGTTCCTTTTCCATGCAAAATTCGCACCGAGGGAACACCCAGCATGATGGCGTCATCGATGTATTTCATCACAATTTCCAGCGCGTCGTTCACCCGTTCTCCCCGCACGTCCAGCTCCAGTTTGAAACGGGCTTTCCGTTCGGTCATGGCGGTATCGTAAATCTGGCGCGGCTTGTTGTCGGCGGCCTTGGCCACCGCTTTGAATTCATTGGCTGTAATGCGTTCCACGCGGTCCAGAGGAAGCTTGGTGGTGATGTTTCCCACCATCACGCTCACGGCCTTGGTGCTTACGACGGCTACTTCGCCCACCATGCCGTTATCCTTGATGCGCACTTTCTCGCCCACTTTGAGGGGCGCACTGCGGAAGGCGGCCAGCTTGCGGGCCTCGGCCTCCTGCTGTTCCATCTGACGGAGGGTTTCTCCGTCGGCCCTCTTGCGCTTGCGGGCCTGTTCGCGCTCCTTGCGCTCCTTGACCGTCTGGAGTTTCTGGTCGATGTAGGCGTCGCGTTTGGAGCGGCCCTCGGCCAGGGCGCCCAGGAAGCCCTGCAGCTCTGCGCGGGCCTCTTTGGTCTGGGCCTTTTCGGCCTGGGCTTCACGGATGGTGCGGATGGTGCTTTCCACCTGCTTGTTGGCGCCCTGCACGATTTTCTCGGCCTCTGCGCGGGCCTCGTCCAGGATGCGCCGGCGCATCTCCTTGATTTCCTCCAGTTCCTTCTCGTAGCGGTCCGTGAGGCCTTCGAGCGTCTTGTCGGTGGCACGGATGCGCGTGAGCTTTTCGTCCAGCTGGCGGCGGCTCCTGGCAATCTTGCGGAGGTTCCGTTCGATGCCGACGAACTGCTCGCCGGCGCGCTCCTCGGCATCGTGGAGGATGGCCTCGGGGAGACCCATCTTGCGGGCCAGCTCAAAGGCGAAGGAGGAGCCCGGCAGGCCCACTTCCAACTGGAAGAGCGGAGCGACGGTCTGGGCGTCGAACTGCATGGCACCGTTCACCACGCCCGTTTCTGCGGAGGAAGCATACAGCTTGAGGTTCGTGAAGTGGGTTGTGATGATGCCGTAGGCGCCACGGGTGTCCAGCTCGTGGAGGATGGCCTCGGCGATGGCGCCGCCGGCCGCCGGCTCGGTGCCGGAGCCGAACTCGTCGATGAGCACGAGCGTGCGCTTGTCGGCCACCTCCAGCATGGCTTTCATGTCCGTGAGGAAGGAGCTGTAGGTGGACAGGTCGTTCTCGAGGGACTGGTCGTCTCCGATGGAGACCATGATGCGGTCGAACACGGGGAGTTCCGAAGTCTCCGAGGTGGGGATGAGCATACCCCACTGGAACATATACTGAAGCAGTCCCACGGTCTTCAGGCACACGCTCTTGCCGCCGGCGTTGGGGCCGGAAATAAGAAGGATGTGCTTTTCGGGGGTAAGGGTGACCGTGAGGGGGACAATCTCTTTCTTCTCCTTGCGGAGGGACTTTTCGAGGAGGGGATGGCGGGCCTTCCTCAGGCTCAGGGAGCCGTCGGTGGAGACCACCGGCATGCCGGCGATGTAATCCAGGGCCACCTGGGCCTTGGCCATGCAGAAGTCCAGTTCTCCCACGAAGGTGGCACCGGCGATGAGTTCCGGCACGAAGGGGCGCAGGAACTCCGCGAATTCGTAAAGGATGCGGTTGATTTCCCGCGTCTGGTCAAAGTAGAGCTGGGCAATCTCGTTCTGGAGGGAAACAATCTCGGCCGGTTCCATGAAGGCGGTCTTTCCCGTGGCGCTTTCGTCGTACATGAAGCCCTGGAACTGGCGTTTTTTGGCCGATGCTACCGGAATGAGCATCTTGCCGTCCCGGATGCTTACGCTGGCATCGGCCTCTACCAGGCCGTCCTGCTGCGCCTGCCGCAGGATGGCGTTCATGCGGCGGGACACGTTGATTTCCTTCTCCTTGATGCTCTTGCGGATACGGTAGAGCTCGTCGGAGGCGGTATCCTTGATTTCTCCGTGGCGGTCCAGGATGGCGTCGATGCGCTGCATCACCTCCGCGGGGGCGTTCACCCCGGCCGCCAGATGCTGGAGGTTCGGGTAAATCCCCTCTTTCACCGTGTGGAAGAAGTGCAGGGCTTTCCGCAGGGTATCCAGCAGGGTGCGCAGTTTCCCGAGCGAAAGGATGTCGATGGAGGCGCTTTTGCCGATAGGCTCCAGGAAGGGAATGGCATCGATGTATCCGGACGTGGGGAAGTTGTCCTCGAACATGAGGATGAGGCGCATCTCATCGGTAAGAAGGTGGCGGCGATGGATCTGAACCGCGTCGGTGCAGAATTCCTCTCCGGCGACGCGTGCGGCGGCGTAGTCCGTGGAGCACCGGCCTTCGATGGCCTGGCGCACTTTGTCAAAGCCCAGTTTTGCTTCCAGCCTCGCGTCCATACTACTCCGTCTCCTCCCCTGCCATCAGCGAGCCCAGCAGCTGCCGAAGCTCCTTGACATCGTTAACTGTCTGGATTTCACCTCCCCGCACGAAGCTCACGTTGCCCGTTTCCTCGGAAACCACCAGGACATCGGCGTCCGTGTCTTCCGTGAGGCCGATGGCAGCGCGGTGCCGCATGCCGTAGTGGGCGGGGATGTCCGTCCGGTTGGTCATGGGCAGCTGACAGCGTGCGGCGGCGATATGGTCACCGATAATGATCATGGCACCGTCGTGCAGCGGGGAATTCTTGAAAAATATGTTGGTAATGAGCCGCCGGTTGATGTCCGCCTCGAAGCGGTCGCCGGTGTTCATGTACTCTTCCATGGAACTTTTGTGCTGGAGCACGATGAGGGCGCCGGTCTTTTCGGCCGACATGGCGCGCACAGCCTCGCCCAGCTCTTCCGCGCTGTGGGAGCCCATCTTCTCTTCCTTGATGCCCATGATGCGGTTGAACAGCTCGCCCGTGCGGCGGGTGAGGCCGCTCTGTACGGCCAGGCGGTTGAGCATGTGCCGGATCTCTGGCTGGAAGAGGATGATGAGGGCCAGGACGCCCACGTCCAGGAGGGTGCTGAGCAGCACCGTCATCATGCGCATGTTGAGTGCGCTCACCACTCCCTGCAGGATGAGCAGGGCCACCAGAACCAGTACGATGTTAAGTACGGTGGAGTCTCCCCGGATGCCGCGGATGAGGAAAAAGATGAGCGTGGCCACCATGAGGATGTCCAGCACATCGGCCCAGCCGAAGCTCAGGAAACCGAATATGGCGATTGCTTTCAACACAGTCACAAAGATAGTGATTTTATCTCAAAATATCGTTCAGGATACTGGACGCGGCTTCCCTTGCTCCCTCGCCCGGGCCCTGGATTACCAGCGGGTAGGGATGGAAGGCGCTGCGCACGATAATCGCGTTCTCGGTGCCCCGGAGGTAGTAGGCGGGGTGCACGGGCGGAACGTTCCTGAGGCCGATACCCGCCCGGAAGCCCTCCGGCGTTTTCTCCAGCCATGCCACGAAGCGCTGGCGGAAACCCTGGCGGGCCGCCTCCTGCGCCTGCTGCGCCCAATTGGGCTCATAGCTTTCCAGCTTCTCATAGAACTGGCCGATGCTCCCCTGCATCAGCGTCTCCGGAACCACGGGCGTCACCTCCACCTGACCCTCTTCCAGGCGGACGCCTGCCTCGCGGGAGAGGATGAGGAGCTTGCGCAGGGCGTCCTGGCCGCCCAGGTCCACGCGCGGATCCGGCTCGGTCAGACCCGCCTCGGCGGCCCGTTTCACCATGGCGGCAAACGACTCGCCGCCGCTCTGGTATTCGCTCAGAATCTGGTTCAGGGTGCAGGAGACGACGGCTTCGATGGAGAGCACCTCGTCGCAGCTGTTGGCCCCGCGGGAGATGGACTCCAGGATGGGCAGGGCCGCGCCCACGGTGGTCTCATAGCGCAGCATCGCTCCGTTTTCGCGGGCGGCCACCTGCATGGCGGCGTATTCCGCATAGGGGATGGCGAAGGACCGCCGGTTGGAAGAAACGATGCCGATACCCGCCTGCAGCAGGTCCGCGTACCGTTTGTAAAGTGTTTTGCTATTGGTGGCGTCCACGAAGACAGACCCCTTGGGGGCCACCTTCAGGATGGCGTCGATGTAGTCCCCTTCAGAGCCGATCACAGGCTGCCCTCCCAGGTCGATGCCATACCGAAGGCTGTTGGCCCGGCCTACGACGCGCAGGTGCTTGCCGGTCCTCTCTTTCACGGTTCCGGCGCTCTGCCGGACCATCTGGAGCAGGGCCTGCGCCACGGCTCCGTCCCCGGCGACGAACAGAGGCACGTCCTGGATGGGTATTTCCTGGAAGAAAGAACGGTGGATTGCCCTCAGGGCCTGCTCCAGCACGGATTCGCGTACGGATATTACAAAACTATTCCCGTCCTTTTTGATGCTGCGGGCCTGGATGCCGGCTTCTTCCAAAGCGCGGAAGATGACCTCCTTCCCGTCCGGCTCGGGACGCTTCACGTCCTGGGTATCGGCCGCGCCGACCAGGCGGATGGTTCCCCCTTCAGATGCCACTCCAATCCATCTGGAGGCATCTTTTTCGGCATTTACGACCGTGTATTTTCCGTTCGGGACAAAAGAGTTCCGAACCTCGATGTCGATTTTTGCGGCCATCGCGGGAGCTACCGTGGGAGCGTAAAGCACCTTGGCGCCGTGCGATGCCATCTCCAGGGCGGCAGTATAGGACATCCGGGGGATGGTCCGGGCCGCGGGAACCTGTTTCGGGTTGGCCGTCATGATGCCGGGAACGTCGGTCCAGATCTGGAGGCTGTCCGCCGCAACGGCGGCCGCATACAGAGCGGCGGTATAGTCCGATCCGCCGCGGCCCAGCGTGGAGACTTTCCCGTCGGCGTCCCGGCAGATGAAGCCGGGGGCGACGAAGATATCGGCCTTCTGCTTCGAGAGGGCCGCCCGGATGAGTTCGTATGTCTTGGGCTCGTCTCCTTTGACCACCATGTCGCGGGAGTCCAGCCATACGGTCTTGTAGCCTTCCGTGGCTAGTTTGGCGGCCAGGATGGTGGTGGAGAAAAGCTCGCCGAAAGTGACGGTCTCGTCGGAGGGGGCTTCGCGCATCTGGCGGAAGAGTTCGTCCAGCTTCTGCTGAAGGGCTTCCCTCTCGGGACCGGTGAACAGGCGGCGGACGATGTCGGCGTGGCGCTGCTCCATCTCGCGGTACTGTGCGGGATCTCCGCTCAGGAGGGCGTCGGTGCAGCCGCTGATGGCGCTGCTCACCAGGATGACGCAGCCTTTCCGCGCTTCCTGCTCCACGATATCCAGTACGCGCGACACATTGGTGGCGGAGGCAACGGACGATCCGCCGAATTTAAGGACTCTATACATTTACAACAGTTCGCTGAATTCATGTACTCCCTGCAGCCCTTCGGTGAGGAGGGCGGCGGTGACGGCTCCCTGGGCAAAGCCCTCGCGGGAGAAGGCCTCGTGCCGGAACGTGAGCTCGTCGCAGGAGGATCTGAGGGTAAGCGTGTGGATTCCGGGCACTTCTCCCTCCCTTACGGAACGGATGTCCGGCTCCTCTCCCAGACTGGCTTCCACCAGGCTGGCCAGCGTCTTGGCCGTTCCGGAGGGAGCGTCCAGCTTGTGGATGTGGTGGATTTCCTCGATATCGGCCTTGTATCCTGCGCCCTTCAGGACGGCAGTGGCTCTGGTTACGGCGGCCATCAGCGCGTTCACCCCCAGGGAAAAGTTGGAGGCGTAGATCATGGGCGTGCCGGCGGTTTCGAAGGCGCGGAGGACATCGGCCCGGATATCATTCCAACCCGTCGTGCCCACCACGGCCGCCTTGAAATGCTGCGCGATGAAGAGGTAGTTGGCGCGGAAGGCGTCCGGCGTGGTGAAGTCGATGCAAACGCACTCCTTCGCCACCGCGGGGTCCACGGCCTGGATGTCGTTGCTGGCCGCGACCAGCTCCACGCCCCGCTCCTGCAGCGCCTTTTCTACCATGTGGCCCATCTTTCCGTAGCCACTGAGGATCACTTTGACCATATCGTCTTATACATCTTTACATATAACTCAACCGCCTTTTCCAGGTCCTTCACGAGGATGTGCTCTTCGGGCCGATGGGCCACGCGGATGCTGCCGGGCCCGCAGATAATCTTGTGGCCGAAGCCGCTCAGGTGCGGGGCGTCGCTGCCGAACGCCACCGGGGCCGATTCGAACCCGGCGAGTGTCACGTAGTGCGCCGGCGTGTCGCCCGGGGCGCGCAAGCTTGCTTCGGGGATGGCCTGCATCCACAGCTGCACCGCCTCGTGCGAGACGAACGTGGTGCGGAAATAGAGCCGGCAGGTAAGCTGGGCCGATAAAATATTCTGCGGATTGTCGCTGTGAAGAAGGCCCACGTTCCAGGTGGTCTCCCCCAGCTCGGGGTCCATGCCCCAGTCCTGTGCCTTGAGCCGGTTATAGAACTCGTTGAAGAGGTCAACGGCACTCACGCCGTACTGCGGATATCCTGAGTGGAAGGCCTTCCCGGTAAAGGTAAGGTCGTAAGAGAGCGTTCCCTTGGAGGCCGATACCATCTTGTTCTCCGTGGGTTCTCCCACAATGAGGAAGGGAGCCTTGAATCCGGTCTTGGAGAAGGCCTTCGCGCCCCATGACCCGGTTTCCTCACCGGCCAGCAGCAATAGCCCGAAGTCCGTAAACCCTTCCTTCTCCAGTTCCTTGCAGGCCGTGTACATGGCAAATACCTGCCCCTTCGCATCGCAGCTTCCCCGTCCCTTTATGGAAGGAGATTCTTCGCTACGCTCAGAATGACAAGAATCTTTGTCATCCTGAGGAGCGTTAGCGACGAAGGATCTATCGGGAAATACCGGAGGAATGTACGGCGGAACAGTGTCCATGTGGGAACAGAAGACGACTTTTGGGGTGCCCCAGGAGAGGAAGAGGTTGAGGGTTCCGTCGCCTACTTCCATGGCCTTCTTTTCGGGCGCTTCCAGGGTCTGGAGAAGCCACTCGGCCACTTTCCGCTCCTTCCCGGAAGTGGAATCAAACGAAAGCAGGGTATGGAACAGGTTCCAGTCCATTATCCCAGGAAACCTTTTTCCAGGAGAACCTGGGCGATCTGGACGGCGTTGGTGGCGGCGCCTTTTCGCAGGTTGTCACTTACGCACCACAGGTTGAGGCCATTCTCCACGGAGATATCCCGGCGGATGCGGCCTACGAATACTTCATCCTTGCCCCAGGCATACAGGGGCATGGGATATACGTTGTTCTCGGGGTCGTCCTGCAGGACCACGCCGGGCATATCGGCCATCAGCTTGCGGGCCTCGTCCAGGTCGAAGGGTTTGTTGAACTCCAGGTTCACGCTCTCGGAGTGGCCGCCCTTGACCGGCACGCGCACGGTGGTGGGGCACACGGCGATGCTCTCGTCCCGGAGGATCTTGCGGGTCTCGTTCACCATTTTCATCTCCTCCTTGGTGTAACCGTCCGGGAGGAATGTGTCGATATGGGGGAGGATGTTGAGGTCGATCGGGTGCGGGAACTTGCTGCCACTGCCGCCGGCACGCTCGGCCTCCAACTGCTCGATACCGCGCTGGCCGGCGCCGGTGACGCTCTGGTAGGTGCTCACCACGATGCGCTTGATGCCATAGGCCTTGTGAAGCGGGGCCAGGGGCAGCACCATCTGGATGGTGGAGCAGTTCGGGTTGGCGATGATGTGGTCCTCGGGGGTGAGGACATCGGCATTGATCTCAGGGACTACCAGCGGCACATTGGGGTGCATGCGCCAGAAGGAGGAGTTGTCCACGACATAGCAGCCCACGGCGGCGAACTTGGGGGCCAGTTCACCGGAGGCGGCGCCGCCCGCGCTGAACAGCGCGACGGTAGGTTTCTTCGCGATGGCCTCGTCGGCACTCATCACGGTCCATTCCTTACCCTGGAAGGTTACCTTTTTTCCATAGGAACGGGCCGATGCCACCGGCAACAGCTCCGTCACGGGGAAATTCCTCTCTTCCAGTATTTCCAGCATTTTGGAGCCTACCAAACCTGTGGCTCCTACAACAGCTACTTTCATGTTATTGTTCGTTTTATTATCGTAGTAAGTCTTCCAGATGGACACTGCCGGCGGTCTTTTCGTCGCGGTACTT
>JAEEGI010002786.1_pt1 | contig 42326 bp, 41 predicted proteins | sample 8958751 | NCBI WGS metagenome assembly JAEEGI01 (sample SAMN16246545, study PRJNA631951) | gut metagenome | biome: gut microbiome; feature: rumen; material: KS-attached | host: Bos | place: Iran: Karaj | collected 2018-10 | reverse complement strand
ACATTTTGCAACGGCCCCTTTTGCAACTTTTTATTATCTCTATTCCGCTCCTCATACGCCATGCGCTTCCGGGCGTTATTTTCGCCTTTGTTCTCCCCGCAGAATTCCCGGCGCATGGAGTTGATCTTTTCCGTCGGCACGCTCAGGGCCGTGCCGAACTCTCCCGGCAGCTTGTTTTCCGCCCGCGTCAGATAATCCTTTGCCTTCTGCGGCAGTCCTTCCCGCGCAGCTGCGGGCGCTTCGCCGGCGGCGTCTGCCCCTGCTTCCGTATTCTGCCCGCCCGCTGCGTCCTCGGAGGTGTTGACGGTCTGATTTTGCTGTGGTACAGTATCGCCTGAGGGGTCGGAAAGTATTACAGGTGCGCCCGCTACGGCGAGTGGCCTGTCGGCATTGCTTTCCGGGCCCTCGCTTTTCATGATAATATTTCCCTTGTCGTCCGTGACCTCATGGACGTAATAGCGCCCGCTCTGCTGATCCTTTGCGACGACAACGCCGATCAGGACCGGCTCGCCCCGTGACCGACAAGCGAGGTCTTGATTTTTGAGTGAGAAAACAGAACGTCTCCGAGCCCGGGACGAAATACTTTGTTCCCGATGCTTTTCAAAAACGCCATAGCGCGATCTGTCGCCTTTTCTGCTTTTGGCAACTCGTTCCCGGAAATAGTTACAACCGGGGCCTTTTTTTTAGCTCTGCGGCGTTTGCGCGCAAATGGTTTATGATGGTCGCGGTCTTTTTATTTCCCGCTGTCTCCTGCATGGAGGCACCGATTTGCCCGCTTTCTGCCGCAAAGAGCCCGTTTCCGACCTCGATCTGCCCGTTTTCGGCCGTGATGTTCCTCCCGACGTTCATGACGCTTTCGCCGGCCCCGAAGGGCGTCCGAATATGACGCGGCGGGTGCGCTTTTCGCCCCCGTGCCCGCGTCGGTCTCTTCGCCCCGCCGAGCGGCCCTCATGCCCTGCTTCGCGGGAGCGTCATAGAGCAGGTCCCGCAGGGCGGCCGAATACGGATTATCTTCGGGGTCGTTCCGAAGGAGCTCCCGGGCAGCTTCAGAATAGGATATCGTCATGCTTTCTCATCCTCTATGAGCTCTCGCGCCGTGCAGCCGCTGCCGGCGGGACAGGGCCGGCGTTTGCCCGTCTGACAGATGTAATCGCAGCAGCAGTAACGGTCCGGCGTGTCCGGGCTCTCGCCCCAGGTCAGATCGATCAGATAACGGCAGCCGAGGCAGTATTTGTCCACGATGCCTTTCTGTTTTTTGCGCCGGTGATTGCTTTTTTTCATTGCTGCCCCCTGTATGAATATCATTAGTACACTTAAAGAGAACATAACATGCAATAAAATACGATTTTACGAAAACGTAAGATCTGTTTACATGATTAGTTCGCTGTAAGAATACTCCAACGATATGAAAAAGTCAATACTTAAAGAGAACTTTTTATAAATGCGGCGGCCCGGTCCCGATATCCGCGGGAGAGTCTGTTTTTGTATATAAGAATCCCACGCGGCCGTGTGCCGAGCGAAAAATTCTTCTCGGGGAGCGGACTGTGCGGGCGCGGCTGACGATGACCGTCGGCCGCGCCCGTTTCAGAATAGATATGTATGCCGCCGGGATCGGTGAAAACCGTCCTTGACAAGGCTCGCGCGATTGGGGGATCCGCTTCCGCCCCGAATATCTCACTTCAGCTGGTGGACTTCTCCGGTCTCCTTGCTGCGCCAGCGGGGCTTCAGGGGCAGGGGCCAGTTGAATTCCATGGCCCCGGGGGTGGGACAGTCCGTGGCGCAGCAGCCGCAGTACCAGCACTCCTCGGGATGGAGGATGATGGGGGGCTTGCCCTTCGCCGGATTGGGGATAAACACGTCTATCGGGCAGGTCTCCACGCAGGTGTTGCAGCCGACGCACTTCTCCGGATCGATGCGCACGGGCACGCTGGGGGTCTGCACATTGGGAATGGCGTATACTTTCTTTTCCATCGTTTGATCCTCCTTCCTCACTTTTCCGGCTTCCAGACGCCGGCGTAATCCTTGTTGTGGGCCTCGTACTGCTCCTTCATGTTGCCCCAAAAGCGAATGGGCAGCCGCTCGAACTTCACTTCGCCGTTTTCTTCACGGAGCAGAAGGTAATTCTTCTCCTCCTCGGGGTCGCCGTCGGGATAATCCAGGCGCTGTACCCCCAGCTTGGCGCTGGTGAGCCGCCGCTCCTTCATGGCATTGATGATTATCTTGGCGTGCTCGATCATGCTCAGGTCCTCCAAAGAACGCATGAGCTTGTGGGGATCCAGGGCGTAGAGCCTGGGCACCGCGTAGTCCTCGATGCGCTTGATCTCCTCCAGGGCCAGGTCAAAGAGCCGCTCGGAGCGGTATGCGCCCACGTAATACTGCATCACGCGGCAGAGGCCGTTGTGCAGCTCCTTCCACTCGATGCCGTCCTTCCGCCTGGTGGGTGCCAGCACCCGTTCCTTTTCTTTGTCGATCTGCTCCCGGCTGACCTCGCCCGCGCCCGCGCCTTTGGCGTAAGCGGCGGCCTTTCGGCCCGCGTAGCGTCCGGTAGCGGCGGCGTAGCTGTGATCCTCGGGAGAGAAGGTGGCGGTGCCGGCGGCATAGAGGCCGTCCAGAGTGGATTTCAGGTCCCAGTCGATGAGGATACCGCCGCCCCGGGGCGCGTCCCGGAAGGCCTCGTTGGGCTGCAGCTCCTGGAAAGCGTAGTCCATGATCTGGTCTTTGGTGGGGTCAAAGCCCCCCTCGGTCATGGTCTTCACCATGATCTTGGTGGTGGATTCCTCGGTGAGCATCAGGTTCCAGGTGGCGTGGGACTCCTCCGGCTTCATACCGGCGAAATCCCCGTAGAAGGGCAGCTCATATTCCCCGCTTTCGATGCCCTCCCGGACGCGGTCCTTAATGGGCCCGGAGTAAGTGAACATGGCCCCGCCGTCCTGCCAGCTCTGGATGGGCACCGGCAGCACCTTGTTGTTGGCGTCCACCAGGGGCACGTTCTCATAGCTGGCGTCGCTGCCGCCGGTGTACCACTTGTGCTTGAGGCCGGTGGCGATGCGGTAGGGGCTGGAGCCCTCCATCATGGTGAGGGCGGCGCCGGCCCGGAAGGCCATGGAGGAGCTGTCGCCGCTTTCGTTGCGGGAGAACATGGAGGAATAGCCGCCTTTCTCCATGTCCATCATCCACAGGCTGCCGGAGCCCGCGGTGGACATGATGGTGGCCTTGGCCCTGACAATGATGAATTCGCCGGTACGGACGTTGATGCCCGTAGCGCCCACCACTCGCGCGCCCTGTCTGCCGCCCTCATTGAGCAGGCCGGTGGCCATGACACGGTCCAGCACCTTTACGCCCTGCTTGAGGCATTCCTTTTTCAGGATAGGCTTGAAGGTGCTGCCCCAGATGCGCAGCACGGTGTTTTTCCGCGACTCCGGCGGGTTGAAGCCCGGCTGATCCCATCCGGGCCGGGCGAGATAGCCCGCGTGGCGGGTGTAACGGGGGGAGACCATGAACTTGGTCTCATCGTCTCGGCCCTCGGCCCCCACGAATTCATCGTCCGTGTCCCGGATCTTGCCGCCCATCTGCTCCATCTCCAGCAGGGCGTCGTAGTCCTCACGGCACTGGATCTCGATGCCGATGCCGTTGGAGAAATCCCCCAGGGCCTTCGTCATCTCTACAGCCCACTCGTCCGGGTCCACCCGGCTCAGAGGATTAAGAGGCACGTTGCACCAGTGATCGCAGCCGGGGCCGCCGGAGCCGGAGCGCTTCACGTCGCCCTTCTCCATGAGCACCACCTTCGCTCCGTGGCGGGCGGCTGTGATGGCGGCCCAGCAGCCTGCGATGCCGCCGCCCAGGACCAGCACATCGGCTTCCAGTTCCGTTTCCTCACCGAATTTGATGGGATAGGGCCATTCGGGCGGCGTTCCGGTCTCGTTGAGGTAATCATGCCAGGTTCCCATTGTTCGACCTCCTTCAGATTTTTTGTTATACGTTTCTGACAGGATTATAACACAAAAGTTATCCGGGTTTAAAGAGTCGGTCTTTTTTTTCTGCTTCGGTCATTCCCGGCGCGGCATAGAGCAAGCGCCGTCATTTGAGGCCGGCTCTTCCCCGGTGCTTTCTGCGGCAGTCCTTCGGACGCTTTTTGCGCTGAAGCTGTCTTTATTGACAACCGGCTCCGGCTGTGGTATATTGCCGCCGGCAGCACCAACAGGATCAAGGGGCGCTTCGGGCGTGACGCCGGCGGTCGGATTTTCGGCAGCTATAGCACTTGATTGAGGCAGCTGCCTTTTTGCTTTCCCCTCCGATGTATGCGGTTATGACGGCCATGACGCGCGCCTTGCTGGACGGTACTGCCTCCACACAGCAGCATTACTTTAAGCGTATTATTTTCAAAAAGCCCTTGCAATTTGGAAACTTAAAGTGTACAATATCGGCAAAAGGGGGGATCGCGTTGAGTGAATACGACAAGAGCGTATTTGCGTCCAATCTGTACCGGCTCATGGCGGAGCGGGGAATGAAAGCCGTTGATATCGCGAAGCTGCTGAACGTCAGCAAGTCGACCGTGTCCAGCTGGCTGAACGCGCAGAAAACGCCGCGCATGGATAAAATAGAAAGCCTCGCCGGGCATTTCGGCGTGGCCAAATCGGAGCTTATAGAGAACGGGGGAGCGGGGCTGATAAACGGCGATCCCGAGCTGACCGATTACCTTAACGAGCTGCAGACCAGACCCGAGATGCGTATGTTCTTTTCCCTGGCGAAGGACGCTACCAAGGCCGATGTGGAGCTTGCCGTGAAAATGCTGGAGGCGCTCAGAAACAGACATGACTGAAAATATCGGAGGAGAGGTATTCGTCCGCATTATCCCTCTGCCCAGGCGCGTGGGAGCTGTGGTGCTGCCGAACGACGACGGCACCTACGACGTATATATTTCCTCGCACCTGGATCAGAAGCAGAGAGAGCAGAAGCTCGCTCACGAGCTCGGGCATGTGGCGGGAGAGCATTTTTACCGCGAGCTTGACGTGACGCTTGCCGAGGCGGAGGCATGCTCCGGCAGCGCGCTGCCGAAGCGCGCACGAAAAAAATACGGAAAGGAACCGTGACCGTGAAACATCATATCAGATCGGCGGCGCTGCTGCTCCTGCTTGCGCTGCTCGCGGCTCTGATCGGCTGTACGGGCCAGAGCGCGCCCGCGCCGCAGCAGGACAGCGAGTATATCTTTTTTGAAACATCGGAGCCTCAGAGCGGGGAAGGAGCGGAGACCGCGGAGCAGGCGTCCGAACCGGCGCCCGCGCAGACCGACGCGCCGTCCCCGCAGCCTCAGCAGGCGGAGAATGACGCTTTTATGCCCGACGAGGACGGATATTATTACGCCGTCGAGGAAGTGGTGCTGTATCTGCATTATTACGGCAGGCTGCCCGGCAATTACATAAGCAAGAACGAGGCGCGGAAGCTCGGCTGGGAGGGCGGAAGCGTGGAGAAATTCCGCGAAGGCGCCGCCATAGGCGGAGACAGGTTCGGCAATTACGAGGGTCTGCTTCCCGAGAAGGACGGACGCGGGTATACCGAATGCGATATCGGCACCGAGGGCAAAAACGGCCGGGGAGCCGAAAGACTGATCTTTTCCGACGACGGGCTGTATTTTTATACGACCGATCATTATGAAAGCTTTACCGAGCTTTACGTAACGCCGGAAGGTGAGGTGGTGCGGAAGTGAAAACGTACGTTCTGGACTGCCGCCGCATGTCCGATAAGGCCGGGGCTCACGCATATATCAAAAGCGTATTCGGCTTTCCCGAATATTACGGGGCAAATCTCGACGCGCTGCGCGACTGCCTCGGCGAGCTCGGCGAATGCACGGTGCGTTTCGAAGCGCCGTGGGCGCTCGCCGCGCTGGGCGATTACGCGCTGAAGCTGCTTGCGGTGTTCCGCGCCGCGGCGGCGGAGGGAAGCATACGTCTCGTCTGACGCCGGTCCTGCGGCGGGAAACAATTATGTGGATTTTACGGAGAGCGGATGCTATAATCGTTTACATATAAGTTTTCGGCGGGTCGGGCGGCGGAAATACGCCCGGCCGGACGCGGATAACGGAAGAATGATACGGGGGTTGATCGCATGTATACCGAGCGCAGGATATGGATGGCGCAGAGCGAAGGCAAAAATCAGTACCTTCTGCCGAACATGGCTAACCGTCACGGACTCATCGCCGGAGCCACCGGCACCGGAAAAACGATCACCATGAAGGTGATGGCGGAGTCGTTTTCCGATATGGGCGTGCCGGTGTTTTTCAGCGACGTCAAGGGGGATCTCAGCGGCATGATCAGTCCCGGTCGGGACAGCGAGGACATGCAGAGCCGGATACGCCGCTTCGGCATCGGGAATTTCGCATACAAGGGATATCCCGCCCGCTTCTGGGACATATTCGGTGAGGAGGGACATCCGGTCCGCGTGACGGTCTCGTCCATGGGGCCGCAGCTGCTCGCGCGGCTGCTGGATCTTACCGACGTGCAGGCGGGCGTGCTGAGCATCGTCTTCAAGGCCGCCGACGACAACGGCCTGCTTCTGCTGGACCTCAAGGATCTTCGCGCGATGCTGCAGTACGTCGGCGATAACCGCGCGGAGTATACCACCATGTACGGCAACGTGTCTTCGGCGAGCATAGGCGCGATACAGAGGGCGCTGCTTGCCTTCGAGGACGAGGGCGGACAGTGTGTTTTCGGAGAGCCCGAGCTGGATATACGCGACTGGATGCGTACCGATCCCGACGGGAGGGGATATATCAATATCCTTTCCGCAAAGAGACTCATAGGCAGCCCCAAGGTATACGCGACCTTCCTGCTGTGGATGCTCAACGAGCTTTTCGAGAAGCTGCCGGAGATCGGCGATCCCGACAAGCCGAGAATGATATTTTTCTTTGACGAGGCTCATCTGCTGTTTGACGGCGCGCCGAAGAGCCTGGTGCAGAAGATCGTGCAGGTGGTCAAGCTCATACGCTCCAAGGGCGTGGGCGTGTATTTCGTTACCCAGTCGCCCTCCGATATCCCCGGCGAGGTGCTGGCGCAGCTTTCCAACCGCGTTCAGCACGGTCTGCGCGCCTATACCCCCGCGGAGCAGAAGGCCGTCCGCGCCGCCGCGGCGTCGTTCAGGGAAAACCCGGCCTTCAACAGCGAAAAGGCTCTGATGGAGCTGGGTACCGGCGAGGCGCTGGTGAGCTTCCTCGACGAAAAGGGCATCCCCTCCGTCGTGGAAAAATCAAGGATACTGCCGCCGCAGAGCCTCATGGGCCCCGCGGACGAGAGCGAGGTAAAAAGACTCGTCAACTGCGACGAGTTCGAGCTGAAATACAGAGACAGCGTTGACAGAGAGTCCGCCTATGAGATAATCATGCGGGCGACCGAGCAGCTTGCCGCGGAACAGGCCGAGGCTCAGCAGGCCGCGCTTGCCGAAAAAGAGGCCGCGGCCGCCGAGAAGCAGAGACAGAAGGAAGCCGCCGCGGCGGAAAAGCAGAAGAGCAAAAAGAGCTCCGGCAAGGCCGGCGTGGTGCAGAAGGCGACCACCGCCGCCGCGTCGAGCGTCGCGCGCTCGATAAGCACCAATATGGTCAACAGCGTGCTCGGAGGCAAGGTCAGCAGCGCGGGCGCCATAGGCAAGCGCGCGGCGACCAACGCCCTCAGCTCCGTCATGCGTACCGGCACCACGGCGATAATCAGAGGTCTCTTCGGCACAAAGAGATAAAAAAACGAAGGCGCTCCCGCGGGAACGGATTTCCCGCGGGAGCTTTTTGCGTCCGATATTCCGTGATCGTTATTTCACTATAAATCCCGCCGCGACGTACAGCAGCAGGGAGATCAGCGCGAAGGCGGCGCTGTACGGCAGTCTTACGCGCAGCACGGCCTTCGGGTCGCAGCCGATGGCGTTGCCCACGTAAAGACTGTCGCCGGAGACGACGCAGAGCTTTTCTCCGGCAATGCCCGCCGCGCAGACGGCGCCTACGCACAGCGCCGGCGGCAGTCCCAGCATGCCCCCGAGATGCAGGGCTATGGGAAAGGCTATCGCGTACATGGACCAGGACGAGCCGAGGGCGACGGTAAGAAGCGTGGAGGCGGAAAACAGCATCGCGGGTATCAGCCGGGATACGGGATCGAGCACTTCTATCAGCCCGTCGAAGTACAGGGCTATCTCGAGCCTGTCAAGCAGGGTGGAGAAGCATATGCTGAGAAGATAGAGGACTATGGGCAGGGTCATGCTCTCGATCCCGGCAAGGAGCTGTTCGGCGAACTGCTCGGGGGACATGAGCTTTTGCGAGCAGTAAAGAAAGAACATGACTATCAGCGTGAACGTGAGCCCGCAGGCGCTGTCCACGACGAAGCTGCCGGAAACGATGCTGCGCACCGCCACGGAGGACAGCGCGAGCACGCCTATGGGGATGAGCAGATTGTATATCCTGCCCCAGGTCTCGGTCTCATCCCTGACGAGATATTTCTCGCTTCCCGAGGGCCACAGCTCTCCGCCGGCGTTAACGCGCGTTTCGGCCTTTTTGAGGGCTTTGGAGCGGGGCAGCAGCCCGAAGGAGAAAAGCAGCATCGCCGCGAGCGAGACGACGGAGAAAAAGTTGAAGGGGATGGAGCGGCAGAACAGCCCGAAGCCGCCGCTGTTTATAGGAACGAGTATGCCTATCACGAATATGCCCCAGAGAGACAGCGGCGAGAAAGAGCAGAGCACGGTAGGCAGCATGCTCATCATCAGCGCCTGTTCCTCGCGCGGGGAACGCTGCTCGTCCGCGGCGGAGCGGAGACCCGAGGAGGCGCAGAGCAGATTTAGCCCGTCGTCTATCGAGGTCACGGCCATCATCGCCGCCGCCGACAGGCGCACGCCCCGGCGCGAGCGCAGGCGGCTGTCCGCGAGCTTTCGGAACGCGGTGACCGCGCCGGAATATTCTATCAGCGTGACGACCGCTCCCATCAGCGCCATTACGAGGACGGTAAAAACGTTGTCCGGGGATATCATCGTTTCCATCAGCGCGTCGGTATACCCGACGGATATCCCGCTGCGGTATACCAGCACCGCCGCGAGCATGCCGGATATCACGAGGGACTCCACCGTCCGCCGGGTCACGAAGGCGTAGATTATCATGAAGGCCAGCGGCACGGCAAAGAGCGGAAAAGCCGTATCCGCGGGGAGCAGGAGAGCGGCGGCAAAAATGACGGCGACCGCGCCGTAGTGCAGCAGCAGCCTGCGCAGGGTCATGGGCGTTTGATTTCCGGGAGCCTGGAGCATGCCTCTCTGCATGCGCGACAGGGCGATGACCTGGGTGTGTTTGTTGGAGACCTGGCCGTATACCCGCTTCATCAGCTCTCCGTAGATATCCGGATGACGGGAAAGAATGTCCATCATGTCGCCGCTGTTGAGGCGGTAGACCGTCGTGCGGCCCTGGGAGCGCACCGTGGAAAGACGTTTTTGGCGGGCCAGGACGGCGTATTCTCCGAAATACTGCCCCTCGCGCATGATGTTTATCTGCTCGCCCTCGCGGCTGAGCACTATCGCCGTGCCGGACTCGAGAAAGAACATCCCGTCCGGCTCGCCGTCTATCGTACAGATATCCTGCCCGTGGTCGAAGCGCAGGGGAACGAGCCGCGATCTTATATCCGCGAGCTCTTTGTCTCCCTCTTCGTCTGACGCTATGCCGAAGAAGTCGCGTATATAATCGTCGTCAATGCGATGCATCGGTGATACCTCCGCTGTAATGTTCAGGGGCTTATCAAGATTATCACAGCCGGGGGAAATATTCAAGAGAGCGCCGCTCTGTCCCGGCTGCCATATTGGCTGCTGAAATCTGCTGCGTCGATTTCACCAAGCTCGATCATAAAGCCGCTTGCCTTGAAACAGACACGGAGATATGGTAGAGTTTGTATGAAACGATCAGGCAAATCGGGATTTGTCTAACTGAAGTACTTACTTTCCCTTATTTACAAGGCTTATGATAAAGTGTTGCAGATGTATGTGATAAGCCAATGAATATAATTTGGCTTATTGGCGCTATGAAGGAAAGAACTGATATATGAGATCATTTTTACGACTTACAGATTACAAAAAAGAAGAATTGTTAAAAATCTTTGAGATTGCGGATTCTATCGAGAGGTACAAAGGTTTTCTTGAAGGAAAAACGATTGTTATGTTCTTTCCTTCAGCCAGTATACGGACTAGAGTGTCATTTGAAAAAGGAATATTCCTTCTTGGCGGACAATCAATCCTCTTCGATCCGAAGACTTTGGATAAAAAAGAAGATATCATCGATGTTTGCGGATATCTTCAAAACTGGGCAGACGCTGTTATCGTGCGACATAAAAATATTGATATGCTTGAGAAAATGGCAAATACAATGACGATTCCGGTCATAAATGCAATGACAGATGATAATCATCCTTGTGAAATGATGTCTGACCTATATAGTCTTTCAAAAAACAGACGAGACTATCTTTGTGATGAATACTTATTTGTTGGTGGAGATGGGAATATCGGAAGAGCTTGGAAAGAAGCCTCAGAGGCTTTTGGCTTTTCACTTACACAAAGTGCTCCGCTTGCTTATCAAATATCAGGACTTGATTGTAATGTTGATTTACAAACTGCCATCGAAGGGAAAGATATAATATGTACAGATTCTATTCCTTCAGAGAGTTTAGAGGATTTTAAGGATTATCAGATTACTGAAATTTTGATGGATCACGCTAATAGAAATGCCGTTTTAAATCCTTGTCCGCCTTTCTGCCGAGGTGAAGAGGTTTCACAAGGAGTTATTGATTCAGAGTACTTTGTAGGGTATGAATTCAAAAAGAATTTGTTAAAAGTACAGCAAGCAATAATTATTAATTGCCTGTCGTGTGACGGCAAAATTGGGTAAAAAGCATTTCAACAGTCCGATTGCCCATACGGTGTTATATTGTGTTACTGTGAAATCTTTCCCTTGTTTTTTCCCTTATCAGCGCTCGTAAAGCACTATGGGACAATATAACACAAGGGAAATCATAAGGGAAAGTAAACCATCTGCAATTTTAGTATTTACAAGGGTTTATGGATGATGAAATAACAAATAGTAATGAGTTATAAAGCCCTTGGGAATGGTTCATTCCCAATCGGGATTTGCGGAGGTAACAATATGAACGATAATAAAAAGAATGACAAGAACGATAAGGGCTCATACGGTCTGCCGATCGGTATGTGTATAGGAATTGCGATCGGGACGGCTATTGGAGCGGCAGCGCACAATATCGGGTTGTGGATGCCGATCGGACTTTCTGCCGGTTTGTGCCTCGGTCTGGTGTTGGGTCATAACAGCGAAGATGATAACGATGACGATACGGACGATAAGCGGTAGGCATACAAATCCAGGTTTGTCGAGCGGCCCCAGAAATGGGGCTGCTCTGTTTTTGCCTGTGAGCCGTCCGGCTTTGTGCGTATTCATCAACGGTTCCGGTGGCAGGCATAACAGCAGCGCAAAAGGCAACCGGGACTTCGCTCTTGCCATGAGCGCCGGGCGGGGATATAATATGACGGCGCCGCCGGAATACCGCTTTTATACAACATAACGGAAGGACGATGAAATATGACGTATGAGTACGACAAGCCCGTGGCGGATATGACGCCCGGAGATCAGATAGAGGGATTTTACATTCTGTCCGACATACAGGTCAGGACGTCTTCCGCCGGCAGCCCGTATGTCAGCGCCAGGATATCGGACGCGGGCGGCGTCATGGACGCCAAGATATGGAACTACGCGGGCGGGCTCGAAGAGGAGGACAACGGCAGGGTCTTCAAGCTGCGCGGAGAGGTGGGACAGTTCAAGGGCTCGCCCCAGTTCAGCATCCAGCGCATACGCCCGGCGGACGACGGCGATCACTACGATCTTGAGGCGCTCGTGCCCTGCGCGCCCATCGACGCGGATAAGGCGGAGGAAGAGCTGCGGAGCATGGTCCTGTCGATGAAGGACGGGGATTACAGGGCGATATGCCTTGCGATGCTCGACAGGTGCGGAAAGGAATTCTTCGCCATGCCCGCGGCAAAGAGCTTTCATCACGCGTTCCTCCACGGCCTGCTGATGCACACTCTGAACATGATGCGCACGGCGGATTTCCTCGCGGAGCTGTACGGGGATATAATAGACCGCGATCTTCTTCTGGCGGGCACGATGCTGCACGACTTCGGGAAGAGGGAGGAGTTCGCCCTGTCGAAGCTCGGCCTGGTGAACGACTATACTCCCCGCGGCAAGCTGCTGGGCCACCTTTATATCTGCGCGGAGCAGGTGGCGGCTCTGGCGCGGGAGCTCGGCGCGGACGGGGAAAAGTCGATGCTGCTGCAGCATATGATACTCTCTCATCACGGGACCCCGGAGTTCGGCGCGGCCGTGGTGCCCCAGTGCGCCGAGAGCGAGCTGCTGTCGTATATCGACCTTATAGACAGCCGCATGGAGATATATGCCGAGACTCTCGGGGACACCCCGCCGGGACAGTTCAGCGCCCGGGTGTATTCTCTGGACAAGGCGATATACAATCACGGCGGCGGACGCTGACAGACAGCCGCGTGCCTGACGTTCCCTTCGCCCGGCGGCCCGGCTCGGCAGAGCCGAAAACCGCAGGACCGGAATAAACAATAAACGACAAATGAGCTCTGCCGGACTGAACGCCCGACAGAGCTCATTTTATATCCAGGATAAACTCAGGCGGCCCCGCCGTCCTTTTTGACCGCGGCGCTGTCGAACGAGCAGACGTTGCGGCTGAGCAGCACCGAGTCCTTGAAGAGCCTGAGTATCAGGTAAACGTAATAGATCGTGAATACGGTCGAGTTCGAGCCCGCGAGGGAAATGCAGCAGAAGTATACCGCCGCTCCGGAAAAGGCCAGCGACTGCCCCGCTTTTCCGCGGCCTACCGAAAAGCCCGCGAGGCAGTACATCGCCCAGGCGGCGGCGCACAGGCCGAGGAAATCGTACATTACCGCCGAAAGGGAGGGGACTGCCGAATAGGTCTTGTAATATATGATTATAAGAACGCATACGAAGACGATCTGCAGCACCAGGGAGAAAAAGCGGTCGTCTCCCTTTTTGCCGCGCAGCAGCGACAGATCCAGCCCCAGCTCGGCCGAAGCCGCGAGAAACGCCAGCGCGGCGAGTATGCACGGGGCAAGGCCCTTTCCCTGTCTGAATTCCGTGAAGCCGATGACGGCCGCCCATATCACCGCAAGCAGCATAAGAGCGGAAAGTATAACGGGCACGGGAGTGGCGGGATGAAAGGCGGCGTCGTAGTCCGCGGAGGGATCCGCCTTTACGCGGCGGGAAAAAACGAGGAAAAAGACCGCGGCGAGCACGCTGAGAGCGATCAGGGCTCCCGTGACGGGAACGAACGAGAACAGTCCCGTTTCCGGATCGCGGGCGGAGCGGAATTCAAAGTAACGCAGCGCCGCGCCCGCCAGAGACAGCACGACGGTGCCCAAGGCAAATACAACTGCGGGTTTACGCATATCTGCACGTCCTTACGACATATATTTTTATCGGTACGGGACCGGGCTTTGATATTATACGGCCATGCGCCGCCTCGTGCGGCACGGCCCCGAAGCGTCTCCCCTCGGAGAGGCGGCGCGGTGAAAAACCATTTCATGCTCATTATACCACTGCTTGAGAAAAAAGGAAGTGCTGATTTTGGAGAAATTACGTTCCGTACTCGCGGTGTCCCTCGTTTCCGTGACGACGATACTGCTCATGGCTCTGATAGCGGCGCGGCCGGGCGCGGCGGAGAGCTCCGCCGTAACGGCTCCCGCGGCGGAGCTTATACGCAGAGCGGGCCTTTGGCTCGAGACGGACGGCGGGGAGTCGGCGGACCGCGCCTCGCAGGTGCTGCTCATCACCGACGAAGGAGAAAAAACCACGGACATGCACAGCTATCTCGTCGGCACGGTCGCCGCGGAAATGCCGGCGTCGTTCATGCCGGAGGCGCTCGAGGCGCAGGCGGTGGCAGCGAGGACCTTTACGTATTTCCGCATGACGGAGGAGCGCGTCCACGACAACGGCGCGGTATGCTCCGATCCCGGCTGCTGCAAGGCGTATGCGGATACCCGGCAGCTGAAGGAACGCTGGGGGGATGATTGGCGCGAAAATCTCCGGAAGATCGAGCAGGCGGTCGAGCGGACGGACGGAGAGATAATCGTTTACGACGGGCTGCCGGTATTCGCCGCGTTCCATTCCTCGTCCTGCGGCAGCACCGAGGACAGCGAGAACGTGTGGAGCGGGGCGCTGCCGTATCTCAGGAGCGTGGAAAGTCCGGAAAAGGCAGAGGACGTGCCGGGGTACTATTCGGAAACGGCGCTGTCCTTCGACGAGTTCAGGCGCGCCGCCGGGAGCGGCTGCCCGGAGGCCGATCTGTCGGGGGAGCCGGACGGCTGGCTGAGCGGAGCGGAATACAGCCCGTCGGGGAGGCTGAAAAGCGTCAGCCTCGGCGGAGTGAGGCTCAGCGGGACGCAGCTGAGGATGCTGCTCGGCCTGCGAAGCACGGCGGTGATCTGGGAGCTGGAGGAGGACGGGATCCATTTCCACGTTTCCGGCTACGGTCACGGCGTGGGCATGAGCCAGTACGGAGCCGAGGTCATGGCGGAAGACGGAGCGGATCACGCGGAGATACTCGCCCACTACTATACCGGCACGTCGCTTGAAAAGCTGAGCGCCGCGGAGGCGCGGGAGCTGTCGGGCGGCCGGGAACGGGATAATTGAGAAAAATATCCTTACCGTCTTGCTTATGCGCCGTGAAAAGGATAAAATGAGCTCCGATAAAAAACAGCGTTCGGACCGTTTCGGAAACGGCCGGACCGCGCATGAAGCGGAGCGCGGTCCCGTTTGCCGGCGAAGACCGGCGCGGGATATGCGTTTGGGAGGAAAACATGGATTACGCCGAGAGATCGCTGCGCCTGCACGAGCAGTGGCGCGGAAAGCTGGAAACAGTACCGAAAATGAAGATAAGCGGCAGGGAGGACCTGTCGCTGGCGTATACGCCGGGCGTGGCTCAGCCCTGCCGTGAGATCATGGCGGACAGGGACAAAAGCTGGGATCTTACCTGGCGCGGCAACACCGTGGCCGTGGTGACCGACGGTACCGCCGTGCTCGGCCTGGGGGACATCGGCCCGGAGGCCGGCATGCCGGTCATGGAGGGCAAATGCGTGCTCTTCAAGACCTTCGGCGGGGTGGACGCGGTGCCCCTTTGCATCCGCTCCAAGGACCCCGACACGATAGTGGAAACGGTGGCGCTGCTGGCAGGGAGCTTCGGCGGCATAAACCTGGAGGACATATCCGCGCCTCGCTGCTTCGAGATAGAGGAAAAGCTGAAAAAACGCTGCGATATCCCGGTGTTCCACGACGATCAGCACGGCACCGCCGTCGTCGTCCTCGCGGCGCTGACCAACGCCGTGAGGCTGACCGGCAGGAGCTTCGGAGAAATATCCGCCGTGATCAGCGGGGCGGGCGCGGCCGGTACGGCGATAGCGCGGCTGCTGTGCAGCCGCGGCGTCGGGGACGTGATCGTCTGCGACAGCTCCGGCGCCGTCAGCGCGGACAGGCCGGGGCTCAACGCGGCAAAGGCCGCCCTCGCCGCTTTCACTAACCGCGAGAGGAAAAAGGGACCTCTTGCCGAGGTCATAAAGGGCGCGGACGTATTCATCGGCGTTTCGGCTCCCGGCCTGCTGACGGCGGAGAACGTGCGCTCGATGGCCCCGTCGCCGATAATCTTCGCCATGGCGAACCCGACGCCCGAGATAATGCCGGAGGAAGCCCTCGCCGCGGGAGCGGCCGTAGTGGGCACGGGCAGGAGCGACATGCCCAATCAGATAAACAACGTGCTCGCCTTCCCCGGAATATTCAGAGGCGCTCTCGACGTGAGGGCAAGCGACATAAACGAGGAAATGAAGCTCGCCGCGGCCGACGCGATAGCGGCCCTCGCCCGGGACCGGCTCAGCGCGGAATACATACTGCCCGAGCCCTTCGATCCGCGCGTGGGAAAGGCCGTCGCGGCCGCCGTGGCCGAGGCCGCCGTGCGCAGCGGAACGGCGAGAAAGATACCGTAACGGATATATGCCGAAGCGAGAACGCTTCGGCATAATCGTTATATTCAACATGCACAAAAACGCAAATAACGCGGGAATTCTTTTTGTATATAAATATCCGTCGGACTTTGCTTGACTTTGGGATTATACCAAGGTTTATCATTCATATATAAAGGTATGTTATGCCTTGAAGCATTTTTGTAAATCATAACTTGCTTTGCAAGGGAAGGAAAGAAAAAATGAGCAATATGAAAGAAGTAGTCATCGTTGACGGCTGCCGCACGGCGGTCGGCAATATGGGCGGAGCTCTGAAGCCTCTGCACGCCGTTGATATGGCCTGCGCGGTCCTGAAGGGCACGCTCGAGCGCACCGGAATGGATCCCAAAGAGGTCGACGAGGTCATAATGGGCCAGTGCCGTCAGACCTCGGACGAGCCCAACATCGCGCGTGTCGCCGCTCTGCGCGTCGGCATACCCGAGGAGGTCCCCGCGTATACGGTAATGCGCCAGTGCGCCTCCGGCATGACCGCCATCCACAACGGCGCCATGGAAATCATGACCGGCATGTCCGACGTGGTGCTCGCGGGCGGCACCGAGAGCATGTCCAACGCCGTGTTCTACGTGCGCGACGCGCGCTGGGGCGTCGGCACCGGCAACGTCGAATTCGTCGACGCTCTTACCGAGGGTCAGTTCCAGAGCCAGCCGCAGGAGATCTACGGCCGCTACAACATGGGCGCCACCGCCGAGAACATAGCTCAGACCATGGGCATCACCCGCGAGGAGCAGGACGAGTTCTCGCTCAGGTCCCAGGAAAAGGCCATAGCCGCCATCGACGCCGGCAAGTTCAAGGAAGAGATCATTCCTCTCACCGTTCCCCAGGGCCGCAAAAAGCCCCCCATCGTGGTGGATACCGACGAGTTCCCCAAGAGGGACACCAGCCTTGAGAAAATGGCGAAGCTGAAGCCCTGCTTCAATATCAAGAAGGGCGAGGACGGCAAGCTGTATAACGACAGCGCCCTCACCGGCACCGTTACCGCCGCTTCCTCCTCCGGCCGCAACGACGGCGCCTCCGTCGTTACCCTGATGAGCGCCGAAAAGGCCGCCGAGCTCGGCCTCAAGCCCATATGCAAGATCATAGGCATGGGCGTAGCCGGCGCCGATCCGAGAATGATGGGCCTCGGCCCCGTCTACGCGGTGCCCAAGGCGCTGAAGAACGCCGGCCTCACCATGGACGACATACAGCTCATCGAGCTCAACGAGGCCTTCACGGCTCAGGCGCTGGGCTGCATCAAGATGCTCGGCCTGGAGAACAGAATGGACATAATCAACGTCAACGGCGGCGCCGTAGCTCTGGGACATCCCGTGGGCTCCTCCGGCTGCCGCATCCTCGTAACGCTGATGTACGAGATGAAGCGCCGCGGCCTGAAGTACGGCCTGGCGACGCTGTGCATCGCCGGCGGCATGGGACAGGCCACCGTCATCGAAATGTGCGACTGAAGCAAAACGCTCAACAATAAATAAGAAGGAAGGAAAAGTATCATGACGAAACTGTTTGATCTTACCGGCAAAAACGCCGTTATAATCGGCGGAGCCGGCGGACTGGGCCAGCTTGTTGCCAAGGCCTTTGCCGAGGCGGGCGCCAACGTCGCCATAGCCTCCCGCAGCGAGGACAAGCTGAAGGCTGCCTGCGAGGAGCTCAAGGCTCAGACCGGCAAGGACTTCAGGTACTATGTCTGCGACGCCACCGACGAGGAGAACGTCAAGGCCTGCGCCAAGAAGGCCAACGAGGACATGGGCCCCGTCACCATCCTTGTCAATTCCCAGGGCATGAACAAAAAGCACCCCATTGCCGAGTTCCCCACCGAGGAGTTTGACGCCGTCATGCGCGCCAACGTCACCTCCGTCATGCTCACCTGCAAGTACTTCGGCGAATACATGAAGGCCGCCGGCTACGGCAAGATAGTCAACGTGACCTCCGTGCGCGGCAAGATCGCCACCAAGGGCCCCGGCAACATCGCCTACTGCGCGTCCAAGGGCGCTCTCGACATGCTGACCAAGCAGCTGGCCTCCGAGTTCGGCCCCTTCGGCATCACCGTGAACGGCTTCGGCCCCAACATCATGAAGACCCCCATGATGAACAAGATCTTCGAGATGCGCGCCAAGGAAGCGAACGTCACCGTCGAGAAGTATCTCGAGATGCAGGCCGCCAATCTGCCCATGCGCAGAATGTCCGACCCCGAGGACTGCGTCGGCACGGCTCTGTTCCTTGCCGCTCCCGCCTCCGATTTCCTCACCGGCAATATCCTCTATCCCGACGGCGGCCTGACCGCCATCGGCTGATAAAAAAACGTCTGAGGCCGGTCATCGGCCTCAGACGGACAAGCACGCTTTTTATTCGATAGGCAGCCATACCTCGAAATAGCCGGTCAGCACGTCGTCGTCGATGACGCTGCATACCAGGTTCCCGGCGGCGCGGTCGGTTATGGTATAGCCGTTTTTCTCAGCGAATTCGAGCATGAAATCGAGATGTCTCGGAGTAAAGGCGTTTTTGCCGGAGCTTTTGAAGGCGGAATGGATGCTCATGCGGGAGGGACGGCGGACTACCGGCGGCTTTACGGGCACGCCCAGCTCGTCGGCCAGCTTGACCGACAGGGAAAAGCCCCAGGCGTAATCGTCGCCCTCGCCGGTAAGCCCGTCCTGAGGTATCTCAAAGTACCTCTGGGCGAAGGGCATATAGTCCAGCCACTGGCTGCTCAGGCGCTGCAGCTCCGCGCTGTCGGCGTATTCGGAATTGAAGCGGTTGAGGTAGCTGACTATTTCGGGGCTGGGGACGATATCGCACACGTACATGCAGTCCTTCACCCGGGCAAGATCGTCGCGGTGCTTTTTGAGCTGCTCCAGCAGCAGCTCCTGACGGCGGATGGTGCTTTCCAGCTCATCGCATTTTTCGTCGGTGAGCGAAACGAGATCGCCGTGCCAGCACTGAGTGACCATATACGCTATCTGGGATATCCCGAAGCCGAAGCTTTTGTACCACAGACAGTCTATGAGGAAATTGATGTCCCAGGTGTCGTAATAGCGGTAATCGTTGTTCTTGTCCTTTTGCGGCTTCACCACGCCCTTTTTCTCATAGTAGCGCAGAAGGTCGGTGGATATGCCGAGTATCCTCGAGACGTCGCCTATCTTGTATTTCATGCAGATACCCCCCGTTCGGCGTCAGACGCTTGTCTGTCACTTAAGGATGTTTATTCAGAATATCATAAAAAAACGATAAAATCAAATAAATCAGGAGGAACATACCATGGCTTACATGCCCCTTAACAAAGACGAATTCTATCTGGATCAGTCCAAAATGACCAAGATCTGGGACCTCAGCCAGCCCTGGGGCGTAGACACCCCCCTGTGGCCCTTCCCCGGCGCGCGCAGCGACCTCAGCTTCCCCCGCGGCCAGTATCTCGAGAGATTTCATAAGCGCACCATGACCTACACCGGCACCCTGCACGCCGCGACCCATATGGACGCTCCCAACCACGTCCTGCATGAGGAAGAGGTCGACCGCGAGCGTTACGGCTACAACCTCGCCGAGATCAAGCTCGAGTTCTGCATCGGCACCGGCGTCATCCTCGACATGACCCACCTGTACGATGAGTTCCAGGAGAAGTTCAACGCCGCCGGCGGCGATCCCGCCAAGATGGGCGAGATCTGGTACGAGCTCCAGCCCGAGGATTTCGAGAAGGCCGCCGCCAAGGACGGACTCGAGATCAGAGAGAACGACTGGGTCGTCGTGGACACCGGCTTCCACCGCTTCTGGAGAAAGAACAACGACAAGTACTTCAACTACTATCCCGGCATGGGCCCCACCGTCGCCAAGTGGCTGCTTTCCAAGAAGATCAAGGGCATATCCGGCACCTGGGGCGCTACCGACGCTCCCCTGTGGCACTATCCTCTCAAGGAGCAGATGCCCTGGCTCGACACCAACTATAAGCTCGCCACCGGCCACGACGCCGCCGAGAAATATCCCGACTACGAGCCCTGCCACAGACTGTTCACTCAGCACGGCGTATGCACCGTCGAGAACGCCGGCGGCGACATCGACGAGGTCAAGGGCCGCAGAATGATCATTGCCGCTTTCCCGTTCCGCTGCGAGATGGCCGACGGCGGCTTCGTCCGTCTGGTCGCCTGGGAGGAAGGCTCCTTCTGATGAAATGTCCCGGTCCCTTCGGGGCAGAGCGCCCCGGGGGGACCGGAACGGTATGCTTCCGGAGCCGCGGGCGGAGCGCAGGCTTTGCCCCGGCGGAGAGAATTTCCGTGAAAGGGATGTCATAATACTGTGAAAACTCTGCAGGACATAAAAAAAATAGCCGTCCTCGGCGCGGGCACCATGGGCCCCGGCATTGCCCAGACCTTCGCGATGGGCGGATATCAGGTCACCATGTGGACCCGCAGCGAGGCCACCCGCGAAAAGGCCAAGGCGAGCCTTTACACCAGCCTTAAGACCTTTGCCGACGAGGGCGAGATCAAAGCCGATCAGGTGGACGAAATATACTCGCGCATTCATTTCGAGGCCACCGTGGAGCAGGCGATCAAGGGCGCGGACTTCATAATGGAGACCATAGTGGAAAAGAAAGAGGCCAAGGAAGAGCTGTACCGGGAGCTGGCCGGGATCGTGGGGAGCGACGTGATCATCGCCTCCAACACCTCCGCGCTGAACATCTTTGAGGTAGTGCCCGAAAAGCTGCTTGCCCAGCAGATAATCTGCCACTGGTACGCTCCGCCCCAGCTCATCCCCCTGGTAGAGGTGGTAAAGAGCGAGCAGGCTCCTCAGGAATACGCCGATATCGCCGTGGAGATGCTCAAAAAGTGCGGCAAGACCGCCGTGCTCATGAAGAAATTCATCCGCGGATATATCGTCAACCGTCTGCAGCAGTGCCTCAACCGCGAGGTGTTCTACCTCATGGACAACGGCTACTGCGACGCCGAGGCCATCGACCTTGCCGCCAAGGCCTCGTTCATTCCCCGCGCGGTCGTGCTCGGCCTTCTCAAGCGCGCGGACTTCGGCGGCCTCGACATGACCGCCAACAACTATAAAAACCACAGCTACACCATGCCGGAGCACGGCGACGAGATGCCCGCGACCCTGGCGAAGCTGGTGGAGGAAGGAAACCTCGGCATAAAGACCGGCAAGGGCTTTTACGATTACGAGGGCGTGGATATCGAGGCCCTCAAGACCAAACGCGACAAGCAGCTGTTTGAGGTATTCCGTCTGGCAAAGAAATTCATGGACGACCCCGTGTGATCGTTTCAAAGGAAAGGAAATGATAAAATGTCCAAGAGCAACAAGATAATCATTCAGGCGTGCATGTGCGGCGCCGGCACCAAAAAATCCCAGGCTCCCACCGTTCCGTATACTCCCGAGGAGATCGCCCGCCAGGTAGTCGAGGTCGCCAAGGCCGGAGCCAGCGTGGCTCATATCCACGTCCGCGAGGATAAGGAAGTCAACGGTGAAATGCAGATAGGCTACAAGTCCATGAGCCTTGAAAAGTTCACCGAGACCGTTCAGCTGTGCCGCAAGTACTGCAAAGAGGCCGGCGTAGATATCGTCATCAACCTCACCACCTCCGGCGGCGAGTACGAGGACTACAAGCGCCTGCAGCACCTCAGCGCCCTTAAGCCCGAGATGTGCTCGTTCGACCCCAACACCATCAACTGGGCCAACAGCTACATCTTCGAGAACAGCCCCCGCTTCCTCAACCTGCTGGCTCAGGAAGTGGTGAAGTGCGACGTCAAGCCGGAATTCGAGGTCTTCGATACCGGTCACATCGACAGCGTGATGTATTACGTGAACAAGTGGAACATCCCCCAGCCTCCCCACATCCAGTTCATAATGGGCGTAGGCGGCTCCATGCCCGGCACCGCCGAGAACCTTGCTTTCCTGGTAGGCAAGCTGCCCCAGGGCGCTACCTGGTCCGTATCCGGCATAGGCAAGGCCCATATGCCCATGATGCTCGCCGGCCTCGCGCTGGGCTGCGACGGCCTGCGCGTGGGTCTTGAGGACAACGTCATGTACGGCAAGGACAAGGACGGCAACAAGATCATCGCCACCAACGTCATGCTCGTTGAGCGCGCCGTGAAGCTCGCGCAGCTTGCCGGCCGCGAGATCGCCACCGCCGACGACGCCCGCGCGATACTCGGCATCACCCGCAACTGCCTGCGCGACGAGGGCTGACGGCCTGCCGCGCGCGGATATCGCGCGAAGAACGGCGCGGCCGCCGCGCCATATAAAAAAGAAAGGACTGCATCAAATTGGCTAAGAGTAAAGTCGTCACCGTCGAACAGGCAATGGAAAAATGCTTTGACGGCATGACGGTCCTGCTCCCCGGCTTCGTCAACTGCGGCGTTTCCGAAACGCTCATCGACGGACTCATGGAGAAGGGCATCAAGAACATCAACGTCATTTCCAACAACACCAGCATCAAGGGCCAGGGCATAGGCAGGCTGGTCCACGCCGACCGCATAAAGCACATCACCTGCTCCCACATCGGCAACAACACCGAGACCGTGGAAAAGGTCGTGGCGGGCGAGATCAACATCACCTTCGTGCCCCAGGGCTCTCTGTGCGAGAAGACCCGTGCCGGCGGCGCCGGCATAGGCGGCATCCTGACTCCCACCGGCGTGGGCACTCCCATGCAGGACGGCAAGCAGCTGCTTGAGTGGGACGACGAGGCCGGCGAATACAAGTTCGTAAAGGCCGAGGATCCCATCAAGGGCAAGCGCTTCATCCTGGAGCTCCCGCTCCACGGCGACGTGTGCTTCATCCACGCCTGGAAAGCGGACAAGATGGGCAACGTCGTTTACCACCGCACCGCCCGCAACTTCAACGAGCCCTTTGCCACCGCAGCCGACTGGGTCATCTGCGAGGCGGAAGAGATAGTCGAGGTAGGCGAGCTCGATCCCGACATGATCAATACCCCCGGCGCGCTGGTGGATATGGTCGTGCAGGCCAGGAAAGTGGAGGGTTAAGGATATGGATGCGAAACAATTCATAGCTAAGCGTACCGCCAAGTTCTTCAAGGACGGCGATCTTGTGAACCTCGGCATAGGCATGCCCACCATGTGCATGGCCTACATCGACCCCGATATCGACGTATGGTTCCAGTCCGAGAACGGCATCATCGGCATGACCGGCACGCCCAAAGAGGGCGAGCCCATCGACCTTGACGTCGTCGACGCCGGCGGAGCCCCCAGCGGGATGCGTCCCGGCAGCTGCTGCTTCAGCTCCTTCACCTCCTTCGGCTACATCCGCGGCGGACACGTGGACTATACCGTCCTCGGAGCCTACGAGGTAGACCAGAACGGAAACCTGGCCAACTGGATGATCCCCGGCAAGGCCGCCGCCGGAATGGGCGGAGCCATGGACCTGGTGACCGGAGCCAAGTGCACCATCGTCATGACCGTACACTGCGACAAGACCGGCAAGTCCAAGATAGTCCGCAAGACCAACCTGCCTCTGACGGGCGTGGGCGTGGTGGACTACGTGGTCACGGAAAAGTGCGTTTTCCACTTCACCAAAGAAGGCATGGTCCTTGAAGAGCTGGCTCCCGGCGAGACCGTGGAGAGCATCAAGGCCATCACCGACTGCGACATCATCGTGCCCGCAGCCGTAAAATCCATGGAAGACTGATCAGTCCGGTCCCTGAGACGATCATACCAAGGGAGGTATACGGATCTTGTCCATTCAACTTATCATCATCATCGTCTACTTTATTCTGACGGTGCTCATAGGCGTCCTTTCCGGACGCAAGACCAAGAGCGCGGCGGCCTTCACCGGCGTTGCTCTGACGACCTTCGCGATAGTCTGCGCCTCCACCGGCGAGTGGCTGGGCGGCACGGCGACCACCGGCGTTTCGGAATACGGCTTCCGTTACGGCCTTTCCGGCTGGTGGTACACCATAGCGAACGGTATCGGCGTCCTCTTCCTGGGACTGCTGTTCGCCAAGCTCTTCCGCTCCCTGGAGACCGGCACGGTCCCCGGCATAATCGAAAAGTTCTTCGGCGTGAAGGCCAGGACCGTCAGCTGCGTGATCCTCACCATCGTCATGCTGGCTGTCGGCCTGAGCCAGATGATAGCTGCCGGTAAGCTGGGCGAGAGCCTGCTGGGCATCCCGTTCTGGATATCCGCCATCGCCTTCGCCGTCATCTTCATCGTATATACGCTGGCCGGCGGCATGAACGCCGTGGCGTCTACGAACGTGATGCACCTCATCGTGATGTATGCGGGCGTCATCGTAGCCATGGTCATCGCCGTCAGCCGCGCCGGCGGCGTGGACGCCTTCAAAAGCGGCATCAGCAGCCTGCAGGCCGACAACGGCGGCAGCTTCTGGAACATGTTCACCATCGGCGGCAGCAAGGTTTCCAGCTGGATCATCGCGTCCCTGCTGGGCGCCTGCACGGCTCAGGCCGGCCTGCAGCCCGTGCTGAGCTCCAAAAACGCCAAGCAGGCCCGCAAGGCCTGCATCATCACCGCCTTCGTGGCGGCTCCCTTCGGCTTCTTTACCGCCACCCTCGGCATGGCCGCCCGCGTTATGTATGAAAACGGCGACCTGCTCCAGGGCATGGGCGTTGCCGAGGCCGGCAAGAGCGCGCTGCCCGAGCTGATGATGCGCGGCATGAACCCCGTGGCCGGCGGCCTCGTGCTTGCCGCGATCCTGGCCGCGGTGCTCAGCACCGTCAGCCCCATCATCCTTGCCTCCGGCACGATGATCACCCGTGACGTTTATCAGCGCGTGCTTCATCCCGAGGCCAGCGACGAGCAGGTCCTGAGGATGGGCCGCATCACCACCGCGATCTCCGGCGTGATCTGCTGCGTCGGCGCCATCTTCCTGTGGAAGGCCTCCACCGTGCTCGAGCTCGTTTACGCGGCGTACTCTCTCCGCGGCGCGCTCTTCATCGTGGTGCTCTTCGGCATCTATTGGAAGAGGTCCAGCGGCAAGGGCGCCATCTGCGCCATGATCCTCACCGCCCTCGTTGCGGTGGGCTGGGTCGCCGCAAAGCTGATAGCCGGCAGCTATCCCATCACGATAGGCTCCTTCGCCGTCAGCGAGACCTATGCCGCCGTGGTGGTCGCCGCCGTCTGCACGCTCATATTCAGCCTGATCTTCAAGCCCACCGAGATAGAGAAGGCCGAGCGCGAGCAGACCAAGAAGCTCCTCAAAGAGGCCATGGCGAAAGCCTGAGATACCCTTATCGGAAATACGACGGACGCGCTGCGGCATGCGGCGCGTCCGTCTGCTTAAAAAACAGGGGAAGGGGAAAACGATGTCGGTACCGGTGATATTCGACCTGGACGGTACTCTTTGGGACGCCACCGGAGCGGTGTACAGGCTGTGGAACGAGGTGTTCGCGGAGCGTTCCGAAACCGTCGGAGTGAGACTGAAGCAGTCGGATATGTTCGTCTTCATGGGCAGAACGATCCGGGAAATAGGCGAAATGCTCTTTCCGGACATGGAGCCCGCCCTGCGCGGGGCGATAATGCGCGAGTGCTCCGGCAGGGAGAACGCTTTCCTCCGCGAGCACGGAGGCCGTCTGTACGGCGGTCTGCGCGGGACTCTCGAAAGTCTTGCGGAAGAAAGAAGGCTGTATATCGTCAGCAACTGTCAGGAAGGATATATCGAGGCCTTCCTGCACGCTCACCGGCTCAAAGCTTTCTTCCGGGACAGTGAGTCGTCCGGAAGAACGGGAAAGAGCAAGGGAGAGAACGTAAGACTGCTCATGGAGAGAAACGGCGAAGCGGACGCGGTCTACGTGGGCGATACCGCGATGGACGAGCGGGCGGCGAGGCTCGCGGGCATTCCCTTTGTTTTCGCGGCTTACGGCTTCGGAAAGGCGGAGGCGCCCGACGCGGTGATAGAGGAAATAAGCGAGCTGCCCCGCGCGCTTGCGGAACTGGGGAAATAACGCGGAGTCGGCGGAAAGCCCGCGCCGGGACGGCTTTTCACGCCGGCGGACGCATCACAGCAGCGTCTCGCTTATTATATATCTCGGCCTTTTTTTCGTTTCCATATAGATCTTGCCGACGTACTCGCCGACCACGCCGATCATCAGCAGCTGCAGTCCGCCCAGCGCCCATATCGACACGCCGAGGCTTGTCCAGCCGCTTACGGTTTTTCCGCAGAGATGACGTATGAGGCAGTAGATGAGCATTATAATGCTCACGGCGAAGGCCGCGCCTCCGAGCGCCAGCGCGGCGCGAAGGGGGCGCACGGAGAAGGAGCTTATGCCGTCGAAGGCAAAGGAGAGCATCTTTTTCAGCGGATATTTCGACCTGCCGGCAAAGCGCGCGGCGCGTTCGTATTCCACGCTCGCGGTCCTGAAGCCGAGCTGAGGCGCGATGCCGCGCAGAAAAAGATTGACCTCCTCATATTCCGCGAGGGCGTCCAGCGCGCGGCGGCTCATAAGGCGGTAGTCGGCGTGATTGAACACTATCTCCGCGCCCATGAACCTCATGAGCCTGTAAAAGCTCTCGGCGCTGAAGCGCTTGAAAAAGCCGTCGCTTTCACGCGACGAGCGTACGCCGTATACGATATCGCAGCCGTTTTCGTACTGCTCCAAAAATGCCCTTACGGCTTCGGGATCGTCCTGCAGATCGGCGTCCATGGATATCGCCGCGTCGGCATGGGCGCGGGCGAGCATGAGCCCGGCGAGCAGGGCGTTCTGATGGCCGCGGTTGCGCGACAGGCACAGCCCGGCAAAGAGCGGCTCGCTTTCATGCAGCGAGCGTATCAGCTCCCAGGTCGAGTCCGCCGAGCCGTCGTTGACAAAGCATACGCGGCTGTCCGCGCTTATGCGGTTTTCGCGCATAAGATCTTTCATGAGTCCCGACAGCCGCGAAGCGGTCTCCGGCAGCACGTCTTCCTCGTTATAGCAGGGAACGACTATCCATAAAGTAAGCAATGTTATTCACCGCCCTTCACCCGTATTATCCGCGGCGCGGGCCGGGATATCCGCATCCCGCACCGAGAGTATATCATCCGGCGCGGGGAAAGACAATATGGTTTCCGGCAGCCCGGACGGGGCTCCTCACCGGGGAATGTGCGCCGGAGGCTCGGAAATGTTTGCAAATTTACATCTTGATTAAGCGGGGAAAGCATGATAAAGTAATGCCATGAAAACGGTATCGGAAATTATCGGAAAGATAGCGAATGAACTGTTATTTTTCTCTTTTGACCGCTCCGACATTTTGAGAGTCAGACCGCAGGTCAGGGAGAAGAACGTCAGATTTATAAGAATATGGTCGTCCATACAGATAATATACTGGCTTTTCTGCCTGTGCATGTCGATGCATGACGAAGCGTATATGCGCTGCCGGGCCATATACGAGGTGTCGCTCGCCCTGTGCGCCGCGGCTTTGATCCTGTCGGCTCTGCCCGCCTCAAAGATGAGCTGGCACATATGGCCCGCCGCGCTCGCGGCGGAGTTTTCGCTGCTGGGCTCGGGGGTTTTCATCGCGCGCAGGCTGGCGCCGAAAACGATAATGATATTTGCCTCGGTGCTGCTCGCTCCGATAATGTATATCAACAGCACCGTACAGACCGCGGTCATTCTCCTGGCGGATATTCTGCTGTTTCTGCTGGTCGGCAGGCGCGGTATGGATCCGGATACGTACGGATGGACTCTTTCCAATATGATCATTTTTTCCAGCATCGGAGCCCTGGTCGGCCATTTTATCAATAAGGACAGGTTCGAACGCTGCATTTTCGCGGAGTCGGCCGTGCGGTATGCCGAGTCCAGCGCCGAGCTGGCCGAGCTGCAGACCAGGTACGCCTATTACGATCATATGACGGAGCTGCGCAACAGGCGCTCTTATGCCGAGAAGCTCGACGAGCTGGCGAAGGACCTGCCTCCGGACTGCTGCGTGATCATGGCGGACGTCAACGGCCTGAAGATGACGAACGATACCTTCGGCCATGAAGCGGGCGACGAGCTGATCATAGGCTCGGCGGAATGCCTGAGGCAGAGCTTTATAGACAACGATCAGATCTACCGTATCGGCGGAGACGAATTCTGCGTCATCGTGAACGGCTCCGAAAAGCAGGTCACGGAGTGCCTGAAGCAAATGGAGGAGATCGGCAGCCGGTGGAAGGGCGAGTACGTTGACGGCGTCTCGTTATCCTACGGCTTCGCGTCAGCCGAAGAGTTTGACGATATCGACCGGATGCTGAAGGCGGCGGACAAGAGGATGTACGCGTTCAAAAACAATTATTATATGAAACGGCAGAAATAGACATTTGCGGAAGTCCTTTCGCCGGCAAAGTCGAAGGACTTTGCCGGCGAATTGCATGATCGCCGCAGAGGGGCGGGCGGTCCGGCCGAAATCCAACGAACGCTTGAAAAAATCCAAGTATTCGTTTATTGACCGCGGGAGACGGAGGTAGTATTCTTGTTTCGGGGAGGAAGCCATGGAGCTTGGGAACAATATTAAACGCCTGCGCAAGCAGGCCGGCATCACCCAGGATGAGCTTGCGGAGCTTCTGCACGTTACCGGCCAGGCGGTCAGCAGATGGGAGCGCGGGGACGGCTTTCCCGAAATAACGCTGCTCCCGGCGCTTGCCGAGCGCTTTGACGTTACGGTCGACGAGCTCCTGCGCTCGGAACGGCTCTCCGAGGAAGAGCTGCGCGGGCTCTCGGAACGGACGGACGCGCTGGAGCGCGAGGGCAGGACGGAGCAGGCGCTGGCGCTTTTGAGAAAAACGGTCCTGCGCTATCCCCGGGACGAGCAGCTGGGAATGCTGCTTGCCTCCAGGGAGCTGCTCGAGGCGCGCAGGAGCCGCGGCAATGCCGGCAGGCGCAGCGCTGCCCTCATGGCGGCGGAGCAGGAGCTGGAAAAACTGGCCCGCAGCGGCAGCGACGCCGTGCGCTGCATGGCGGAAAACATGCTCACCGAGGTCTATTACGGCCTGGGCGACAGGGCAAAGCTCCTTGCGCTTTTGAATAAGCCGAAGCCGGACCACATGGCCTACCTCATTTCCTGCGCCGACGGGAAGGATTTTCTGTACCTTGTTCAAAGGGCGATAAACGACTGCCTCATAGAGCTGTCGGATCTGGTGCAGACCCTTGCCCGGCGCGATGAAGAAAAGACGGAAGCTCTGCTGTGCGCAGCGGAGGGAGCGGCGCGGGAAAGCTGGCCAGACGATGAGGAAAAATACGATATGCTGCGTCGGCTCGACGGGATGCTTGCCCTCGCTTCGGGAGACGGACACATTTCGCAGCTCAGCTGGATAAGACAGCGCTGCGCCGTCCGGATGCTCGAAACCGCGGCGCGCCTCAAAGACGCCGATAAGGCCGCCGAAACGCTCAGCGGGATGTTCGCCCACGTTCTTACCGAGGAAAACGTCGCTGCGGAGCTTACCGGGGCCGGCGCGGCCGAACGCTTTGCCCGGGCCCGCGCCCGGGCGGAGAAGGACGGCGAAGCCGAGCCCGCCGCCGCCGCGCTCAAAACAATGGACGAGCGGGAAAGGGAAGTGCTTGCCGAGCCGGTATCGAATTCTCCGATGCTGAGTTTTTTAAATCAGATCAGTCTTACCTGGCTTCGCCGCGGCGACATGATCGCGGAGCATATAGGAGAGCTGAAATCGCTGCTGAGCGGGCCGAAGATGGATTTCATGCGCGAAAGGGCCGAGCTGCGCGCCGCTCTGAAGCGGCTCGATAAGCTGCTCGAAACCGTCGGGGGAAAAGGATAAGATCAAAACAGCATATATCGTTCGATAAAGCCTGTTCCGGCGGCGGAGTCCGGCCGGAGCGCAGCGTAAACGGGGAGGTGAGAGATATGTTTGCGGAAATTATAAGCAATATGACGGTGATATCCATAATAATATTCGCCGCGGGGATCATAATGGTCGGCGTGGAGGTGTTCAGACCGGGCTTCGGCGCGGCCGGGATATCGGGAATAATCCTTTTGGCGGCCGGCATTTTCATCACGGCGAAAAATCTGACCCAGGGCCTGCTTCTGCTTGCGGCGGCGGCCGTTATCGTGCTGATACTGTTCATCATAGCCGTAACGGTCATGTCGGGAGGCAGGCTGCCGAAAAGGAGCGTGCTCAAAGAAGAGACCGATTCCGACTCGGGCTACGTCGCCGTCAGGGACAGCAGCGATCTCATGGGCCGCTGCGGACGCGCCGTGACCATGCTGAGACCCGCGGGCATGGCGGATATCGGCGGACAGCGGGTGGACGTGGTCTCCCGGGGCGATTTTATCGAGCAGGGAGCCGAGGTAGAGGTAGTGGAGATATCCGGCAGCAGGATAGTGGTAAAGAATAAGGAGGATGAATAATATGCCGTTCAATCTGGGACCGCTGATCATCATAGCGATAGTGGTGATCGTACTGATAATATTTTTCCGTTTCATACCCGTGGCGCTGTGGATAAGCGCCCTGGCGGCGAACGTGAAGGTTGGCGTCTGGACGCTGGTGGGCATGCGCCTGCGCCGCGTCGTGCCCAGCAGGATAGTCAATCCCATGATAAAGGCTCAGAAGGCCGGGCTGGAGCTGTCCATAAACAAGCTCGAGGCGCATTATCTTGCCGGCGGCAACGTGGACAGAGTGGTCAATTCCCTGGTCGCCGCGCACCGCGCGGGCATACCTCTTGAATTCGAGAGGGCCGCCGCGATAGACCTGGCCGGCCGCGACGTGCTCGAGGCCGTGCAGATGAGCGTAAATCCCAAGGTCATAGAGACGCCCATAATCGCGGCCGTGGCAAAGGACGGAATAGAGGTCAGGGCAAAGGCCAAGGTGACCGTGCGCGCCAATATCGACAGGCTCGTGGGCGGCGCGGGCGAGCAGACCGTCATCGCCAGGGTCGGCGAGGGCGTTGTCACCACCATAGGCAGCGCGGAGACCCATGAGGAAGTCCTGGAGAACCCCGACAAGATATCCCAGACGGTGCTGAACAAGGGCCTTGAGGCCGGGACAGCCTTTGAGATACTTTCGATAGACATCGCCGACGTGGACGTGGGCCGCAACATAGGCGCGCAGCTGCAGACCGATCAGGCGGAGGCCGATAAGAAGATAGCCCAGGCCAAGGCCGAGGAGCGCCGCGCGATGGCCATTGCCAACGAGCAGGAGATGAAGGCAAGGACTCAGGAGATGCGCGCGAAGGTCGTCGAGGCCGAGGCGGAGGTGCCCATGGCCATGGCCGCGGCTCTGCGCGAGGGCAAGCTCGGCGTGATGGACTACTACAACATGCAGAACGTCATATCCGATACGAGGATGCGCGACTCCATAGCCGGTGACGAGAAAAAATGAAAGAGGACGATATAAAAAAACGCGGGGCGGACGGTAACGAAGCCGACCGGCCCCGGGATGAAAAGCCGACGAGACCCGACCTGAAAAGCGCGGTGATCATGTCGGAGCTGCTCGCGCCGCCGCTGGCAAAGCGCAGGGGCAGAAGGATATGACGCCGGAGAGGAACGGAGGGGAAAATGGCCCGTAAGGAAGTTTTTACGCCGATCTGGAATTTCGACGGCGACGGGGAAAAAGCCGAAAAAAAGAAGGCCGAAAAAGAACGGGATGACGCTCCCGCACGTTCAGGGAGCTCAAAAACGGAGGGCCTTGACTTCGGGAGGGGCATCTACACCGATAAGGAAGAGGAGAGACTTAAAAGCTTCCGGGTGAGCGCAAGGCCCGGAGAAGAGAAAAAGCCGACGCCGCGAAAAACAAAGCTGATAATTGCTCTTGTTATTATTTTGGCGCTCGCCTTCATCGTGCTGTTCCTGATCCTCAGCGTAAAATGGCGGAGAGAAGCGTACTCCTCGGCCGGCCGCTTTTCGGGCGTGCCGCTTCTCAGATAACGGCGAGTAAAGAGTCTTTTTGCACAGCGGAGGGGGGCTCTGTGTCCGCAAACGGAACACAGAGCCCCCTCGTTAATTCGTCTTGTTATTCAATGGTTTTGCGGAGCAAAACACAGTTTCTTTTCTCTTATAAAACGCGGAAAGAGAAAAGTGAAGAGAGAAGAGTCGGGGCCCGTCCGCCGGCCCGCCGGACGCGGGCGGGCCGGCGTTAAGTTGAAGGAGCCGAAAACCGGTCGGTTTTCGGCTCCTTCAGCTGTATCATTCTTAATTTGAGCTTTCACGTTGCTTTTTTCCAGATCGAAAAAGAAATGATTTTGCCCGAGGGAAAATGAACTTTACAAATGTCATGATTATTATCGAGAGCAAATTCGTCGATATGATCCAGACGATATATTGCATCGTCCAATCTGACGGCCACTTATTCGCCGGGAGCCAAACCAACGAAGTATGAGAAACGTACAGAACAGCGCTTAACGTACCTGCATGATAGAACAATTTGCGGTTAAAGATCCGAGAAGGAATAATATTTGACAATAATACAATAAGTGAAAACAGAATGACTTTATAAAAATCCATATAGTTCCCGGCGAACGAATTCATGATATACAGAATTAAGACAGTCAAAAGTACCAAAGCCGTTTTGCAGGCAGCGAGTTTGCTTTTTGACAGGTCCGGCGGACACATACCGGCGACATGGAAAACGATGCATCCCATGGATAAACCGGCACATGCTCTCAGTATTCCTCCCCACAGCACTGCTGACGGTTCATCGATCTCGACTATGCTGCCCGAAGTAACGGCAAAATAGCCGTAAATAAAAATGCAGAGAAGCGGTGCGATAACGGTAAAATAAAAAGACTGATACTTCTTTATCCAAGGATACAGGAGTAAAACGGATATCAAAAGCGCTGAAAAGAACCATATCGGACCTATCAGCTTAAAAGGCTGAAATATAAACCCTGCGGATAACAACAGCGACCATTCGCCAAATGAGGAAAATAAGGATTTTATTACGCCGTGTATGCCTGCGGGGTTGAAGTACGCAGTATTCAAAGCGAGTGAAATAAGATATGAGATAATAAAAAAAGGATATAAGGAGACGACTTTTTTTCGGATGATGTCCCATGTTTCTTTGCCCACGGAGTTAATGTCAAATGTTCCTTGAACCGCCTTTTTTGCCAAATAAAACCCGGAGAGAATAAAAAAGAACTCTACAGCGCTGTATCCGCCGAGCAACAATACAAAACCGTCATTTCGTCCCTGAAGATACATGGCGTGATGACTGACTATAACTTCGGCAAATAATAATCGGTAAAGATCTATCAATCCGTTCCTGTTCTTCATTGTTCTCCCCTTTACGTAAATCAAATGAAAATCGGCAAGTCGCAGGAGCAAACGATCAATAAGCCGTGACGCTGCGCCGGGAGTCGGCAAACGTGCTGAGCGGAACGTGTCCGATCGGGTCCGCCGATATTATTCGTCCAGCTTCAGAACGGACATGAAAGCCTCCTGGGGCACGTACACCGTGCCGAGGCTGCGCATTTTCTTTTTGCCCTCCTTCTGCTTTTCCAGCAGCTTCTTCTTGCGGGTGATGTCGCCGCCGTAGCACTTGGCGAGCACGTCCTTGCGCAGGGCCTTTATGGTCTCGCGGGCTATTATCTTGCCGCCTATGGCCGCCTGCACGGGTATCTCGAACATCTGGCGCGGGATATTGTCCCGGAGCTTTTCCACTATGCGCCTTGCGCGGGGATAGGCCTTGTCCTTATGAACGATGAAGGAAAGCGCGTCCACCGTGTCGCCGTTGAGCAGTATATCCAGCTTAACGAGCTCCGAGGGACGGTAGGCCTCGAGCGTATAGTCGAGGGAGGCGTAGCCCTTGGTGCGGGATTTGAGGGCGTCGAAAAAGTCGTAGATTATCTCGTTGAGGGGCAGCAGGTAATGCAGCTCCACGCGGTCCGACGAGGGATAGACCATGTCGCGGTATTCTCCCCGCCGCTCCTGGCACAGCTCCATGATGCCGCCCACGTAATCCTGCGGCGTCATTATCGACGCGGCCACGAACGGCTCCTCGGCGTGCTCTATCACCGAGGGATCGGGATAGTTGAGCGGGTTGTCTATCATAACGACGGAGCCGTCGGTCTTGAAGACCTTGTAGATAACGCTGGGGGCCGTGGTGATCAGATCCAGGCCGTATTCCCGCTCGAGCCGCTCGGCTATTATCTCCATGTGCAGCAGGCCGAGAAAGCCCACGCGGAAGCCGAAGCCGAGGGCGGCGGAGGACTCTGGCTCGTAGGAAAGCGCGGCGTCGTTCAGCTTGAGCTTTTCAAGGGCGTCCCTGAGATCGGGGTAGCGCGCGCCGTCGGAGGGGTACATGCCGGAAAACACCATGGGCTGAGCGGGACGGTAGCCGGGCAGGGGCTCGGGAGCGCTGCGCTCCGCGCCGGTAACGGTATCGCCGGGCTGAGTGTCCGAAACGTTCTTGATGCTGGCGGTGAAGTAGCCCACGTCCCCGGCGGAAAGCACGTCGCAGGGGTCGAGGCCGAGGGGGCGCATGTGGCCCGTTTCCACCACCCTGTATTCCGCTCCGCTGGCCATAAGGCGCACGTCCATGTCGCGGCGCAGCTCGCCGTCGAATATCCTGACGTATACTATGACGCCGACGAAGCTGTCGTAAACGCTGTCGAAGACCAGCGCCCTGAGCGGCGCGTCGGGGTCGCCGGAGGGCGGGGGGATATGCGCCACGGCGTCCTCCAGGACCGCCTCTATGTTTATGCCGAGCTTGGCGGAGATCTCCGGCGCGTCCATGGCGGGTATGCCTATGACCTCTTCTATCTCTTCCTTGACCTTTTCCGGCTCGGCTCCGGGAAGGTCTATTTTGTTTATTACCGGAAGTATCTCAAGATCGTTGTCGAGGGCGAGATAGGTGTTGCCGAGAGTCTGCGCCTCCACGCCCTGCCGGGCGTCCACGACGAGCAGCGCGCCCTCGCAGGCGGCAAGGCTGCGCGAGACCTCGTAGTTGAAGTCCACGTGGCCCGGAGTGTCGATAAGGTTGAGATGGTATTCCTTTCCGTCCCCGGCCCTGTATTCCAGGCTGACCGCGCGGGCCTTGATGGTGATGCCGCGCTCGCGTTCTATATCCATGTTGTCGAGCAGCTGGCTCTCCATGTCGCGGGGGTTTACGGCGTGGCACAGCTCCAGAAGCCTGTCGGCGAGGGTGCTCTTGCCGTGATCTATATGCGCAATTATGGAAAAATTGCGTATCATGTCGCGCTGTGGCATACTTACCTCCAATAATCGTCGAGGACTTCAAGCTCGGCCTCGGCGGCCTTTCTGAGCTTTTCGGGGATCCTGAATTCGGGAGCGCCCTCCGCCGCGGCGAGCCTTGCGCGGCACAGCTTTACGCAGGCGTCGCAAAGGGTGGGATACGCTTCCTCGGGCAGCGGGAGCCCGCCGTCCGTCCGTCCGCGCATGAGATCGTAAAAAAACACGGACAGCACTCCGGACAGCGCGTCCTCCGCGTCCCTGCTGCCGCAGGCGGACAGAGCCCTCAGCAGCTCGGAAAAGACGGACGCGAGCATTTCCTGCAGCTCGGCCGACGCCTCTCCGCCCCCGTCTCCGCCGGTGAGCGGTGTGCGCACCGAGGACAGGCCGAGAAGATAGTCCGACGATACGCCGTAGTAGCGGCATACCGTGCGTATAAAATCAAGACCCGGCTCGCGGAGCCCGTTTTCGTAATGGCTCAGCAGCGCCTGGGAAATATTCAGGGCCGCCGCGGCCGTGCGCTGGTTGACGCCCGTTTCGTGCCGCAGCCCGGATAGGAGCTTGGGAAAGCTTTCACCCATGGCAGATCCCGCCTGTTCTAAGATATGGTCGATCAAGCGCCGAACGGATCGGCGTTTTCTTCATTATACTTTAAGGCAAAATGTTTGTAAACAGCCCGCGGGTCGAAATTTTGCTTGTGATTTGGGGCATTATATGGTACAATCCGTATAATATATGTGAAGAAAAGATACCTGCCCCGCCGCCGGCCGAGGGCGCGGCGCGCGGAGGCGGAGGGCGCGTTCGGCAGCGCCTGCGATTATGACGGAAAGGAACGCTTTGCTCGGCAAAGCACGGCTGTGACGATGATCAAAACGAATACCGATAAGGGCTGTATAAGAGTCTCGGGAGAGGTGTTCACCGCACTCGTGGGCGCCGCTGCGACAAACTGCTTCGGAGTCCGCGGCATGGCCAAGCGCTCCACCAGCGACGGGCTGGTGCACCTGCTGAAAAAGGAAGCGATGGGCAAGGGAGTGCACGTGACCTTCCATGAAAACGAAAACGCCATTTCCATCGAGCTGCATATCATTGTAAAGACGGGCGTGAACATCCCCGTCATCTGCGATACGATAAGCAGCGAGGTGCGCTATAAGATCACGAAGGACACGGCCGTAGAGGTCAGGAACGTGGATATTTTCGTAGACTCCATAATGCCCGGATGAACGGAAGGACGACAGAATGAGAGAATTATTGGACGGAATGACCTTCCGTGATATGATCGTGACCGCTTCGGCGTTCGTGGAAGAAAACAGACAGAGGATAAACGAGCTCAACGTTTTCCCGGTCCCGGACGGGGACACCGGGACGAATATGAGCCTTACGCTCAGCTCCGCGGCGGGCGAGCTCGCCGGAAAAACTCCCGGAGGGATAAGCGAGGCCGCCGACCGGGCGGCGAGCGCCATGCTCAGAGGCGCGAGAGGCAACTCCGGCGTGATACTCTCGCTGCTCATGAGAGGCTTTGCCAAATCCGTAAAGGGCAAAAAGGACATTTCCCCGAGCGAGCTTTCGCAGGCGCTGAGCGAGGGCGTGAGCGCCGCGTACAACGCCGTGATGAAGCCGGCCGAGGGGACGATACTTACCGTGTCGCGCATGGCCGCGGCAGCCGCCGCCTCGGCGGCGGAAGACGGCGGGGACGTAGAAAAGACCCTTGAGGCCGCCCGCGAGGCGGCGGAGATCGCCCTTGCCGAAACGGTGGAGCAGAACCCCGTGCTGAAAAAAGCCGGCGTAGTGGACAGCGGCGGCATGGGTTACCTCGTAATACTCAAAGCCTTCCTCTCGGCGCTCAGGGGCGAGGTCAGGACGGCGGCGGCAGAGGTCGCGGCCGCCGAGGAAAGCTCCGTGTTTTCAAAATTCGAGACGGAAGACATAACCTTCTGCTACTGCACCGAGTTCATAGTCCGCCGCGAGAACGAAAAGGATCCCGAGCTCATGCGCGCCCGCCTGGCCTCCGTGGGCGACAGCCTCGTGATGCTCGTGGACGACGAGCTCATAAAGGTGCACGTCCACAGCAACTGCCCGGGCGACGTTATAACGGAGGCGCTCACCTACGGCAGCCTTATCAGCACGAAAATAGAGAATATGCGCGAGCAGCACAGCAGCAAGCTGGTGGAGCAGCCCGCGGCGGAGAAAAGCGCCGCCGCGGCTCCGCAGGCCGGCTCCGCGGAGCCGGAGAAGGAATTCGGCGTGGTTTCCGTATGCGCGGGGGACGGCCTGGCGTCCATGTTCTCCGAGCTCGGAGCGGACGGGATAGTATCCGGCGGTCAGACCATGAACCCGTCTACAGACGATATACTCAGGCAGATAATGCTTACCCCGGCCGCCACCGTTTTCGTGCTTCCCAACAATAAAAACATCATCATGGCCGCGCAGCAGTGCGTGGGCATGTGCGACAAGAACGTGGTGGTCATTCCCACCGCGTCGGTGCAGCAGGGCGTTGCCGCCATATTGGCGCTGGACCCGGGCGCGGACGCCGACGGCAACCGCGAGGCAATGACCGAGGCCGCGGGCGGAGTAACGTCCATATCGGTCACGTACGCCGCGAGAGACTCCTTTTTCGACTCCGTCGAGATCAAGGCGGGCGACTATCTCGCGCTGCAGGACGGAAAGCTCCTGTGCGCCGACGGGGACCTCGGCGAGGTAACGCGCCGGATCACCTCCGCGATAGACCGGACGGGCTCGGAGCTCATCAGCATATTCTACGGCTCGGACGTCAGCCGCGAGCAGGCCGATATTTTCGCCGAGGAAATGGGCGAGGCCCTGCCGGAGGCCGAGATAACCGTGGTCGACGGCGGACAGCCGGTGTACTATTACCTGATATCCGCTGAATAAAATGACAGCGTAAGAATTTGCCGGCTTTGCCGGCGACGGCACGCCGTGCGCGTTACGGCGTGCCGTCATGAAAAGGAGACCGTTTTGGCGGAAGAAAAGAAGCAGAGCAAACAAAGCTTTATCAAGGGCGCGGCCATACTCACCGTCAGCGTTGCGCTGATAAAGGTGATGGGCGCGATGTACAAGATCCCCCTGGGCAATATCCTCGGGGATAAGGGCATGGCGAATTTCGGCGTTGCCTACAATATTTATTCGCTGCTGCTTACGCTGTCCACGGCCGGGCTCCCGGTCGCGCTGTCGAGGATGGTATCCGAGGCGTATACCCTTGAAAAACACGCCCAGGTCAGGCGCACCTTTCAGGTAGCGAGAACGGCTTTCTTCGTGCTCGGCTTCGTCAGCACGATGATCATGCTCTTCCTGCCGCGGCAGCTCGCGGCGTTCATGGGGGATCAGCGGGCGGAGTCCGCGCTGAGCATAGCGGTGCTGGCGCCGGCGGTGGTGTGCGTATGCCTGATGTCCGCCTATCGCGGCTATACTCAGGGCATGAGCAACATGGTGCCCACCTCCGTTTCCCAGATAATCGAAACGGCGAGCAAGCTCCTGTTCGGCCTGACGGCGGCATGGTGGCTGATGCACAGCGGCAGGGAGACCGCGGTCGGCTCGGCGGGCGGCATTTTCGGCGTTACCGCCGGCACCGTGCTGGCGCTGGCGTATATCGTCCTTTACAAGCTGCGCATGGACAGACGCGCTGACCCGGGCCGCACGGCGAACGACGTGCCGGAGTCTCCCGGCAGCACGCTGAAAAAGCTCATCGCCATCGGCGTGCCCATAACCATAGGCGCGTGCGTGCTGAACATAGTCGCGATAATCGACACGCGCATGATACTCACCCGGCTTCAGAACGCCGCCGGCTTCGGCTACGACGAGGCAAAGACCCTTTACGGAGTATATTTCAATACGCAGACGCTGTATAATCTGCCCTCGGCCTTCATGATCCCGCTGACCACCAGCGCGATACCCGCCATCACCTCATACGCCGTCAGCCGCAAATACCGCGACGCGGCGGACATTGCCGGAGCGTCGATAAAGCTTACCAGCCTCATAGCGATGCCGGCCGCCGCCGGCATGGGCGTGCTGGCCTTTCCTGTGATGAACGTGCTTTATCCCTTCAGCCACGCCGAGGGAAGCGCCCTGCTGAGCATACTGAGCGTCGCTTCCTTCTTCGTCTGCCTTACCATGACCACGAACGCGGTGCTTCAGGCCTACGGACATCAGAATTTGCCGCTTGTCAGCATAGTCGCGGGCGGGATAGGCAAGGTCGCGGTTAACTACGTTCTTCTGGGAGACCCGAATTTCGGCATCAGGGGCGCCGCGTACGGGTGCATAGCCTGCTACGGACTGATAAGCGCGCTCAATCTGATATTCATTAAAAAGAAAGCGCCTCAGGCTCCGGCGCTGACGCGGCTCTTCGCAAAGCCGCTCGCCGCCTCGGCGGTGATGGGAGCGGGCGCGTGGGGAGCGTACCGGCTGGCGAACGCGCTGCTGATAAGGGCGGGAGTATACGTCGGCGGAGGCATGGGCATGAAGCTCGCGCTTGCCGCGGCGGTGCTTGCGGGCGTGATAATATACCTGCTTGCGGTGATCCTCCTGCGCGCCATAAGCAGGGAAGAGCTCGAACTTGTGCCGAAAGGCGAGAAAATTGCGAAAATTTTAAGAATAAAATGAATTGTGCCGTTGCATTATTTATGCAAATGTGCTAAATTCATATTGACAATACGAAAGAGGGAGAAATATTAAATGAACAAAGCTGAACTTATAAGCGCCGTAGCGGAAAAACTCGGCACCTCCAAGAAAGACGCCGACAAGGCAGTCAACGCCGTATTCGACACGATCACCGAGACCGTAGCGAAGAACGAAAAGGTACAGCTTGTGGGCTTCGGCACGTTTGAAGTAAAGACCCGCGCCGGCCACAAGGGACACAATCCCCGTACCAACGAGGAAATCGTCATCCCCGAGTCCAAGATCCCGCAGTTCAAGGCGGGCAAAGCGCTTAAAGACGCAGCGAACAAGTAAAGATCGGTTTAAATCAAGCCGCCTGAAGGCGGCTTGATTTAATATCCGCGGCTCCGAGCGCCCGGCGGACGCCCCGGAGCGAAACGGAAGAAAAGGACGTTGGATCGAAATGAGACTTGATAAATATCTGAAGGTATCGCGCCTGATAAAGCGCAGGACCGTGGCGAACGAGGCCTGCGACAGCGAGCGGGTCAGCGTGAACGGAAAAACCGCCAGGGCGTCGTACGAGGTAAAGCCCGGAGACGTGATAGAAATACGCTTCGGAGCGCGAACGGTCAAGGTCGAGGTCGTCACGGTCAGCGAGCACGCCGACAAGGAGTCGGCGCCGGCCATGTACCGCGAGCTCCTTTAGCGGAGGGCGGGCCGTGGAAGGAACGCCGGGAGGCTTCGGCCGTTTTGCCGACAGACTGAAGAACTATTATTGGTACTATTACAAATGGCGCGTGCTCGCCTCCGTGTTTTTCGGGGCGCTCGCGCTCATGTTCGTACTGCCGCTTTTTCTTCACGGGGAGCCCGACGTGAGAGCGGCGTACGTCCGCGCCGCCGGGGAGGGCCCGGACGCCGAGGAGGTGGAACGGGCGCTGGGAGAGCTCTTTTCCGCCGACGGAGAAAAAATAACGGTCGCCGTGGAGGAAACGGAAGCCGAGGGACGCTGCGGCAGGCGTCAGTTCTATCAGGCCCTGTGCGACGGCGGAGTCGGGGTATACGTCATGGACGGAAAGAGCGCGGAGCTGTACCGCGGACTCGGCTTCATCCGCGGAGAGACGTATCTCGACGGGCCGGGAGTATGGGCGGCGCAGCCCGGCGGCGGAGTGCTTCCGACAGCGCCGAACTGATATTCCGCAATGCACGTATGCGGGTAATTTTATCACGAAAAGAATTATAATAAACTTTTCTCGGAGGGCTTCGGCACGGATTTAGGCAATTATCACATCCTGCGCCGCGGGCCCTTCCCGTTTTTTATAAAAAATATAAAAAATGCTATTGTGACCGGCATAAAAATATGTTATCATTGCAGTATTCAGAAAGGGAGGATAGATATGTCCAAAACAAAAAAAATTATCGCATTTGTTCTGACCGCCGCAATGGTGCTGTCGCTCGGTACGTTCGGCTCCTTCGCGGCGGGCGCAAAGACGGTTGACACTATGCCCACCGTTTTGCCCGACGGTACGCTCATGACGGTAAGGTCTACGATCAATTTTGACGAAGGCAATCAGCCGTTCATCAGCAACACCGAAGTCGATACTTCGTTCCTCGATTTCACTCCGGCGCTCGAGGCGTATTACACCGAGAAGAACGCTGCCGGCGGAAGCGCACTCAAGCTGACCACCGGCGGTTCCGGCAGGCCCGCTCAGGCTCTGCTGAGCTTCATGCCGGACAATTACCCCGATTTCTCGAACTGCGACGGCCTCATGTTCTACGCCGACCTGTCCGGCCTGAAGACGAGCACCTTCGGCGAGGTGGGAGTGTCCATCACGCTTTATCCCACGGATGAAAACGGCGCCGTTCCGGCCTCGTCCGATTCCTTTGTTACCGCAAAGGGCTCCGGCTTCAATACCACCGACAGCAGCAGCACGGGCTACTACTACACCGCAGACAGCGATAAGTGGACCGAGACGAGCAACAGCTTCGGCGGCACCTGCCTGGCTGTCCCCGAGGGCTTCAAGGGCTGGATCTACGTGCCCTTCAAGTCCTACTTCCACTTTGCCATCGACATGGCCACCTTCGCCGGCGGCTACACCAGCGGCAGAATGGACGATATGGTCTCCTCCGGCATCAATATGGGCAGGACCGGCCTGTGGGCGATAACCGTCAACACAGCCGGTTACGCCGCGACCGAGGTCGGCACGTCCGTGATAATTGACGAGCTTGCCTTTGTCGGCGCCGGCAGCGATACCAAGGCACACAAGCACAAATTCGCAAGGACCGAGGAAGCCGGCAGCTGCGGCGGCGCCGTCGTTACAGAGACCTGCTCCTCCTGCGGGTATGTACGCGTTTACGAGAAAGCGGCTTCGCACAAATTCGGCGACTGGATGTATGACGCCGAAAACCTGATCAAGGTCCGCGTCTGCTCCGAGTGCGGCGCTACGGAAAATTTGCCGGCCGGCCCGGAGGACATCTCCCTGCCTGCGTACAGCGACGCCGATTACGGCACCGTTAAGGTAGTCTTTGACTACAATAACGGCGGCCCCAGGACCGCGCTCCAT
>JAEEGI010002785.1_pt1 | contig 42331 bp, 34 predicted proteins | sample 8958751 | NCBI WGS metagenome assembly JAEEGI01 (sample SAMN16246545, study PRJNA631951) | gut metagenome | biome: gut microbiome; feature: rumen; material: KS-attached | host: Bos | place: Iran: Karaj | collected 2018-10 | reverse complement strand
GACTACGAAATCAACTTCCTCTACAACGAACTGGAGGACTTCCGCATCACTACCACCATTCGTCGCAAGACCGTGCCCGATGCCATCCGTCAGATGATAGGCTTCTATCCCATCCGCATGAGCATCGACAGCACAGAAATCACCGTCGAGTGTCCGCAGAAAACCGCCAACCGCTACAAGGGCACCATCATCGACGAGCAAGGCCAGTCCGTGGCCTACGCCAACATCGCCCTGCTCTCATCCCAGGACTCCACGCTGATTACAGGCGGCGTGTCGAACGAAAGCGGTCTTTTTGTCGTTCCCTGTGAACAAAAACCAGTCCTTGCACGTATCTCCTATGTCGGCTATAAGACGATTTACAAGCAATGCAATAACACAGAACTTGGCACAATTCGGATGCAGCCAGAAACACAAACTCTGAAGGGAGTAACGGTGAAAGGCGAACGTCCTATGTATCAGACAAAAGGCAATAGCATTATTACAAATGTGGCTGGCACATTTTTGGAGCGTTTGCACAGCACCAACGAGCTACTTTTGCAAGTGCCAGGTGTTATTGCCTCACCAGATGGATCTCTGTCTGTCTTTGGACGTGGAACTCCTATATACTACATCAATAACCGCAAGGTGCAGAACATACAAGAAATTAGCCATCTGTCACCCAAAGACATTCTTTATATTGAGCTTGTTCGTAATCCTGGCGTACAATACGATGCAGAAGTGGAAACCGTCATCAAGATAATAACGAGTACAAAGGAAGAAGGGTGGACACTGCAAGTGAAAGCCGATGAAGAGGTAAACGATGTACTGACATCAGACGAGTCGATTAACCTTGGTCTGAAGCGGGGTGGACTGAATGCGTCGGCACATCTGGAGTATAATGATTTTCATCGCCACTATAACCAACCGCAAATAAAAGAATTTGTGGTGGATGGCGATACCTACCGATATGACCACACCGACAATCACAGCAGGGAGCACCAGAAAATACCGAGTTATTCAGCGAATGTAGATTATGAGTTCAATGAGCGACACATTGCAGGTATCAGTTACGATGGTTATCACAACACATGGATATCACCTGGTGATGCCTTGCATATCTACTGCAAAAACGACCAGGAATTCCAGCGAACTCATATCTTGAGTGATTACCACAATAATATGGACTATGCTCATGTCAACACTTTCTATAATGCAGAGTGGACGCAGCAGCTACGCACAGCCCTCAACCTTGATTACGCAGGCAATTCCAGTGACTACCGCCAACTGACAGACGAAACCACTGGTACAACAACCATCTCAACACTCAATAAGAGCAAGAGCCGTTTCCACGTCTATGCGGGTAGGTTGACGTTCGACTACACGCTGGACAAACAGACCTCGTTGTCATGGGGTGCAGAGTACAACCGCGTGACAGGCAATGGAACCGCCAATTGTGACAACGCCGTGGTTCCGCCCTCAGACTATCACCAATGGGAGAACAAGACTGCGGCTTATCTGGAAGCAAAGGCGACTTTTGGAGACTGGACATTGAACGGAGGTATTCGCTATGAGGATGTTGTCTGTGATTACTCAGACCGTCTGGCTCCCGATGCCAACATTCACCGTCACTACCGCTACCTGTTTCCCTCTATGGAAATCAGCCACAAATACAAAGGATGGAGCAATGCCCTATCGTTTACGTCGCGTACCAGTCGTCCGTCATTCCGTCAATTGAGCAACTACACTTATTACAATAGTGAGTTTGCCTATCAGCATGGCAATCCCAGTTTGCAGCCCACGACGCTCTACATCGCTGAATGGAGCACAGCCTACAAATTCATCAACGCCTCACTAAGTTTTACCTATAAGGATAACCTCATCGCCCCTGACTGGTACACCGAGGACGAGCATTCACGCATACTGGTGAGTTCATTCAGCAACTTCAACCACGCAAGCCTGCTTAGTACTAACGTCAGTTTGCAACATAATTTCCGTTGGTGGCGTCCCTCAATCCGTATAGCTGTACAGCACCTATTCTTCGACTACGAGTATATGAACGAGCCATACAGCTATGGCAAGACTGAGTTCTATCTTGTTGTCAACCAATACTTCGACTTACCTCACTCATGGCTTGCTAACATCTATTACTACTATAATAGCGGAGGCACACAGAACAATATCCAGTTAAAGCCCTACCAGATGTTCAATTTCAGCATACAGAAGTCCTTTTTGCAAGACCGACTGAGCGTGAAGTTTGCCGCCCGAGACCTCTTCCACAAAATGAAGTTCGAGGAAGACACGCGTATACGCAACGTCCACTTCTGGCAAATTGAAGACCACAAGTATTGGAATTTCTCTCTAAGCATTGTATATCGGCTTAACCAACTCAAGACCAAGTATCGTGGCAAGAGCGCCGCAAGCGAACAAATCAACCGACTATAAATTCTCTCTCGTTTGGGCAGTCGCCAGCCTTCGTGCTGACGCTGCCTTTCCACTGATATAGTAACATTTAACGTCCGACAAATCTTTTGATGCTTTTTCGGTTGTTTGTGGAGGATTCGTTCGGTTGTTTGTAGATATCAAAAAGTTTGCATTGCAATATAATAATCATTTGACAAAATATCAATATATACTGACATCCGACACTATTTTTGTGTAAGCCTCTTATTATAAGCATATTACATTTATAGCAACCTCAATATACTGACACACTTACTGACACTATACTGACATAATTTAGCACTTACTGACACGATTTTGATGATAATACTGGCAGTATGACAACTGATGGCCTGCTAACAAACTACCATTTATAGCGTACCAAACTACACGCTACATTACGATAAACGAAGTGTTTCTCGTAAGTAAACTATAAAATTCTCTAGAGAATTTACTAATCATGTTACGAGTGAGTAGATGTCAGCAATAAGCAAAGCACCAGAAAGGTACACTCAAAGCAATATTCATGCAGTAATGGCCAAATAGTTGCTAATGATGTGGCATTTAATGTCAGTAAATGGATGATTCGTGTCAGTATAGTGTCAGTAATAGTGTCAGTAAGTCTGGTTTAGATGCAAGATAATCTGCTCATAATAAGCCATTTATAAAAATAGGATGTCGGATGTCAGTATTTTTATAAAAAACTCAAATAGATTGATATAGAAACATGTTATATTCGGCAGTCAGAATAACCATAAATAGTAAATTGCATGGATAAGCCAGATTGGTTGAAGATGGTTACCGATAATGATGCTGTCATAAAGGATGGTAATGTTTATGACTTGGCCATTTACGGATTGACAAAATTATCCTCACGAATGCCAATTGGATTCGTTGAAGACATTTTCTGAGAGAAAAACTTGTAGTATCAGAAAAAAGTTGTATCTTTGTCCCCAGTTAAATAAGGTAACGAAAGATTATGTTTAGCGTAAAAGACATTGCAGAGTATATCGTGGCACTCATCGCTGCCTTTGCCAGTCATTATCAGATGACCGAGGTCGAGGCATATCGGTATCTGAGCAGTCACGGCGCTATCAAGGTGGCCCACGACTTTTACGATGTGATGCATACCCAGTCGTTCGATGACATGGTGCAGAGCATGGCCAGCTATTGCCGCAGAAATGGAGGCAGCCTATGATGACGCTCTACCAAAGTATATGAAAGGCATCACGTTCCAGTATTATTTCGGTACGGAACGAGCCATCGCAAAACTCACCAAGCTATGAGTACACAGAACGTAACCCCACAGGAGTTCAGCTATCTGAAGGAACAGCTGACTGCCCGAATGATTCAGATTCTTGTCGAGGAGCATGGCTATACCATGGAAGAGGCTATAGATAAAATCTATACTTCACCTATCTACGAAAAACTCTCAGATGCGAACACGGGGCTCTTTTTCCAGTCGCCCCGCTACGTATTATCATACATTGCTGACGGAGGGACGTTTTAATTTTCAAAACCTATTAAAACAGATATTTTTAACCTGGGTTAAGACCTGCACCATCGGCAAACGTTTTTCTTGGTGCCGACGAGGCTTTTTCAGGCGGCTTTTTGTATCTTTGCACGTAGAAAAACGGGCGAAGAGTGGCTGCACAAATAGTTTTTTTGAAAGACAGATTTGACCTTAGCCGTTTTCAGTCGTATCAATTATAGAGAAAGAAAGAATGACTCAAACAGAGCACGATATCATTATCCGTTGCCAACAAGGAGATAAGCAAGCCTTCCGGTGGGTAGTGAAGATGCATCAGCAGATGGTATTCTCGCTGGCGCTGAAAATGTTGTGCGATGAAGAAGAGGCGAAGGACATGGTGCAGGATACATTTATTAGAGTGTGGCAAAGCATCAGGGACTACGACCCGCAGCGAACTTTTACGACGTGGCTCTATACCATTGCATCGCGGTTATGCATGGATAGGCTGAAGCGGAAAAAACGCATCGTATCAGTGAAAGAAGACGAACAGTCGCTAAAAGACTATGCAACTGACAATGACAGCCAGCGGACGTTGGAGAATAGCGAATGGATAGCTATCGTGAGGCTGATGGCCGACAAGCTTAGCGACAAGCAGAAACTGGTGTTCACGCTTTGCCAGCTGGAAGGGCTCTCTTCAGAAGAAGTGCAAGAGATAACGGGGCTTGATGCCCGTCAGGTAAAGAGCAACCTTTATGTAGCCCGCCAGACAATACGCAAACGATTAATGGAATTAGGATATGAGTGAGATTGATGACATATTAGAAAGGCTGAAAGGTCAGAGGCCTATAATCAGCGATCCTGACGAACTGACGGACCGAATCATGGACAGTCTGCCGGACATCAGCGAAACTACAGAGCCTAAAAGGGCTCGAGTGGCCGATATGCGCTGGTGGATGGCTGTAGCTGCAAGCCTTATTATTATAATAGGTATAGGAGCCATCTGGATGTTTGACAGTGGACAGCCAGAGCCACCACAACTTGCTGTTGCCCGTTCTGTTGTTGCTCCAACCTCCAGCGTTGTTGCGGATTTGCAGTCTGCAACGAAAGAATCAGGGGATTCAAAATCCCCCGCAAAGAAGGCATCCGGGGAGTTAAGATCCCCCGCAACGACGAAGTCAGACATCGAAGAGTCCAAGTCCTCTCATCTTGTTGCGAATGTCTCGATCAAGTCAGAAGACAAAGCCGAGCGAAAATCCCACACGACAGTTGCCCCCAGCCTTCATTATGCTGCTTACAGCCCGGAGGAAGACTCCACTTATCAGGCTCCCAGTCGCATGGTTGAGTTCATTACCAAGATAGCTGATTATAATAAGGTAAAGGCTATGCCGCTTACGTGCTCTATAGGCAGTGACGACAGCACGGCCGTCAGCATGGCCTACGTCTTTGAGGACAAGGAGGAACTCAACCTCTTCGGTCGATTGCTGCAGGCCGCCTGTTGGTATGACAGCAAGACGCCCGGCTACCTGCTGAACTTCTCCCACCAGCAGTTCTTCTTCACTCTGAAGGACCTGCGCAAGAACGAGAAATACCTCTGGATAGCGGAGCGCATCATAGGCGATCGCATCCTGCTCTTCAGTTCCCACTCTCCGATAGGGGCTGACGTCTCTTCGGTCTGTTTTCAGAATTATCGCGAACAGCTGACACATACCAACTACAGTACATTGAACTTTTAAAAAACTAAGCCGTATGAAAAGAATCATTTTAACAAGCCTTCTGATGGTGACAGGTCTCACCTCGCAGGCACAACCTCATGAATACGCTAAGAGTATGGGCATACTCATCTCTCGTCCCCAAGTGGAAAAGGACCAGAAGACGAACAAGACCACTGCCAAATGGTATGCGACGAATATGGCGTGGATCAAGGACTATTGTGAAGTTGAGAATGTCGCTACTGAAAAGGACATCCTGAAAATCTTCCCCGAACTGCCAAACCTGCCTGATTACGGATCCTATATACCGATGAGCTGGCGACTGACGCGTGAGAACAATGAGACCGTGCTACACTGCTACTTCCAGATGCCTGCCGATGAGGTGACTGATATGTGGCTGGCCTCTGAAGAGACGTGTATCGTAGATCAGGAGACGGGCGCACAATACCGTATCCGCCGAACTGAACCCGATACTTACCGCAAGCACTTCACACTCAAGGCGAAAGCTGGTGATGTAGTAGACCTGAAGGTATTCTTCGCGCCTCTGGCAGAAACCACGAAAGAGGTTAGGATCTACGGCCTTCCCAACTGGGGAATGATGGGTGGCCCCATTGCACCTATCACCATCCGCCATGAGGCCTTTGGTACATTCGAGCCACTGGCCTTCGATACCATTCCGCAGCTCCATAAACCCATAGTGCATAAAGAACACATGAGCGAAGACAAGCCCTACGATAAGCAGAACTGGAACACCTGGAAGGTGATGAGGGAAGCACATCTGATCAAACCGCTGGCCGATGGAACGATGGCCCTATGGCTCACACCCGAGGCTACCTATCTGGCCATTGGCTTCGAACAGAACTGGACCACTGAGTATTGGAGTTTCGGCCACGACATCAAACTGCTCGACAATACTGGTCATCAGTACAAGATTCGTGAAGTACAGGGTATTCCGCTCGACGAACTGTTCTTCATGGAGGGCAATGCCGGCGACTATGTAGCCTATGTGTTGGTCTTCGATCCCCTGCCTCTCGATATATCTGCCATCACTTACATCGAACCAGCGGGTGAGCCCTTCAATGCCTGGGGTGCCAACTGGTCAGGCAAAGTCATCCCCAACTTAAGCATCCAACAGCTCCGCGACAACCAGAAGTTGTTTGATTATCATCCTAGAATCATTGTGAAATAGCAGTCAATAGAGTTATTGCTTTATACAATCAATCAATACACATTATGAAGAAGAAGTTTATAATCATCGCATTGCTTGCCCTTGTCGCATTGACGGGACTGGCGCAGACAAAGACAGCCACCATCAAAGGTTATTCGCCTGCACTGAAAGACGGCACTGTCGCAGAATCTAGTATCGACAATGTGCGTGTGGCATCAGACACCGTTCAGGGTGGACGCTTCACCCTGACAGTTCCCGTGGAGAGTCTCACAAAGAGTAACTTATTCCTTGCGGGAGAAGGATGCCCCAATCATCTGATGACCATCTGGTTGAAACCCGGTGTGGACGTGAAAGTATCGGGTACAGACTGTCTCTACCCATTGTGGAAGGTGGATAGTCCACTGACCGAACAGCAGACACTCAGCCGTATTATGGAACATGGTCATGAGACGCTGGCAGAATTTTTGCGGCTAGATCTTGCCAATGCACCGTGGAAAGAAGAATTGCCTATCTATATGAAGTATTTGAAACAAACGATGGACGTTCTTCCCTCATTGCCGGTAGATGCTGCATCGCTCGAAGAGTTAGAAGGAGTGGCTATGATGGCTAGAAACTATACGAAGGACTTCCCGTATATGGAGCAGTTGAAGGAATTGGAGGCATCTACCGCTGCCCGTGCGCCAAAAGGGTTTGAAGAGCAACTGGCACTGATACACACTCAGGTATATCCGCCGCATATCCTACAAGTGGGCGAAGAGGCCATCGATGCCGAACTCATCGACATGCAGGGCCAGAAGCATCATCTCGCTGAAGTGCTGGGGCAGCCCGGCCGTTATGTGCTACTCGATTTCTGGAGTCTGGGATGCGGCCCCTGCCGTATGGCTGAGCCAGAGATGAGAAGAGCCTACGAGCAATCGCAAGGGAAGTTGGAAATCATCGGCATCAATCTGGACAAACTCTCTGCATGGCAAGAGGATAATTTCAGCAAGAACATCGCCTGGAAGAACTGGAACGACGGTAAAATGGGCAAAGGCGACATTGTAAACAGCTATTGTAATATGAAAGCTATACCGTATTATGTCTTGATTTCGCCCGACAATCGCATTCTTTGGAAAGATGCCGGTTATGGTATAGGATGGTTTATGGGCATGGTTTCCGCCATCAACGGTCCAAGGCAGGACAATACAGACAACCTTCAATTCGCCATCCGGCAAGTGAATGCCGACGTTAGCGGCACCACAATCAGTTTCCGCTATTATGGTCAGGAAGGCAATTGGTTCCGCATCGCCAAGGATTCCTATCTTGAGGCCAATGGTAAGAAATACAAACTGACAGCAGCAGACGGCATCAAGCTTGGCGAAAATAACTATCCCACCGTGAAAGCAACAACTGCAACGGAAGACTTCCTGAGTGGATTATGCTATTCAGACTTCTCGCTTACCTTCGAGCCATTCGAGTCTGTACCCGAGACCTTCGACTTCAAGGAGGGCGACGGAGAGGGAGCCTTCATCATCCGCAATGTTTCAGTAAAATAGCGATGTTATTATTATATATAATAGGTATATAGAGCTGTTATAGGCTTTATATGTTGAAAATTAGTTTAGATGTGCAGCATTCGTCGTGATGATGAATGCTGCTTTTTTTGACCGTTATCCGTACATTTCGCGACACGGGGAAAGCGCTTCTAACGGCTTTGTCGCTGATTCCCAGCCCTGTCGCAACTAGCGGATGACGAATATGGATTATTTCTTGGCGGGAGCCGAAAATCGCTATACCTTTGCACCCGGAAATTAAAAAAAACAAAAGATTAAAGGATAAAGAAATGAAAAGTAAGATGACATCAAAAACATGGAGTTGGACGCTGGCTGCCGTCCTTTCAATCAGCAACCTTTCATTCTCATCGTGCTCAAACAATGACGAGAATATTGTAGACACCCCCAAAACGGCTCCCGCCGCCAATCAGCAGACAATGAAGCTCTCTGGCAACACATGGGTACGCGCTTACGAAGCTAAAGGTAAGGCCGGCGCAGGATCGACTGCCGATAAAAACACTGATTTTTCTTATGTATATGTAATAGATGCCTATAAATTCACAGAAGACGGCAAAGGCGAGTTCAACCGCTACTTCTTCGACGAGAATGACAACCTGGAGGTGCCCGACGTGGTATGGGGTCTGCAGGGCTCAGGCCACTTCACTTATTCGATGAAGGCCGACGGCAAGGTGGACATCACACTCAGCGAGGACATGAAGCAGGCATTCCCCCACCAGTGGACTGTGGAACTGGCCGATACACTTATCAATGCAAAGAGCATCGACGGCAAGGACATCCAGCTGGAACGTGCTCCCGAAGGCATCAAAGTGATACTGAGCGATTGGAACGAGAACAGCCAGAAAGCCTCTACCCGTGGCGGAAATGACAATAACGCCATCACTCAGGCTATCGACGACGACGTGAAAGATGTGAAATACAGCGTGCTGAAGGAAGAGGACATGAGCTACGCAACAATTTTAGGCAATGTAGCCGCATCTGCCGTACGTAACACATTTATTGGTGACATCCTGAGATTTTTAGGCGTGAAGAATAGTTCTTCACAAAAGGCCGGAACCCGTGCTGCCACCGTTTCGCGCCACTGGGAGATGCATACTGGCTACTACCGTTGCTTCAGCTATACCTACGAGAGCGTCGACGAGGTGGGTAAGCCCATCACCCTCTCAGCACGTATCATGTGGCCTAAGTGGGCTATTTTCAACCTGGAGGAAGAACCCAACAACATCATGCTCGTGCCCCACTTCACCATCATGGGTGAACATGAGTGCCCCAGCTATGGCGGCTGCGTAGAGAGTCTTGTAATGAGTGGCGACCGTATACTCATCATGCCCGACTATATCGGCTACGGTGTGACAAAGGATCGTGTTCATCCCTACGTAAACCAGAATGTATGTGCCCAGAACAGCATCGATGCCCTGCGTGCAGGTTACAAACTGTTCAAGGAAAAGGCCAAGGTGACACTCCACAAAGACTGGCGTCTGTACGTGACAGGTATGTCACAGGGCGGTGGCAACACACTGGCCATTCACAAATGGCTCGACACGCATGACGAGTTTGCCAAGAACTGGCGCTTCGAATACAGCTACAGCTGCGCAGGCCCATACAACCCCAAAAAGACCTTCGAGCAGTATTTCGCACAGAAGAAGCATTCGTATCCCGTTGTGCTCCCCGCCACTATGAAATCGATGATTGCATCCTATCCCGACATCCTCGGCAAGTGGAAGGAAGAGGACTTCTACAATGAATCCTATCTGGAAATCAAGGCCCAGGTGGACGAGATGATGTCAAGCAAGGAGAAAACAAGTAGTGAGATCAACGATGTATTCTTCAAGCATTATCCTCATAAGGGTGAGGCTGGCATCAAGAGCGGCGAGGAGATCCTGATTACCGATGTGGTGTGCAAAGACCTGATGGATCCTAATAGTGAGATGTACAACGCCCTGATGAAGTGTCTCGCAGACAACGACCTGACAACGGGCTGGACACCTAAGCACCCGATCTACCTGTTCCACGGTAATGCAGACGACATTGTGCCTTACGAGAATGCCAAAGAAGTAGTGAAAGCCTTCCCGGGCATTGCATCACTCACAGATGCTAAAGGCCCAGCCAACGGCCACATCGGTGCCTGCGCAGAGTATATGGGTATCGTATTTGCAAACTTCTGGTGATCCCCAAAAAGGGTATAAATCATGCAAAAAGCACCTCGTTTGGGGTGTTTTTTGCATTTTTTTTGTTTTTTTCTTGGTAGTTTCAAGAATAATCCATACTTTTGTGCCCGAATTATTAACAATTTAAACCAATTATTGCCTATCGAAACAGACTTTACTCAGATTTAAAATGATTAAAGTATGGATACATTGAAAAGTATGACCGACGAAGAGTTGGCGTTTGCTTATATCAATGGCAATAACAGGGCATTCGACGAATTATTATCTCGCACCCAAGACAAATTGTTCAACTACATCATGTATGTAGTGAAGGATGAGGATTTGGCCAACGACTTGTTTCAGGAGGCATTCCTGAAGGTAATAACCAAGATGCAGCATGGGCGCTATACGGTCAACGGAAAGTTCCTATGGTGGGCGACACGCATCACCCATAACGTCATCATCGACCATTATAGGGATATCAAGAGCAGCAAGACGGTTGAGCCAAGCAAGAATAATGACCTCACGAAGCTGAACTGCAGTTCCATGTTGGAAACTAACCGTGAGAACCAGATGAGCAACGAGCAGGTCATTAAAGACCTGAAGCGGCTGGTAGAAGCACTACCGGAGGTACAGCGCGAAGTGGTACACATGCGCTATTTCCAAGAACTGTCGTTCAAGGAAATAGCTGAAAGGACAAACGTGAGCATCAACACGTCACTGGGCCGCATGCGCTACGCCCTGATCAACTTGCGGAAGCTCACGAGGGAACACAACGTAGACCTGACTATAGAGCCCTAAGCTGATAGAGCCCTAAGCTGGCGGATCACCTCCTCAGGCTGTGGGGCATTGAAGACATAGCTGCCACTGACAAGCACATCGACACCTGCAGCAACGAGGCGTGGGGCTGTTTCGCCCTGCACGCCGCCATCCACCTCGATCAGTGTCTGGAGTCCCTTTTCGGTAATCATCCGGCGCAGGCGCTTCACCTTGTCGATGGTGTTCTCGATGAACTTCTGTCCGCCGAAGCCTGGATTGACACTCATCAGCAGCACCATCTCTACGTCGCCGAGGATATCCTCCAATACAGAGACTGGAGTTGAGGGATTCAGCGTGACGCCAGCCTTCATGCCGGCATTATGGATCTCCTGAACCGTACGATGCAGATGAACAGAAGCCTCATAGTGAACATTCATCATCATGGCACCCAGTTTGGCTGTCTGCTTGATATAACGCTCCGGGCGCTCAATCATGTAGTGCACATCGAGAGGTTTATTGCAGGCTTTGGCGACAGCCTCCAAGACGGGGAAGCCAAAAGAAATGTTTGGGACGAACGAGCCGTCCATAACGTCGAGATGAAGCCAGTCGGCCTCACTCCGATTAATCATGTCAATGTCGCGGTCGAGATGTAAGAAGTCGGCAGCGAGTAAGGATGGTGATACTAATGCCATTTTCTCAATTCGGGCTTAATGCCTTTGTTACATTTGGTCGATAAGTGTAAGCAACTTGCCGGATAATGTCGAGCGTCAACGCCCTCGGCTTAAACTCTCCGTTAAAGTTCAACTGCACGTCTTCTTGGGTAGAAATCTTCATAGGCAATACAATTTTAAAATACCTGTTATACCTAAGAAACGTACTTACACCTTATTTTATTATATAATTCTCAATATTTTTATTTCCATTCATGAAATCACGGGCCCGCATACGGTTCTTTCCAGCCAACTGAAGCTCGTCGATCTGCAGCAGATAGTCGGCCGTCGTAATATACAGAACGCCTTTATATACGACAATCATACCAGGACGCATGCCAACAGACTTCTCGGTCTTGGTGGTCTTGAATATCTTCAGGTCTACCGTCTTGCCATCAGGTCCCATCAGCGGTGTCCAGGCGCCAGGATACGGACTCAGGCCGCGGATAAAGTCATAGATACGCTTGCAAGGACGATTCCAGTCAATCTCACAGACATCCTTATTGATCTTCGGGGCATCATACAGCCGCTTGAACTTCCCTTCGAGTTCCTCCTGCGGAATACTATCGGGATGGCCTTCGGCAGCAATGATCTTCTCGAGTGTCTCAAGACAGATTTCTGCACCAAGGTGCATCAGACCATTGTACACGAATTCCGCATTAGCCGTATCAGGGATATCGAAGGGTTTCTGAAGGATCACCCTGCCTGTATCGATGTCCTTATCGAGGAAGAAAGTAGTGACGCCAGTCTGCTTCTCACCATTAATCACGGCCCAATTGATAGGGGCTGCGCCACGATACTGGGGCAATAGGGCCGCATGAACGTTGAACGTGCCGTACTGGGGCATATCCCACACCACCTCGGGCAGCATCCTGAAGGCCACCACTACCTGGAGGTTGGCCTTGAAAGACCTCAACTGATTGACGAAGGCAGGATCCTTCATCTTCTCAGGCTGAAGCACAGGGAGATTATGCTCCAAGGCGAATTTCTTTACTTCTGACGGCTGCACCGTATCCTGATGACGGCCAACAGGCTTGTCAGGCTGGGTAACTACTGCCACCACGTTGAACTCATTCTCCACCAAGGCTTTCAGAGTCTCTACGGCAAACTCTGGTGTGCCCATGAACACAATACGCAAATCTTCTTTCTTCATATCATCCAGGATTTAGTCTTCACTCATGTCGGCCACCATCTTACGATACATCGTGTAAATACGCTGACGGGAGATATAGCCTTTCAGATGGTTCTCCACGTCGAAGACAGGCAGCCAGTTGGCCCCTGTACGGTCGAATGTCCTCATTACTTCAGCCATCGGCGTAGCATCGCTCAGCCTGGCCTTCGGATCGGTCATCAACTGGGCAGCAGTAAAATGGTGATATAGTTCGATGCGGAATACCACATTGCGAATCTTCATGATATCAATCTCACCCAAAAGCAGGCCAGCAGGATTAAGCACAGGCAATACCGTGGAATGGCTCCGGCTGATCTTATGCACGATCTGGCCCAGTTCCATGTCAGGCGTCACCGACAGGTAATCTTTCTCAATCACGGAATCAAGGTTCATCAGGGTCAGCACGGCATGATCGGTATGATGCGTCAGCAGTTTCCCTTGTCGGGCGAGCCGTGAACCGTAAATGCTATGAGGTTCAAAGATGATAATCGTGAGATAGGCACACACGCTGACGATCATGAGCGGCATGAACATTGCATAGCCACCCGTCAGTTCTGCAATCAGGAAAATACCTGTCAGCGGAGCATGCATCACCCCCGACATCACACCCGCCATACCCAGCAGGGCGAAATTCTTCTCGGGTACATAGATTCCTATCCCATGCATATTCCAGAGACGGGAAAAGAGGAAGCCCGTAAAACAGCCGATGAACAGAGAGGGTGCGAAAGTACCGCCACAGCCGCCGCCACCGTTCGTTGCCGAAGTGGCGAGCACCTTCGTGAACAGCACCAGGGCGATATAAGGTATCACCATGTAACCTTGTCCGGAGAACAATGAGTTGTTCAGGATCTGGTTCCAGTCGGCTTCTGTTCGTCCGTTCAGCAGCAGATTGATGCTGCTATAACCTTCGCCATAGAGGGCCGGGAAAAGGAAAATCAGCAGACTCAGGATGGTGCCGCCGATGGCCAGTTTGATATGAGGATGATCCTTGAAACGGGCAAACACATCCTCACAAGCACCCATCATACGGATGAAATAGAGTGAAACCAGTCCACAGGCCACTCCTAACAACACGCAGGCCGGAATACGCTGCACAGACCACTCGCTGTCGAGATGGAAAATGAACAGCGATGCACCGCCACTGAAAATATAGGTGAAACAAGTAGCCGTAACGCACGACACGAGAATCGGCAAGAGTGCCGACATCGTCATATCAATCATCAGCACCTCCAGGGTAAACACGAGTCCTGCTATCGGTGCCTTGAAGATGCCGGCTATAGCACCGGCAGCACCACAGCCCACCAACGTCATCAGCATCTTACGGTCCAGATGGAATATCTGCCCGAGATTAGAACCGATGGCAGAACCAGTAAGCACAATAGGTGCCTCAGCTCCCACTGATCCGCCGAAGCCGATGGTGATGGCCGATGCGATGACGGACGACCAGCAGTTGTGGGACTTCAGTCTCGACTTGTTTGAGGAAATGGCATAGAGAATGCGTGTAATACCATGGGAGATATTATCCTTGACAATATAACGCACGAAGAGCGACGTCAGGTAAATACCCACCACAGGATAAACCAGATAGAGCCAGTTGGCACCTGTCCGGTCGAACGAACTGGTGAGCAGCAAGACAATCTGGTTGATAATCCAATGAAGCGAGAATGCAGCGACAGCAGCGAAGAAACCCACGATGAAAGCAAGCGTCAGGAGGAACATTCTGTCGCTCACATGTGCCACTCGCCATTCATGAAGGCGTTGCAGCACCGTAGGTTTTGATGTCATCGTTGCATCCACTATTTCCTTATAATCGTTACTTCACCGTTTTCCTTCAGTTTGATGATGCTGGAAGGTGTATGGGGTTTGTGCTCCTGACGACGACTCCAGCAGACGTAATCCACAGCATCGAGGATCCGTTGGTCAATATCACCGTAGTTCTGTGCCGCCGGCTCACCACTGATATTCGCAGATGTCGATACGATGGCCTTCTGGAACCGAAAACAGAGTTCCTTCGAGAAGGGCTCGTTCGTAATTCGGATGCCCACGCTGCCGTCCTCGGCAATCAGATTCGGAGCCAGATTGACGGCACCGTCGAGAACCAGCGTCGTCGGCTTGGCGTCGCTATCCTTCAATCCGTCAATGAGCTGCCAGGCCACATCGGGGACATTACGGAAATAGCGCTGCATACGTGCATCAGAGTCAACCAAGCATATCAGCGACTTCGAATCGTCGCGCTGCTTGATCTCATACACACGCTTCACCGCCTCGGCATTCGTGGCATCACAGCCGATGCCCCAGACCGTATCAGTAGGATAAAGAATCACCCCACCCTTGCGCATCGTCTCTACGGCTCGCTTGATATCTTCTTCTCTTGTCATTAGAATTCGCTCGTAAAGTGGAACTTAATATGTTTGAAGTCTTCCTGTGCCATGGAAAGCACGTAGCCTGAGTCGGCCAGGAACACATCACGGCCTTCCTTGTCCTTGGCCATATACTGGTATTTTCGTTTCTTGAAGTTATCCAGTTCCTGTGGGTCGTCGCTCTCTATCCAACAAGCCTTATAGAGATGCACAGGCTCCCAACGGCACTTGGCGTTGTATTCATTCTCCAAACGGTACTGAATCACCTCGAACTGCAACTGGCCGACGGTGCCGATAATCTTGCGGTTGTTAAACTGATTGACGAACAACTGGGCCACACCCTCGTCCATCAGTTGATCGATGCCTTTCTGGAGTTGTTTAGACTTCATCGGATCGTCGTTCTCGATGTATTTGAACAGTTCAGGCGAGAAGGACGGCAATCCCCTGAAATGCAACTGTTCACCTTCTGTCAGCGTATCGCCAATCTTAAACACGCCGCCCGTATCAGGCAGGCCAACGATATCACCAGGCCATGCCTCATCGATGGTTGACTTGCGCTGAGCCATGAATTGCGTAGGACTCGAGAAACGCATTGTCTTGCCATGACGCACATGCAGATAGGGCTGATTGCGCTGGAACTTGCCGCTGCACACTTTGCAGAAGGCGATACAAGAACGATGGTTGGGATCGATATTCGCCGTAATCTTAAAGATAAAGCCCGTGAATTTCTTCTCCTCCGGCTCTACGTCACGCTCCTCAGCCTTTGTCGGACGCGGACTCGGAGCTATCTCCACAAAGCAATTCAACAACTCCTGCACACCAAAGTTATTCAAGGCAGAACCGAAAAATACAGGAGCCACCTCGGCCGAACGGTAGGTTTCCACATCGAACTCCGGATAGACGCCATCCACGAGTTCAAGATCCTCACGGAGTTTGGCTGCATTATCCTCTCCTACCCTTTCATCTAGTTCGGTGCTGTCAATATCTACTTCGACCTTATCCGTCACACGCTGTTTGTCAGGTGTGAAGAGGTCGAGCTTCTGTTCATAGATATTGTAGACGCCCTTAAACTTGGCACCCTGATTGATCGGCCAGCTCAAGGGGCGCACCTTGATCTCCAGTTCCTGCTCCAGTTCGTCGAGCAGATCGAAGGGGTCACGGCCTTCACGGTCCATCTTATTGATAAAGATAATCACAGGTGTCTTACGCATACGGCAGACGGTCATCAGTTTACGGGTCTGCGTCTCCACACCCTTGGCACCATCGACCACGATAATCGCAGAGTCGACAGCAGTCAGCGTGCGGAAGGTATCCTCGGCAAAATCCTGGTGACCCGGGGTATCGAGGATGTTGACCTTATACTCAATATCCTTACCATCGGGTGTATAGTCGAATTCCATCACAGACGTAGAGACCGAGATACCACGTTGTTTCTCAATGTCCATCCAGTCTGATGTGGCAGTCTTCTTAATCTTGTTGTTCTTGACGGCACCAGCTACCTGAATCTGACCACCGAACAAGAGGAATTTCTCAGTCAGGGTCGTCTTACCGGCATCAGGGTGCGAGATAATCGCAAATGTTCGTCTTCTTTCTATCTCTTGATTCATATTATTTAGCCGCGTCTTTAATTTATTAAAGAAGTATTAATCCGTGCCTAAAAGTTTGACACACTCGACGAGACTCTCTTCCCAATAGGGTATTTCTATGCCATAAGTCTGTTTAATCTTTGTCTTGTCGAGCACCGAGTAATGCGGTCTGTTGGCAGGTGTCGGATACTCCTCTGTGTGGAGAGGGCGCACACGGCAGGTGGTGATACCAGCGATGCGGTGGATGGCCTTGGTGAAGTCGTACCACGAGATGACACCCTCGTTACTGAAATGATAGATGCCGGGAACAATCCCCTGGTTGATTGCAGCAAAGATAGCCACAGCAAGGTCACGGGCGTAAGTCGGGGTACCTATCTGATCAAAGATCACGCCCAATTCGGGTTTCTCTTTGCCCAAACGGATCATCGTCTTCACAAAGTTATTGCCAAAGGTGGAGTACAACCAAGCCGTACGGATAATCATGCTCTTCTTACAGCCAGCCATCACAGCTTGCTCGCCTGCCAGTTTAGTGCGTCCGTAAGTGCTGTTGGGGCAAACGCTGTCAGCTTCAGTATAAGGCTTGTGATTCGTTCCGTCGAACACGTAGTCAGTCGATATCTGTATCATCCATCCGCCACGTTTCTCAATGGCCTGAGCCAGATAGTCAGGTGCAGTAGCATTCAGTTTCATGCACAGATTCTGATTCTCCTCAGCCTTGTCGACAGCCGTATAGGCAGCACAGTTGACGATGCCGTCGATGGCGTTCTCACTGACAAACTTCTCGATGGCTTTCTGGTCAGTAATATCCAGTTCAGCCACATCCGTATTAAAATAGGTATGCTGGGGGTTCTCTTTCTCCAGCAACTGCATCTCATTTCCTAATTGGCCATTACAGCCGGTAATCAGTATCTTCATATCATTCAAATTTCAATCCCTCTTCCTTATCCTTTTTATAATAGTCGGAAAGCATTCCGATGAATGTTGTGATTTCCTTTACTGCATGCTGCGTGTCGGGCGAGATATCCTTCTTCTGCAGGCGCAACAGCATCACGCCATAGAGCGAATTGAAACAAGTTTCAATCTCATTCTCTTCTTTGTTGGCACCACGATTTCTCAATTCCACGATAAAAGGCAGTACCTTGTAATACGCGGTATTGTAGAAGGGGAACTTCGGCGATTGCAGTAACTGGTTGTGCAGTTCTGTCAGCATCTGCATCGTGACCTTATTGATCTGCAGATGCCCCTGTTCACGACAGCCTTCCTGGTTCATCATCCTGATAAGATTGCCAAACCAGTCAATCTCCTCTTCCTTCTGCTCATCAGTATAGTCGAACCGCTCCACATACTCCCGTCGAATCCGTGACAGAGAGCAGTCGAAGGCCCGTATCGTATCTTCTATCTGCCACATATACAACAGATATTCGGCAATATTTTTCTTTCTTAATTCCTGGGCTACAAACATATTCTAAAAAAACCTAAGCAAATTCGTTGTCGTTCCGAGCAGCATGATGATTGAGCCGACAACCACCGCGACACCAATGATCTGATTGATAATCTTGATGCCATTCGTATCAAACTTTGTGCGAATTTTGTCCACCAGCCATGTCAGTCCCCACCACCAGAGAAGCGCGCCCCCCACGATACTGGCAAAACCTACCACCATCTCAAACGGATGATCAGGCAAGACGAATGCGAACTGGGCATACATCGCCAAGAAGAGGAACACAATCAGCGGATTGGAGAACGTTACGAGAAAAGCCGTCCAGCTATTATACCACAGCGTGCCTTTCTGCTGTCCAGACTGATGCATTTTCCTTGTGGGGTCAGAACGATAAGTATAGAGTCCGAAGCAGAGCAGCATCACACTACCCACAAGCTGCAGATAGAAACGGTTCTGGTCATTTGTGATAAAGTCCATGACAAACGACATACCGAAGCCTGCAAACCCGGCATAGAGAATGTCACTCACAGCAGCTCCGACACCTGTTGCCATACCATACCAACGTCCTTTGTTTAGCGTACGCTGTACACAGAGGATACCGACAGGACCCATCGGAGCACTGGCTATCACCCCGATCATCATCCCCTTGAAGATGAAATCCAATATATTAATAGGTACATGAAACGGCATAACGGGTGCAAAGTTACGAAATTAATCCGAAACAAGGGAAAAATCCCATAAAATAATACGCATTCTTAATTTTTAATGGTTAATTTCCGTAAAATTGGGCACTATATGCTGATTTTTTACTAATTTTGTCGCTCGGAAGATAAATAATCAACAAAAACAATAAAACTATAACAATATGAATGAGCAAAATGCAGCAATCAAGCCGTATGTGATCGGCTTGGACTTGGGAGGAACAAATTCTGTTTTCGGCATTGTAGATGCCCGTGGTGACATCAAGGCCACCACAGCCATCAAGACTGGCGGATACGAGAAAGTCGAAGACTATGTTGATGCCTGTGTAGAGGCTCTCCAGGTCATTATCGATCAGGTTGGCGGTATCGAAAAGATCAAGTCAATGGGTATCGGAGCCCCTAACGGTAACTATTATAAAGGCACCATCGAGTTTGCCCCGAACCTTCCTTGGGCTCACGACGGCGTAGTGCCTTTGGCAAAATTGTTCAGCGAGCGCCTGAACAATATCCCCGTAGCGCTGACTAACGATGCCAATGCTGCTGCCATCGGTGAAATGGTATATGGCGTGGCTCGCGGTATGAAGAACTTCATCGTGATTACCCTGGGCACAGGCGTTGGTTCCGGCATTGTGGTCAACGGACAGTTGCTCTATGGACATGACGGATTCGCCGGTGAACTGGGACACGTGACGATGGTACGTGGTGAGGAAGGCCGTCTTTGCGGTTGCGGACGTACCGGCTGTCTGGAGTGCTACTGCTCAGCAACAGGTGTGGCTCGTACTGCCCGTGAATTGTTGACAAAGACTGATCGCCCGAGTCTGCTTCGCGAGATGAACCCCGATGATATCACATCACTCGACGTATCCATTGCTGCCGGCAAGGGCGACGAACTTGCCAAGGAGATTTACGAGTTCACCGGTAAGATGCTTGGTGAGGCTTGTGCCGACTTCGCTGCCTTCAGCAGTCCTGAGGCATTCATCTTCTTCGGTGGCATGGTAAAGGCCGGAGAGCTGATCATGAAGCCCATCCGCGATGCCTATAACGAACATGTACTGAAGATATTCAAGGGCAAGGCACAGTTCCTTATCAGTGGTCTCGACGGTGCCAGTGCTGCCGTGCTTGGCGCATCGGCCATCGGCTGGGAGATCCAATAATCACAAGAACACCCGACAGTAAATGCCTGACCTTCACAAGCCGGGCATTTACTTATTTTATCAACCCACAAAACCAAACAAAAGGAAAAATGAAAAAACTACTCACAACAACACTTTTTCTGATGGTCATACTGACACTACAGGCTACCGAGGTTCCTCAGATTGCCAATATCCTGGGACGACAGACCACCTCGCTTAACGGCACGTGGAACTATATCGTCGATGTACAGGAGGAGGGCTACTACGACTATCGCATGACCCCTATGCGCAACGGCTTCTTCATCAATGCCAAGCCCCGGCACCCTGAAGACCTCATCGAATACGACTTCGACAAGGCTGAAACCATGCAGATACCTGGCGATTGGAACACCCAGGACCAGCGGCTTTTCTTCTACGAAGGAACCGTATGGCTGAAGCGCAGCTTTGAGTTTCATCCAGAGGCAGGCCGTCGCACCCTGCTCTACTTCGGAGCCGTCAACTACGATGCCCATGTCTATGTGAACGGTCAGAAGGCCGGACACCATCAGGGCGGTTTCACACCTTTCAACTACGACGTGACCGACTTTCTTAAGGACGGCGAGAACCAGGTTATCGTGAAGGTTGACAACAAGCGTCATCCTGAAGATGTACCTACACAGATCTTCGACTGGTGGAACTACGGCGGCATCACTCGCGATGTGCTGCTTGTCAGCGTGGCCCCCACCTATGTCGAGAACTACAAGCTTCAACTCGACAATACGCCAGCCACGAAGAAAGGCCAGCGCCAGATTAGTTTCTGCGCCAAGCTGAACAAGGCCGAGGCTGGACAAAGCATCACCCTGCGCATCCCCGAATTGAAGATCAACAAGCAAATGACGACGACAGCCGACGGCATCGCCAGTCTCACGCTCAATGCCAAACCACAGCTCTGGTCGCCCGAGAATCCTAAATTATATAAGGTGGAAATCCAGTTGGGTGATGAGACGCTGTCCGACGAGATCGGTTTCCGTACCATCGAGACACGCGGCAAGCAGATTCTGCTCAACGGTGAACCCATCTTCCTGAAGGGCATCAGCATCCACGAGGAAAAACCTAACGGCGGCGGAAGAGCCAACTCTACGGAAGACGCCCACACCCTGCTCTCATGGGCTAAGGAACTCGGCTGCAACTATGTGCGTCTGGCCCACTACCCCCACAATGAGTATGCCGTTCGTGAGGCAGAGCGCATGGGCATCCTTGTTTGGTCGGAGATACCCGTCTATTGGACCATTGCCTGGTCAAACCCGGCTACCTATGCCAATGCCAAGCGCCAGCTTAGCGACATGATTGCCCGTGATCAGAACCGCGCGAACGTCATCATCTGGAGTATTGCCAACGAGACACCCCACTCTGGTAAGCGCGACGCTTTCTTAGGCAAACTGGCCAAGCATGCCCGAGAGCTCGACCCCACACGTCTCATCTCGATGGCGATGGAAGTGACAGGTGCCTCGAACTACCATAATATCCTCCACGACAACATGAGCGACCTGGTAGATGTCGTCAGCTTCAACCAGTATATCGGCTGGTATCGCGACGTGAACGATGCCTCCAAGATGACATGGGAAATACCCTACGACAAGCCCGTCATCATCAGCGAGTTCGGCGGAGGTGCGAAAGACGGTCTGCATGGCCCCAAGAACCAGCGTTGGACGGAGGAGTTCCAGGAGAACCTCTACCGCGAGAACTGTGCGATGCTCGACAAGATCGACGGTCTCGCAGGCACCACCCCTTGGATTCTGAAGGACTTCCGTTCGCCACGCCGTGTACTCACAGGCATCCAGGACTACTACAATCGCAAGGGCGTCTTCAGCGACAAGGGCGAAAAGAAACTCGCCTTCTACGTCCTGAGAGACTGGTACAAGACAAAATAGAAATGATAAATTGTAGGCAAAATCACTTTTTTTCTATCATTTTATCAAAAAAGTCGCCATAAAATTTGCAGGAAACAAGAATTATGCCTATCTTTGCCGCCAGAAACGAGAAAAAAGACAAGATGAACAATAGGATAGCTAACATTTGGTGGTGGTGGTGCTCGAGATATGAAATGTCGCGAGGCTGATTGCCATATCTGTTATCATCAGGATATAATAGAGGCTCGTCGCGACAGCGGCGAGTCTTTTTGTTAATAGGGATTACACAAAAACAACGATATAAAGATGAAAGAAAACTATTTTGTAGACGAAAGAGGATTTTACGGGGAGTTCGGCGGTGCTTACGTGCCGGAGATACTCTACAAGTGTGTACACGACTTGCAGGAGGTCTATCTGCCGATCATCGAATCCCCAGAGTTCAAACAGGAGTACCACGCGCTGCTGAAAGACTACGTGGGTCGCCCTTCGCCACTCTATTATGCCAAGCGCATGAGTGAGCAATACGGCTGCCAACTTTACCTGAAGCGTGAGGATCTGAACCACACGGGTGCCCACAAGATCAACAACACCATCGGACAGATCCTACTTGCCAAGAAAATGGGCAAGACGCGCATCATCGCAGAGACTGGCGCAGGTCAGCATGGTGTGGCAACGGCAACTGTATGTGCGCTGATGGACATGAAGTGCGAGGTATTCATGGGAGCCACCGACGTGGAGCGACAGCACACTAACGTGGAGCGCATGAAGATGCTGGGCGCAGAGGTACATCCCGTTCGTACAGGTAACATGACACTCTCGGATGCCTGCTCGGAGGCTATCCGCGACTGGTGCTGCCATCCTGCCGACACCTTCTACATCGTAGGATCCACGATGGGGCCTCATCCCTACCCCGATCTGGTGGCCCGTATGCAGAGCGTGATCTCAGAGGAGATCAAATGGCAGCTTGAGGAGAAGATCGGGCGCGACTATCCCGACTATCTCATCGCCTGCATCGGCGGCGGCTCGAATGCGGCTGGCACCATCTACCACTACGTGAACGACGAACGCGTGAAGATCGTGCTGGCAGAGGCTGGCGGTCACGGTTGGGAGACTGACCACACGGCAGCCACCATCCATAAAGGCTCCACAGGAATCCTGCACGGTGCGAAGATGCTTGTGATGCAGAATGAGGACGGTCAGATACAGGAGGCATTCACCATCTCTGCCGGGCTCGACTATCCTGGCGTTGGTCCCATGCACTGTAACATGGCCAAAAAAGGTCGCACGGAGGTGCTCTCTATCAACGACGACGAGGCCATTTACGGCGGCTACGAGCTGACCCGCATGGAGGGCATCATCCCCGCCATCGAGAGTGCCCACGCCATCGCGGCCCTGAAGAAACTCACCTTCAAGCCTGAGGATGTCGTCGTGCTGACCGTTTCAGGTCGAGGCGACAAGGACGTGGAGACTTATCTGAACAACAAGGCGATGGCCAAGGAATATGGTGATTTTTAAATTTAGACACAGATTTCACGGATTAATACAGACAAACGATGAAGACATTTGAATATACGACTAACAGCCGGACCATTCTGGCCGATCTCTATACACCTGTCGGTGTGTACATGCGCCTTAGAGACATCTATCCACAAAGCGCGCTGATGGAAAGTTCCGACTATCATGATGCAAACAACTCCCGCTCATTCATCGGCATCAATCCTATCGCCTCTGTCGCCATCGGCCATGGAGAAGCCACCGTCAGTTTCCCCGACGGCAGCACCGAGAGACATGAGGTCAATAAGGACTATCGTTCCGACAAAGCGATCCATGCACTCATCGACCACATCAGCGTAACGGGCGAACATGCAGACTGTTGCGGACTCTATGGCTACACCTCTTTCAATGCAGTACGCTATTTCGAGGATATCGCCGTGAAGGACGAGACACAAGAGAAGAACGATGCGCCCGACATGCTTTACATCCTGTATAAGGACATTATCATATTCGACCATTTCAACAACCAGTTGACCATCGTGAGCTTAGCCCCCTCCGACCTCTCCCAAAATGGTGAGGCTGAAATTGAGGCAGTCATCAAGGCCATGAACAAGACAAACGTGCAGGCCTATGACTTCCACCCTGTAGGCGACGTGTCTTCGACACTGACTGACGAAGAGCACAAGGAGAATATCCGCAAAGGCATCAAGCATTGTCTGCGGGGCGATGTATTCCAGATTGTACTCTCACGCCGGTTCATCCAGAAGTTCGAGGGCGACGACTTCAAACTCTATCGTGCCCTGCGCAGCATCAACCCTTCGCCCTACCTCTTCTATTTCGACTTCGGCGGTTTCCGCATCTTCGGTTCAAGTCCCGAGACCCATTGCAGGATCCAAGGTAAGAAGGCTTACATCGACCCCATTGCCGGAACAACCAGACGCACTGGTGATGCCGATGCAGACCGCAAGGGAGCAGAGTTCCTGCGTAACGACCCCAAGGAGAATGCCGAGCACGTCATGCTGGTCGATCTTGCCCGCAATGACCTTTCACGCAACTGTCACGGCGTAAAGGTTGACTTCTACAAGGATTTGCAGTACTACTCCCATGTAATCCATCTCGTCAGTCGCGTCAGCGGCGAACTCGACAACGATGCCGACCCCATCAAAGCCTTTATTGACACCTTCCCCGCAGGCACATTATCAGGTGCCCCGAAGGTCAGGGCCATGCAACTCATCTCTGAGTACGAGCCCCACAATCGTGGTGCCTATGGCGGTTGCATCGGCTACATCGGGCTCAACGGCAGTCTCAATCAGGCGATCACCATCCGCACCTTCGTATCGCGTAACAATGAATTATGGTTCCAGGCAGGTGGCGGCATTGTGGCTAAGAGTAATGTGGAATACGAGTTGCAGGAAGTGAACAACAAACTCGGTGCACTACGCAAGGCTATCCTGATGGCAGAGAAGATGTAATCATGTGTTAGATCAAACAGAAACAACGATGAAAATAGCAATAATCGATAACTATGACTCGTTTACATATAATCTGAGTCATCTCGTCAAAGAATTGGGAGCTGAAGTAACGGTATTCAGAAACGACCAGTTTGAACTCCCACAGTTAGAACCTTTCACGAAGATCATCCTCTCTCCGGGACCCGGCATCCCATCTGAGGCAGGACTACTGCTCGACGTAATTCGCACCTATGCAGGCAAGAAGCCTATCCTTGGCGTCTGCCTCGGCCATCAGGCAATCGGTGAGGTATTCGGAGCCAAGCTTGAGAATCTCAGCGATGTCGTACACGGTGTGGCAACTGAAGGTACACAATTCGGCAACGACGAGATCTTCTTCGGACTGCCGAGACAGATCACCATGGGACGCTACCACTCATGGGTCGTCTCGAAAGACGGTTTCCCAGATTGTCTGGAGATAACCGCCGAGTGCGACGGACAGATTATGGCACTCCGTCATAAGACAATGAACATCCGAGGCATACAGTTCCATCCGGAGAGTGTGCTTACACCCGATGGCAGGAAAATACTGCAGAACTGGCTTTTTGTATAACACAAACCAACCACAAAACAAAACGTAAGATTATGGCACAGACAATGAAAGAAATCCTGAACAGGATGCTGAACCACGAGGAACTCTCCCGTGAAGAAATGAAGAATATCCTGATTGGCATCACGCAGAGTGAGTTCCCCAACGAACAGATAACCGCCCTGCTAACGGCCTTGCAGATGCGTGGGGTGACCGTCGACGAACTGCTTGGTTTCCGTGACGGTATTCTAGAGACGGGTGTTCCTGCCATCCTCGATTCAGACCGATATATCGATGTTGTAGGCACTGGCGGTGACCGTAAGAACACCTTCAATATCTCAACAACGAGTTGTTTCGTGATTGCAGGAGCAGGCTATAAGGTAGCCAAGCACGGCAACTATGCTGCAACGTCGGTATCTGGCGCTTCAAACGTCATTCAGCATCACGGAATCAAGTTTACGGATGATATAGACCGGCTTAACCGAAGTCTGAACGAGGCAGGTATCGTCTATCTCCATGCCCAACTTTTCGCCAAGGCCATGAAATTTGTCGGCCCCATCCGCAAGGCGCTACAGTTCCCCACGATTTTCAATCTTCTGGGTCCTCTGGTAAATCCCAGTCAGCCTCAATGCCAGTTGCTTGGGGTGGCTAACCTCGACCAGATGCGTCTCTATAACCAGGTCTATCAGAAGATCGGAATCGACTATGGTATTGTTAACAGCATCGACGGTTACGATGAAATCTCTCTTACAAGTGACTTCAAGGTGACCACAAACACTTATGAGCGCATCTTCAAGCCTCAGGATTTGGGCTTCGAGATTGCCAAGCCCGAAGAACTCGTCGGCGGAGCCACAGAGGAAGAGGCAGCCGAGATATTTGACGCCGTACTCGAGAACCGTGCCTTGCCTGCACAGAAGAACATCGTACTGGCCAATGCCGCATTTGGCATTCAGGTACTCGAGAAAGGGCAGAAGGGCATCGAAGAGTGTATTGCCATAGCACGCGATAGCATCGACAGTGGCAAGGCACTCGCCACATTTAAGAAATTTGTTGAACTAAATAGTTAGATTATGGCCGATATTTTAGAAGAAATCGTTGCGTACAAAAAGCAAGAAGTAGAGCATTTCAGACGTGAGCTATCGCAAGTCTATCTCGAAAGCCGAGCTGAAATTCTGAAGAATGCCTATACAGTGTCGATGAGTCAAGCCCTCAATCTATCTGACACTGGCATCATCGCAGAGTTCAAGCGTAAGTCACCATCGAAGGGATGGATCAACAAGAATGCCTCTGCGAGTATTATCCCTCACAGTTATGAGGTTAATGGCGCCACTGCCTTGAGCATCCTCACCGACAACAAGTACTTCGGCGGCAGTAATATCCACATCCGCACGGCCCGCTTGTCGAAAGTAAAGATTCCTATATTGTATAAGAATTTCATTATCGACGAATATCAAATCTATCAGGCACGCATCGTAGGTGCTACAGCCATCCTGCTAATAGCTGCCTGTTTGACGAAAGAGCAATGCCGTCATTTCATCGACAAGGCCCACGAACTGGGGATGGAGGTTCTACTTGAAATGCATTCCGAATCTGACACAGAATACGCAGAGCTGCAACCCGACATGTATGGCATCAACAACCGCAACCTAGGCAGTTTTGAAACCGACATCAACAACTCCTTCCAATTAATCAGCCGCCTGCCAGCAGATGGTGTAAAAGTTAGCGAGAGCGGCATTTCCAGCCCTGAAATAGTCAAGCAGCTCCGTAGCATCGGCTATCGGGGATTCTTGATTGGAGAAAACTTCATGAAAGAGCCCGATCCCGGTCTGGCTCTGGCAAACTTCATAGCCCAGATATGATTAAGGTCTGTGGATTGCGCGACAGTCAGAATATCCGTGAGATTGCCTGTCTCGGTGTCGACTGGATAGGTATGATTTTCTGGCCCCGCAGCAAGCGTTATGTCTCGGCGCCACCAGCAGAGATACCCGACAATGTACGGCGTGTTGGTGTATTTGTCGATGCCAATATCGAGGAGGTGAAACAGCACATCTTGGACTATCGGCTCGACCTCGTACAGCTACACGGGCTGGAATCGCCAGCGTATGTCCGAGCACTGAAGCCTTTTCCTATCATTAAGGCCTTCAATATCGGTACTGCCGAAGACTTGTGTCAGACCAAAGCCTACGAGGGGCTTGCCGACTATTTTCTCTTCGACACGAAAGGGAAAAACGTTGGCGGCAATGGGGAGAAATTCGACTGGTCTGTCCTCTACCACTATCAGGGTCATACGCCATTCCTACTCAGTGGTGGTATCGGGCCGGAAGATGCAGCGTCTGTCAAAGCGTTTCACCACCCCAAGTGCATCGGTATCGATCTCAACTCCCGTTTTGAGACAGAACCTGCACTCAAGGATATCACTAAAGTCAAACTATTTCTAGAACAACTTAACACATTATGAATAATAAAATCAATCAACTTTTCGAGCAGAGAAAAGATCAGAAACTGCTGTCGCTCTATTTCTGTGCCGGATGCCCGACACTCGATGCCACGGGTGAGGTCATCAAGACGATGCAGCGTCGTGGTATTGCCATGATTGAAGTGGGCATTCCTTTCAGCGACCCGTTGGCTGACGGGCCTGTCATACAGAGTGCTGCTACCCAAGCACTAAAGAACGGCATGAACCTCCGTACCCTCTTCGCCCAACTGAAAGCCATCAAAGACGAGGTGGAGATACCACTCGTGCTGATGGGATACCTGAACCCAATCCTCCATTATGGCATCGATGAGTTTTGTAAGAGTTGCGTGGAAAGCGGCGTCAGCGGTATGATCATCCCCGACCTGCCCTTCAAGGATTATCTAGATATCGTCAAGCCAGTGGCCGACAAGTACGATCTGCGCGTCATCATGCTCATCACTCCCGAGACCAGCGAGGAACGCATCCGCTTCATCGACGACCATACCGACGGTTTCATCTATATGGTATCATCGGCCGCCATCACTGGCGCCCAGAAGTCATTTGACGAGGCCAAGCAGGAATACTTCCGCCGCATCAACGGCATGAACCTGCGCAATCCCCGCATGATAGGTTTCGGTATCAGCAACAAGCAGACGCTTGAGGCCGCCCAGCAGAACGCTGCCGGTGCCATTATCGGCAGCAAGTTCGTCACACTGCTCAATGAAAGCAAAGATGCCGATGAGGCACTCGACAAGCTGTTCGAAGCCCTGAAAAGATAACGTTTACGTTATTTTTCCGACTGATTAGTTCGTAGTCTCAAATAATATGCGTATCTTTGTACGCAAAATGTGATGACTACGAACTAATTTACGTTATATTTATGAAGAAAATGTTTTTATTGCTGATGCTAAGCCTGCTGATGCCGATGCTGGCTGTTGGCGCCCCCCAATGGGACGAGGCCACTTACAGGCAGATTGAGCAGAGCATCCGTGTACCGCAGTTTGCCGACAAGGCGTATGTAATCACCAAGTACGGGGCCAAAGCGACCAACACCGCAGCCCAAAACCAAAAAGCCATTCAGAAGACCATCGACCTCTGCTCGAAGAAAGGTGGCGGGCGTGTGGTCATCCCTGCAGGTCAGACATTCATTACTGGCGCCATCACGCTGAAGGATGGCGTAAACCTCCATGTAGAAGAAGGCGCTGTACTCGAATTTGCCTTCGAGCCTGAACTCTACCCCATCGTCGAGACATCGTGGGAAGGTCTGGAATGCTTCAACCTGTCTCCCTGTGTCTATGCCTTCAAGGCCAAGGATATAGCCATCACCGGCAAGGGCACTATCGACGGCGGTGGTTCCAACGACACCTGGTGGCCTTGGAACGGCAATCCCCGTTTCGGTTGGAAGGAAGGCATGATCAGCCAGCGCATCGAGTCGCGCCCACGCCTGCTGAAGAATGGTGAGGATGGCATACCGATGTATAACGAGAAGGGAGAGCGTTCGCCGGAGCGGGTCTTCGGACCCAAAGACGGTCTGCGTCCGCAGCTTGTCAGTTTCAACAAGTGTGAGGGTATTCTCCTTGAGGACATCACCCTGCTGCGCTCTCCGTTCTGGGTCATCCATCCTCTCCACTCTACCGATATCACAGTGCGCCGTGTGAAGATGATCAACGACGGTCCTAACGGCGACGGCTGCGATCCTGAGTGCTGTGACCGTGTGCTCATCGAAGACTGTTTCTTCAATACCGGCGACGACTGTATCGCCATCAAGAGTGGGCGCAACCGTGACGGGCGCGAGCGCAACATGCCATCGAAGAATATCATCATCCGCCGTTGTGAGATGAAAAACGGCCACGGTGGTGTGGTTGTAGGTTCTGAAATCTCTGGCGGCTGTCAGAATGTCTTTGCCCACGACTGCGTGATGGATTCTCCCGAACTGGAACGCGTACTCCGTATCAAGACCAACTCCTGTCGGGGTGGTATCATCGAGAACATCAATATGCGCAACATCAAAGTGGGTGTCTGCAAAGAGTCCGTTCTGAAAATCAACCTCGACTATGAGCCCAAGGAGATTTGCTGTCGTGGCAATTTCCCGACGGTACGCAACATCTACATGGAGAACGTCACCAGCGAACAGTCGAAATACGGCGTACAGATCATCGGACTTGAGGAAGATACCTATGTCTACGATGTCACTGTCAAGAATTGTCATTTCAACGGGGTGAAAGACGGCAACTTCCAGTCGGGCAAAACCCGCAACATCACCTTCGACAATCTCTTTGTCAACGGCAGTCTGTCGCTGCTCGAAGCCCCTTATCAGCACTACAGCGAATGGCTTACCTATAGCGAGATGCAGCGCGTGCCGAAGAGTTTCCTGCTCGACTTCTCCACCAAGCCAAAATGGAGTTACGTCATGGGTATCGAACTCGAGGGTATGCTCGACACCTATCTGACCTATGGTGGCGAGGCCATCCGCCAGTACTGTCAGGAATATACCGATACGATGATCAACGCGAAAGGCGACATCCGTGGCTACGATATTCTGGACTACAACCTCGACAACATCCGTACAGGCCATTTCGTCACCCGCATGTACAATCTCTACCCCGAACCCAAAAACAAGATTGCCATCAACACGATGATGAAGCAGTTGCAGAACCAGCCTCGCACCATCGCCGACAAGGTGTTCTGGCACAAGGCCATCTATGCCTATCAGGTATGGCTCGACGGCATCTTCATGGGTCTGCCCTTCCGTTGTCTGACTGCTGCTACCCAACTGAAGCCGAAAGAGGCCGTCAAGATCTACGACGACGCCGTCAATCAGCTGAAGATTACCTATCAGCGCACCCTTGATCCCAAGACAGGATTGAACCGTCATGCCTATGACGAGACGCGCAACGCCTTCTGGAGCGACAATGAGACAGGTCTGTCGCAGCACTGCTGGGGTCGTGCCCAGGGTTGGTACTCAATGGCCCTCATCGAAGTGCTCGACGCACTGCCTGAGGACTACAGCCGCCGTGGAGAGGTGCTCGACCTGCTGCAGAAAGATCTCGACGCCGTCATCAAATGGCAGGATGCAAAGACAGGCACCTGGTATCAGGTAATGGATTCCCCCGAGCGCGAAGGCAACTACCTGGAATCTACCTGCACCGCCATGTTCGCCTACGTGCTGCTGAAGGCCTACAACAAGGGCTACCTCGGCGAACAGTACCGTGACGCAGGCATCAAGGCCTATAAGGGACTTATCAAGAATATGATTCGCGTGAATGCCGACAAGACCATATCGCTGACTAACTGCTGTAGCGTGGCAGGCCTTGGTCCGGCAGCTACGCCGCAGGTGATCGAAGCCATGAAGAAGATCAATCCCAAAGGAAGCGTCAAGGAGAACAAGCGTCGCGACGGCAGCTATGCCTACTATCTCGACGAGCCCATACGCGACAACGATGCCAAGGGTGTAGGGCCGTTCATCTGGGCTTCACTTGAGATAGAGAAATTGGGTTACAATGTCAACAATACGAAATAGAACAAATATGAAAAAGATTCTCTTTACCATCCTGACGGCCGCTCTGGCTGTTACTGCCTCTGCTCAGGAGCAGGTTCCCGCTTTCCCCGGTGCCGAAGGTCATGCCCGTTACATCACCGGCGGCCGTGGCGGCGAGGTTCGTCACGTCACCAACCTCAACGATTCCGGCGAGGGTTCTCTCCGTGAGGCCCTGAAGGGCGACAAGCCCAAGACCATCGTCTTCGACGTCAGCGGCTATATCGATCTGAAGTCCCAGCTCGACATCACCTCTAATACGACGATTGCCGGACAGACAGCGCCAGAGCCGGGTGTCACCCTCCGTTACTACACGGTTTACTTCGGCAAGTGCGACAATGTCATCGTGCGCTACATCCGCTTCCGCCGTAGTCAGGTGAAGGATGTCAACGACGGAGCCGATGCCACCTGGGGTCGTAAGCGCAACCAGATCATGCTCGACCACTGCTCCTTCAGCTGGAGTATCGACGAGGTGGCCTCGTTCTACGATAACAACAACTTCACCATGCAATGGTGTTACATCGCCGAGAGTCTTACCAACCCCGGCCACTCCAAGGGTGCCCACGGCTACGGCGGCATCTGGGGCGGCAAGCTCGCCAGCTTCCACCACAACCTCATCGCCCACGTCACCAACCGTGCGCCCCGTTTCAACGGCGCCCGCTATCAGTGGGATGGTTACAAGGACAATATGTACTTCGACCAGTACCAATGGGAAAACTACGTACAAGCCGAGAATGTCGATTTCCGCAACTGCGTGATGTACAACTGCCAGTCGGGCAGCGCCTGCTACGGCGGTCCTGGCGGTGGTCAGATCAACATCGTCAACAACTACTACAAGGCAGGTCCCTCCAACGAGAAAGCCAAAACCGTGACGAAGGTCACCGTAGGCTCCAAGGACAACTCTACCCCAGAAGTGCTTTACGGCATGACCAGCCGCTACTATATCAACGGCAACTATGTTTCAGCCGCAGGCGACAAGGCTGCCGACTACGACTGGAAGGGTGTCGACTACGACGGCGGCACCGTTCTCATCGACGGCGAACGCTACAGCAAAGATCCTAACCACATGAACGGCAGCAATGTCGCCTACGCCGAGAAAGACGGTGTCGACTATGTGAAGATCAAGCTCGACGAGCCCTGCCCTGCCGGCGACGTCACCACCCACGATGCAGAGACAGCCTTCAACAAGGTTCTTGCCTTCGGTGGAGCCAGTCTCTATCGCGACCTCGTCGATTCACGCTACGCTGCCGAGGCTAGTGACGGCATTGCCACCTATACCGGACCAGTGACCAAAAAGCCCGGACAGCTCGACTTTATCAACGACCCGGAGGGTGAGCAGGACGAAACGCTTCCCAGCTACCCCGAACTTGAGAGCAAGAACCGTCTGCTCGGCTACGATACCGATGGAGACGGGATGCCCGATGAATGGGAAGGGGCTAACGGACTCGACCCGCACGACGGCAGCGACGCCAACACCTATACCGTCGACTCAAAGGGTTGGTACACCAACCTCGAGGTCTACTTAAACAGCCTCGTCGAGGATATCATAATAGGAGGTAACAGCGATGCAGACCAGACTGTCGACGAATACTTTCCCAAGTGCGAAAAGCCCGTTGTAGGCATCGTCCCCCACGGCGTTTCCTCTGCCATTCTCTCTACCGATTACTATAGCCTCGAAGGCCAGCGCCTCGACACCCCTCAGAAGGGTGTGATGATTCGCGTAGAGCATCTGAACAACGGTCAGCATATCGCAACGAAAGTCATCAAATAAAAACCAACAAATATGAGAACCTTAACACTTTGTCTGATGTTTCTGCTCGCCCTCACTGGTCGGGCAGAAGATCCTGTTGAGCTTCAAGCAACGCTCGACAATGAACCCGTGACCGTCACCTTTGCCTTCAACCTCGGTACAACGGGGCAGAAGGCCGACTTTGGCGAAGGCGCACCTTTTTTCATTAACAGTAAAGTCAACTGGGGCAGTAATCTCGAATTCTACGGTCTCGATGCCAACAACATCGGCCAGACGCTCTTCATGCCCATCGAGCAGCAGAACGAGACTGAAGGCGGTACGGCTGCCGATGAGAGCAACGCCATCCGATTCCTCTTCCAGCCCCGTTTCGGTTATACCTTCACACCCACGAAGGTGTCGCTGAAGACTACTCGCTTCGGCACCGACAATGGTCTGCTCGACATTGCCTGGGAGAACCCCGACAAGACCACCGTATTGCTTGAGCAGGGTGTGAAGCCCAATCGTAACAACGAGAATCCCAACGTCAGCGAACTCTCCTACGAAGTCACTGGAGCCACGCCTGGCGAAGGCACCTGCGGCCTGCTCATCAACCTCTACCATCTGCAGAATGGCAAGCAGGTAGGCTTCTCCGACATCGTCATAGAGGGCACCCTCACCGGCACTGAACGAGAGGTGCCCGTACTCGCCTCGCTGACCATCAACGGCAAGGAATACACCGTCGAAGAACTCTTCGATGATGCCTACGAAGCAGAGTTGGAACTCTCAAAGAAATCTCCGATGGTCACAACCACCAACCCCGTCATCGCAAAAGCCGAGAAGGGCGATATCGGCGAGATCACCTACGCCGGCGATGCGACCAAGTGTAAGGTGACCATCCCCATGACCTATGGCGACAACAGCGTCAGTTACGTGCTCAACATCGTACAGAAGCCCGACTACACCCTCACCTACATCGACACCGACAAGAAGACCGTGCTGCTGGAAGCCGTCCGCGAGAAAGACGAGACCATCGGCTACTTCGACTACGATTACGACAAGGCCACCTGCCCTGAAGGCTATAAGGTACGCGGCTGGTTCGTCAAGAGCGCCGGTGGCGAGAAATACACGGCCGAGACGGTTGTTGGCAGCGACATCCGACTCTATGCCGTCGCTACGGAGATTGAGACCGCCAACACCAACCGCAAGTATGTCTTCGACCTCACCGACCAGTTCTTCGATCCCAACGACCACGAAGCCTTCAATGCCCTCGGCGCCTACTACTGGCACGACGGACAGCACGGCTGGGCACTCTCCAACGGCGACCGCATCGACCTCCTTGTAGGTCCTAAGGCCACCATATCCCTCACTCTCTGCCGCTATGGCAATGCCGACGATATCATCATCACCGAGAACGGCAAGCAGATAGGCACCCTCCCGGGTGTCAGCGCCAAAGAGTCCGACGGCGAGATCGTTTCCTTCGACTACGAAGGCGCAGGGGGCACCCTCACCCTCACCATGAACACCTCTGGCGAGATGTATCTCCACGGCGTGAAGATTGCCAACACCAGCGAGACCAACTATGAGAGTCTCGGCGGCTGGTATATCGTCAAGCCTGGCGATGCCAACAGCTTCCTCGATGTGCTCGACGTCGTCAACGGCACCAATGCTGCCAAGGATGCCGAGCGCGCCTTCATCTTCCTGCCCAACGGCACCTACGACCTCAACGAGACTGTAAAGACTGCCATCAGCGGCCATAACATCTCTATCATCGGCGAATCGATGGACGGCACCGTCATCCGGACAGCGCCCGACAAGAGCATCGAGGGTCTCGGTTCTGCCGACATGTTCTACATCACCGGCTCCGGACTCTACTTGCAGGATCTCACCCTGCAGAATGCCCTCGACTACTATGGTGCCCTCGGTGCCGGACAGGTGGGCGGCCGTGCTGCCGTCATGCAGGACAACGGCGACCGCACCATCGGCAAGCGCATCCGTATGCTCTCTTATCAGGACACTTATTACAGCGCCAACAACGTCATGCAGTCCTACTATGAAGACTGCGACATCCACGGCACCGTAGACTTCCTCTGCGGCGGCGGCGACGTACGCTTCGTCAACTCCACCATCGCGCTCGAACCCCGTCAGCTCGACGGTAAGGGAAGCCGCACCATCGCTGCCCATCGAGGCACCGTAGCCGTAAAGTTCGGCTATGTCTTCGACGGCTGTCAGATTGTTGACCTCGCCAATGGCGAAGGCAACTGGAACCTCGGTCGCACATGGAACTTCAAGCCCCGCACCGTCTACCTCAACACCACACTTGACGAGAATGCAGAGCGGACGCTGGTAGAAAGCCGCTGGACGCAGAAGGGCATGAACAATACCGACCCCGAGTGCTTCGGCGAGTATAACACGATGAACGCCGCAGGTGTCGGCATCACCCCCGAGAGCAACATCATCCAGTCTCACGGTGGCGATTTCGAGACTATCCTTACCGCCGAGCAGGCAGCCGAGTACAGCTACGACAAGATGTTCCCCCAAGCCGAGAAAGCATGGGATCCCGCAGCCCTCACACTACAGCTCGACGCTCCTGCCGATGCCAAATACGCCAATGGAGAGGTCACCTTCTCTGTGGCCGACAACGGCATGCAAGGCTGCGCCATCTTCAAGAACGGCATGATTGCCGGCTTCTCGACCGACGGCAGCTTCAAGATCGATATCGACCCGGCCAAAGACGCACTCACCATCCGCACAGCCAATGCGATGGGCGGCTTAGGCCCTGAGGCACAAGTCGACGGCACAACCGCCATCCAGACCGTCAAGGCCGACACCGGCGACGATGTGATCTACACCCTTCAGGGTGTCCGCGTTGCCAACCCCGGCAAAGGTCTCTACATCATCAACGGCAAGAAAGTGATCAAGCAGTAAAACTTAAAGGAACAATGAGAAGACTGATTCTGGCAATCGCGTGTGTGCTGGGTCTGACGGCCAGGGCACAGACAAGTTGGAGCTATGGCAATCATGTGTACACGATGAAGGGAACACTGACAGCCGAGGCTTACGACAAGAACGCAACGGGCGTGGTGACGTTTACCAATGTGCCCTCGGATTACGAGGAGTTTGAGGCGCTCTACACGCAGTTTCTCGGCAAGACGCCTCACGGCACGGCTGCGATGATGCCGATGGCTATGGAGATCTACGGCCGCGACAGAGATGAAGGCCTGCGCTGCATACAACTGATCAGCTGGCCGACGAACGTGAACAGCGTGGTATCGCAGCTGAAGCAGAAATACGGCACGTCGCAGTATGCACCTGCCAACGACAGCTACCACCAGCGCTATCTGCCAGCAGCAGTGCTGAAAGGGGCAAAGCCCGAGAACGCCTATACGCCTCAGCAGCCATACACAGTGGAGATGAAGGCCAGCGTGAACAAGCATCAGGATCTGCAGTTCTCGGGCGAGGGTCGCGTGGTGTACCTCTACATTATGGGCGACGGCTGGGACACGCACCAGCGCAGCGTGGAGATCATCCTGCAGCCTGACAAGAAACTGCACCAGGTGTTCAACTGTCCGAGTCTTTACACTCAATGCAAAACGATTCGCGGAGAATGGAAGGGTCTGAAATGAAAGACCCCTCACGAGGGTGAGACCTCGCGAGGGCATAACATCAGTGGAACAGGGGCTCGCAGATTGATACTGCGAGCCCCAATCCTTTAGAGTATGATCGGCCCGTGCCCTAGGCACGAAGTCGTCGTAATCGCCGTCAAGAAGGCCGTGAGCGCAGCTACTACAACCTTCACTGCAATCTCAACAATACGCTTTTTCATTCCCTTTTCAAATCTTTTTTGATTCTGATATTCTGTGCTTCTTCCGCCGCCCCGCCTCTCGCTGGGGTCTGGCACTGCCGCAAACGCCTCTCGATGGGGTCTGGTACTGACGTAAAGTCGCTTGCGACTTTCTCGTCAGGCCCTGACCCTAGCGAGAGGCCCCGCCGCAATCCCCGCCGCAATGCCCCTCGCCTAAAACTAAGGATTCTGAGTCTGCTGCTCCAATATCCAGTCCTCCAGCGGGGTGACCTTCTTGATGAACTTCTTCTTGCTCGGATCGCTCTCCTCGGGCGTCAGATCGATCTTCTCCTCCACGCCATAGGTGGCGAGTGAGCACTGATCCTTGAAGGTTCGCGAGGTGATGTTGTCGTCGGCAGCACCCTCAGGACGGAAGCGGATATGTACGCCCTTCACGTAGGTGTTCGCGTTCCACTTACCCTCCAGCAGGGCAGCCCTGGTGATACCCTCCTTGGTGCTCTCAACGGTAGGCCAGAAGATACCCAGCCCGTCGATCTTGATGGGGTTGCCCTGTGCGATGAGCTCGATCATGCAGCTCGCCATCTTGATGAGCACACCCTCGATGATGTCTCGGCTATACACGCACTGGTGCTCGCTCATGTGCTTGGCCAGACCTCGGAGCGTGATGGTCTCCTTCTCGACTGCCTTGGGGTAATACTTGCCGTAACCGGGGTTGTTGGCGTTGATGTTCTTACGAATATTGATTAGAAACTGTGGATTTTGTACCATAATTTTACCTTTCTTTTTTAAAGTTAATAGATTGTTTTGTTAATACTCTTACATCGCTTTTTACGGCGATTTCTAGCATTTCAGACCGGTTCCTTGCGATTCCTGCTCCGCTTACGGTTGAGGCCTCTTTTCTCGTAATTGGAAGGGTGCTCGGCTTACGATTGATTTGCTGCTGCAAAGGTACAAAGAAAATCGATGCAAAACAAGCCTTTTAAGATTTTATCTTAGAATTATTTCAAATGTTAAAATGTAAGGAAAACGGAGTGTAGACAGACGATTTTTATAATGTACCAATGTACCATTGTACCATTACGAAAATCGATTTGCACCCTGAGAAGAGAGAAATTTCTATATATTATATTATAATATATTATAATATATAATATAAATATAATATTAACATTTTCAGCCATGTTACGATGAATAGCAGAAAACCAAATGGTACGATGGTACATTGGTACAAAATCAAATCATCTGACTTAGAGTTTATTCAGACTTAATCAAGAAAGGCCCGCAGCTGTTCTGCGGGCCTTTCTTCTTTACGGGCTTACAGTTTAGAAGGTGGAGCTGGAGGCAGCCTAACTAAAACCTGCAATTTTATGTAAAAGCATGTAAAAGAATGGCGCCTTCTCTTCTTTTTCTGCAAAATTAGCTCAAATTTGGCACATTTTGTCAAGTTAGATGATTTTTTTAAGCTTTATTTGCATTTGCAAGATTAAAATGAACCCTATAACTTTGCAGAAGTTCTTGGGGACGCTTGTCATTTTGAGACGAAAAAACCACAAGGTTCTATTCCGATTCATTGACATGGGACATTCTCACAAGGTGTCTTATTAGCCGTTTCCGGGGAATGCGATCTATAGGGCATTTTGAGACAACGAATGTGGCTCTTCTAAATAGACGAAACCCTTTGGGGACGCTGTTTGGGGACGCTATTAAGCAACTGGGGACGGGGACGCAAATTCTTTGGGCTGAAATATGGGGGACGCAAAATGCAGATTAACATCCTTAAACTACGATGGATTTTTCTGAACCCTCATACCTTAACGTATTTTTAGCAAAAATGCGGTCAAACCTCGGTCAAAATGTCAAAAATGTCATGAAAGTGGATAGCAAATGGATTCGCAGGAGTTTGTGTAAAACATTGAGTCCCCATATACATTATTAATAATAATATAAAAATCAAGTAACAATGAGCAATCAAGTAGATGTAAAATTCAGATTGAAGCAAAGGAAGGCGAAAGGTTCACAATCTGGGAACCTGACCACAGAGAATGTACTTATTACCATGAGAGTAACATATCTCTCCATGCGCCTGGAGTTCTCGACAGGGTATCATATTGATGCCCTACGCTGGGATCAGAAATCCGAACGAGCTATTGGCCCTAATCGTGATGGCCAGTCAGCAGACGAGATTAATGGCGGTATCATGAGACTGGCCAGAAATGTTAGGGATGCAGCCCTTATGTTTGAGGAAATGGAAAAGGTTCCCACTCAGGTTCAGTTTAGAGAAACTTTTGAGAGAATAAGGACGGAAGAACAGCAACATATTGCAGATAACAAGTCCTCTATTAGTATTTGTAAACAGACATCTGAAAGACAGGACAAGATAAAGTCAAAACAGGACAACATCAGTACAAAACAAACTTTTAACAATAATTACGAAACTAAGACAAAGACTGAAATTAACAAGTCTTTGGGGTTCTTCGAAATATTCCATGAGTTCGAAAGATGCAATAGTCGTCTGCATGATTGGACGGAATCTACATTTAAGAAGTATAAAACTCTCCGAAACAACCTGATTGACATGCGAGACTACAAAAGGAATGCCGGTCTTAAGTTCTTTGATTTCACATTTGAGTATTTCGATGAATATGGTTTGCAGGATTTCATTGATTTTCTGAGGAACAATAAGAACTACATGAATTCTAGCGTAACAAAGAATCTCTCACTAATCAAGGTAGTCATCAGATGGGCATACAGAAGAGGATTTCATAATAACAATAAGTTCGAGACGTTTAAGCCGAAGATGAAGACTACGCAGAAGAAAGTGGTATTCCTTACCAAAGCAGAGTTGGATCAAATAGAGAATGCAGACTTACCAGAGACAAAGCTATATCTTTATCGAGTACGTGACGTATTTCTATTCCAGTGCTATTCTGGGTTACGTTATTCAGATGTAGCCAACCTTAAGCGCTGCGATGTTCATGATGACTTCTTTGAGATCACAACAGTCAAGACGTGTGACAGTCTGCGTATTGAGTTAAACAAGCATTCCAAATCAATTCTAGATAAGTACAAAATGTACGATTTCCCAAAAGGGAAGGCTCTTCCAGTCATTAGCAACCAAAGAATGAACGAATATGTTCACGAGTTATGTAAAGAAGCGAAGATTGATGAACCTGTCAGACAGACATACTATAAGGGAAATGAACGTATCGATGTAGTTCGTCCCAAGCATGAACTTGTTGGCACCCATACAGGTAGAAGAACGTTTATATGTAATGCCCTGGGTATGGGAATTCCTCCACAGGTAGTCATGAAATGGACTGGCCATAGCGGATATAAGGCAATGAGTCCATATATAGATGTTGCCGATGATATGAAAGCTGAACAGATGAAGAAATTCAATGAGTTCCTGTAAATCAAAATAGAAGGCCTTTGAGCCTTCTATTTTGTTTCTGTGGAAGTGGAGAGAATCGAACTCTCGTCCGCACAAGGAAACCATACGCTTTCTACATGCTTATCTTGGCCTTCATTTTCGTGTTACAGCAAGACCCAAGCCACCAACTGCAACCTTATCCTCTAAAACTTCATCAGGTCATCGAGGCCTAACCTGACTATTTCCGATTTAACCTGCACCGCTGAATCTTTGGATTCGGAACAACATCCTCTGAGCGATGTCTCGTTCTCTCACCTAGTAAGAGAATAAAGCCAGTAATCTACTGTACTTCGATTAGGCAGCGAGAGCGTAACGTGTTTCGCCAATTAATTTTTCGACCGACGTGATTATGGAGTCCACAGTCATCACTCCGCATGCTTACGTACCATCTCGACTTGCCGTCAAATCCAGTCACCCCCAGATTATAGATGTTGTAATCGGGTGCAAAATTACAAAAAAAACATGAAATGCCAAATTTTTCAGCAAAATATCATAACGCATTAGGATTTTTCCCCATAACTATCGGGAAAACACCCCTTCAATTTAGGATTATTCCTTTGTAAACCTCGACAAAAGTTCCGAACTTTGCACCGTGAACAAGAAACAAAATGTCAAACTCTAAAGTATAGGAGATTAAGATATGAAGAAGATGATGATCCTGGCAGTGATGATGGTGATGACTATCTCGGCCAACGCAATGAGCTATAACGCAGCAAAGCACGAGGCTCTGTTCCTGAGCGACAAGATGGCTTACGAGCTGAACCTCACCGCTGCACAGTATGAGGCTGTTTATGAAATCAACCTCGACTACCTGATGAGCCTGAACGGACGCGGTGATGTCTTCGGCATCTGGTGGGATCGCCGCAATGCTGACCTCCGCTTCGTGCTGAACAGCTGGCAGTTCGACAAGTACATGAGCCTGGCTCATTTCTATCGTCCTGTGGCTTGGAAGGCTGGTGGCTGGACATTCGCAGTGTACTCTCACTACAACAGAGGGCATTTCTACAATGCACATCCGAAGGTATTTGTGACATACAAGGGCGGCAACAACCATCGTGACCCTCGCTTCTACGCTGACCGTCACATGCCGAAGCCCGCTGTGCATCATAAGGCACCAGCACCGGCTCCGCATCACGGAAAGCCCACAGCAGCACACAATAACCGCCACGGCTCAGACCGTCATATGGCTATGAACAATGGTCACAGCAGCAAAGGCCACTTTGGACGCAGGTAAACTGTTCCATAAAATCTCTATATGCCTTGCAAAAGGACTCACGGGGAATCTCAGAAATGAGGTTCCTCGTTTTAAACTATGACAGTATGTAACAAATAGATATACATTACTTCTAATTTGTTAGCAATATGACATAAAAGACCGTCATAAACTTTACAATTTGAAAGTAAATAAACGATTTAACAATCAAATTGCAACTATTACAACGTCTGCGTCTATTTTTCTTTGTACCTTTGCCGACGGATTATTATATAGTAAGGTAAAAGGTATGAATATAAGGATAACAGAACTGACGGACAGCCGAGATTCGGTTAACAAGTGGATGGAGCGCTATGGTGTACGCTTTGGTGTTTACAAGAACGGTGTGTTCAATGAGCAACTTTTCCCATTTGACCCCGTTCC
>JAEEGI010002783.1_pt1 | contig 42342 bp, 27 predicted proteins | sample 8958751 | NCBI WGS metagenome assembly JAEEGI01 (sample SAMN16246545, study PRJNA631951) | gut metagenome | biome: gut microbiome; feature: rumen; material: KS-attached | host: Bos | place: Iran: Karaj | collected 2018-10 | reverse complement strand
TGGTGTCGAGGGGCCGGCCGTCGGCGGACAGGCTCCAATAGACCCCGCCGTATTGCGGGTCGTAGAAGCGGTCACGCACTTCAGCATAGGCGCGCGCGGCGGCTTCCCGGTAGGCCGGGTCCCCGGTCAGCCGGAACGCGGACGCGAAGGTCCACAGGATCCGGGCGTTGAGGATGGCGCCCCGGGGCGCGTCGGGCACGAGGGAGCCGTCGCCGGCGATGCGGCCATACCAGCCGCCGGCCGGATCCTGCATACGCTGCAGCCAGAAGGGAAGGATCCCCTGCGTGAGCTCACGCTCAAGTGCGGAACGGAAAAATATCGGTTGCATAATTGGTCTAATCTGCTTGCGTTGCCAAAGTTAGAAAAATGTTGCAAAGGAAATGCAGGGGCCCGGAAAAACGCAAAATAATAGTTAAGAAAGTATCATTTTAAAGAATAAATTCTATATTTGCGCCAAAGAATACGCAAAAATGTCCACCGTCCTTTCCGAGATCACCCCCCTCTCCCAGCGCGACTGCTTCTACATCGTCGAGCGCCACAAGAGCCAGTTCACCTACCCGCTGCACCAGCACCGGGAATACGAACTCAATTTCATCCAGAACGGGCAGGGCCTGCGGCGCATCGTCGGCGACAGCGTGGAGGAGACCTCCGCCCTGGACCTGGTGCTCATCTCCGGCGAGAACCTCGAGCACATCTGGGAGCAGGGCAGCTGCACGGCAGAAGACATCCGGGAGATCACGATCCAGTTCTCGCCGGACCTGTTCGGCGACGGGCTCCTCGGCAAGAACCAGTTCTCGCGCATCGCCAAGATGCTGGAACGCGCCACGCACGGGATTGCATTCCCGCAGGAGACGATCATGAAAGTGTACCACCGACTGGACACACTCGCTTCAGAGAAAGACTCTTTCAACCAGTTTATCAACTGCCTGCAGCTGCTCTACGAGCTCTCCGGCTCCGACTACCGCATCCTGGCCAGCAGCTCCTTCGCCCACGCCCCGCGCGACCACGAGAGCCGGCGCGTGCTCAAGGTCAAGGAATACATCAACGCACATTACGCCGAGCCGCTCACGCTGGAAATGATGGCAGACCTGGTCGGGATGAGTCCCAGCTCCTTCAGCCGCTTCTTCCGGCAGCACACCGACCGCACGCTGACCAGCTACCTGATCGACATCCGGCTCGGGCACGCGGCCCGCGAGCTGGTGGACACCTCGCAGAACATCTCCGAGATCTGCTACCAGTGCGGATTCAACAACCTGTCCAATTTCAACCGCATCTTCAAGGCCAAGCGCGGGATGTCCCCGCGCGAATTCCGGCAGATCTACAAGAAGAAAAAAGTAATAGTCTAAGCAGGAATTTTGCAATATTTGACAAAATCGTACTTGTTTCAGGTAGGGGAAGCGCGTAATTTTGCCCCTGTTATTACACATAATTATGCGCGCACCTGTTACAAGCACACTTAGAAAATTACTAATCGTCTTATTTACAATCTCCTGCATCGTCGGATGCAAGTCCCGGGAGCCGTTCTGGACCGTCGAAGACGGACGGATCGTACGGAACGGCGAACCCGCATATTTCATCGGCACCAACGTCTGGTATGCTTCGCAGCTGGCCCTCAGCGATCCTGAGCGCTTCACCGCGGAGCTGGACGCCCTGCACGGCCTCGGTCTGGACAACCTCCGGATCCTGGCCACGGATGAGAATTTCGCCGGAATGGACATCGTCCTCAGTGAGTTGGAAAAAAGAGGGATGTCGGCCGTCCTTTTCCTCAACAATGCCTGGGAGTGGAGCCCCGACGGCTACCGCTCCTGGCTGGAAAAGGCCGGCGCCGGTGAGCAGCCCCATCCGGCCGTCCAGGGCTACAACGCCTACATGACGTCGATGTATGCCTTTGCCTCCAACCCCAAGGCGGTCGCACTCTTCCAGGAGCACGTCCGCCGGGTGGTGGAGCGCTACCGCAAGTCCCCCGCCGTGTTCTCCTGGCAGATCTGCAACGAGCCGCGTCCCTTCAGCGAGGATCCGGCCCGGATCGACGATTTCGTCGCCTACGTCCAGGGGACGGCCCGCCTGATCAAGTCGATCGACCCCCGCCACATGGTCAGCACCGGCAACGAAGGGTCGATGGGCTCCAACTCCGACATCGAGCTCTTCACCCGGCTCAACGACTGCCCGGACATCGACTACATCACGATCCACATCTGGCCCTACAACTGGGGCTGGGCGCAGGCGCAGGCGCTCGCGGGCGACAAGCCCGAGCGCGCCCTCTACAGCGCCCTGTGGCAGACCGGCCGCTATATCGACGAGCACCTGGAGCGCGCCTACGACCTGCGCAAGCCGGTCGTGATCGAGGAGTTCGGCTTCCCGCGCGACGGTTTCGCCTGGCTCAACGACAGCACCACCGACCTGCGCGACCGTTATTATAAATACGTCTTCTCCCGCGTGCTCGATTCCGCCCGCAAGGCCGGCCGGTTAGCCGGATGCAACTTCTGGACGTGGAGCGGCTACGCGGAGCAGAACCGCGAGCACCAGTTCTGGCAGGAGGGCGACGCGCTCGCCGGCGATCCGCCGCAGGAGGCCCAGGGCCTCAACGGCGTGTACGCCACCGACAGCAGCACCGTCGCGGTCATCCGCAGCTATACCGACAGCCTCGCCCATGTCCTTACCGTGTGGGCGCCCGATCCCGAGCGCTGGATGTTCTACGGGGACGGGCCGCGCGCGCTCGAAATCCGCGCGGCGTCCCGCACAGCGGGCGACTACCCCGTCACGGCGGCCCTCGTCCGCGACGTGGAGCTGATGTCCGCCACGCCGGACACCCTGCTGACCGTCACGGAGACCGCCCGGGTCCGCCCCGGTAGCCCGGCCCGCTTCAGCATCCAGCTGGACGCGCTCGATCCCGGCTTCTATGAGGTCCGTCTGGGTGGGCACCAGTCGTTCAATATCGGCATCAACCCCGAGCGCATCGAGAGCCCGCAGGACAAGCAGCCGGACTTCGACGCCTTCTGGGAGCAGACCCTCGCCGAGCTCGCCGCCGTCCCGATGGACGCGGAGCTCGAGCCCGTCCCGGAGCATTCCGACAGCCTCCGCACCTCCTACCGCGTCCGCTTCAAATCCCTGGGCGGCGCCACGGCGGGCGGCATCCTCTGCGTCCCCGTCAAGGAAGGGAAATATCCCGTCTCGATGGAGCTGATGGGCTACGGCGCCGACCCGTTCTGGTATGATCCGGCCGCCGAGCCGGACAAGATCCAGTTCCTGGTGAGCGTGCGCGGGCAGGGCATCTTCAAGGAGAAAGAAGGCCGCTGGATCGACCGCGGCCTCGACAGCAAGGAGAATTTCTACTACCGCGGCGCCTTCTGCGACATCGTCCGCGCCATCGACTTCGTCTGCACGCTGGACCGCGCCGACACCTCCCGCATCTTCGCCTGGGGCGACAGCCAGGGAGGCGCCTTCACCTGGATCGCCGGCAGCCTGGACCACCGCGTGCGCGCCATCGCGCCGAGCGTCCCGTTCCTGAGCGACTATCCCGACTACGCCCGCATCGTCTGGTGGCCGGTCCACGAAGTGTTCCAGGCGGCCGACGCGGCCGGCATCGACCGGGAGGACCTCTTCCGGACCCTGTCCTACTTCGACGTCAAGAACTTCACCGACCGGGTGGAGTGTCCGGTCTACATGGCCTTCGGCCTGCAGGACCCGACCTGCCCCCCGCACACCAACTTCGCCGGATACAACCAGGTCCGCGCTCCCAAGGAGTTCCACTGCGAGCCGCTCTGCGGCCACTCGATGTGGAAGGAGCGCCGCTGGCAAAGCATCCGGGCCGAATTCTTCAAACGTTTTTAAACCAAACATCTTCCACTAATTATCAAAACATTATCCAATGAAACAAAAACTGTTGACATGTCTCCTGACGCTCCTGGCGAGTGTCAGCCTGATGGCCCAGAACGTCACCGTGACCGGTGCCGTGAGCGATCAGACGGGGCCTGTGATCGGTGCCAGCGTGTTCGAAAAGGGCACGGGCAACGGCGCAGTCACTGATTTGGACGGCAAGTTCAGCATCTCGGTCAAACCCGGGGCCACGCTGGTCTTCTCGTCCATCGGCTACGCAACGCAGGAAATCCCCATCGGTTCCCAGCGGGTCTTCAACATCTTCCTCCAGGAAGACAAGGAATACCTCGACGAGGTAGTCGTTGTCGGTTACGGTTCGATGAAGCGGAGCGACCTCTCCGGCGCTTCCGTCTCGATGAAGGAAGAAGACCTCAAGGGCTCCATCATCACCAATCTGGACCAGTCCCTGCAGGGCCGCGCTGCCGGTGTCTCCGCCGTGCAGACTTCCGGTGCGCCGGGTTCATCCTCTTCCATCCGCGTCCGCGGCCAGGCAACGGTCAACGCCAATGCCGAACCGCTCTATGTCATCGACGGCGTCATCATCCAGGGTGGCGGCAACTCCGGTGCGGACTTCGGTCTGGGCGACGCGCTCGGCAACGGCCGCGTGTCCACGATCTCCCCGCTGTCCACCATCAACCCGGCCGACATCGTGAGCATGGAAATTCTCAAGGATGCCTCCGCGACCGCCATCTACGGCGCGCAGGGTGCCAACGGCGTCGTGCTCATCACCACCAAGCACGGCAAGGCCGGCGAGGCGAAGTTCTCCTATGACGGCATGGTCGCGTTCTCGCGCCAGAACAGCCGCATCGCGATGATGAACCTCCGCCAGTTCGCCGAGTACTTCAACGACATGGTGGCCCTCGGCGAAGTCGAGGCCAACCCGCTCTATGCCGATCCTTCCATCCTCGGCAAGGGTACCAACTGGCAGGACGAGGTGTTCCGCACCGCGCTCCAGCACCAGCACCAGATCAGCGCCCAGGGCGGTACCGAGAAGATCCAGTACTACGTGTCCGGTTCGTTCATGAACCAGGAGGGTACCATCATCGGTTCCAACTTCGACCGTCTGTCCTTCCGCGCCAACCTCGACGCCCAGCTCAAGGACTGGTTCAAGCTCGGCCTCAACGCCACCTACGCCAACACCCACGACAACCTGAAGCTGGCCGACGGCCAGGAAGGTGTCATCTTCTACTCTCTCTCCAGCCTTCCCGACATCCCGGTCTATGACCTGGACGGCAACTACGCCACCGTCGTGCGCGAAGGCTACACCACCAAGAATCCTGTCGCGCTCGCGATGTACAACGAGAACCTCCTCGAGCGCCGCAAGCTCACCGGCAACGTCTACGCCGAGCTCACCCCGATCAAGCACGTGGTCTTCCGCAGCGAAGTCGGCTTCGACGTGAGCGCCTCCCAGGCCGACACCTACAAGCCGCGCGTGAGCCTCGTCCAGCAGAATTCCAACGCGATCAGCCAGCAGCGCAACTCCAGCACCTACTGGTCCGTCAAGAACTACGTCACCTACGCCAACACCTTCGGCAAGCACAGCCTCACCGCGATGGTGGGCCAGGAAGCCTGGGAGTCCCGCTGGAGCTACCTGAGCGGTTCCAACACCGACCTCCCCTCCGACGACATCCACAACCTGCGCCTCGCCACCGGCACGCCGAAGCTGAGCAGCGGTTTCGGTTCGTCCGCCATGGCCTCCTTCTTCACCCGTGAGACCTACAACTTCGACGACCGCTACCTCGCCACCTATACCTACCGCTACGACGGTTCGTCCAACTTCGGTCCGGACAACCGCTGGGCGGGATTCCACTCCTTCGCCGCCAGCTGGCGCTTCACCAACGAGAAGTTCCTGCAGAACTTCAGCCGCGCCATCGGCCTGAACAACGGTAAGATCCGTGTCGGCTGGGGCCAGACCGGCAACGCCAACATCGGCGCCGGCGCCTGGGAGTCCGGCATGAGCAAGCTGCCTTCCGCCCTCGGCGACAGCCAGCGCCCGGCCAACATCTCCAACACCGGTGTCCACTGGGAGAAGCAGGAGCAGACCAACATCGGTCTCGACCTGAGCTTCCTGGACAACCGCATCAACCTGACGGTCGACCTCTACAAGAAGGTGTCTTCCGACATGCTGATGTCGATGACCCTGCCTTCCTACATGGGTACGCAGGGCAACGCCTCCTCCGCCCTCGCGGCGCCCAAGGGCAACTACGGCACCATCGAGAACAAGGGTATCGAGATCACCCTCGACACGCACCCCATCGACGGCCGCGACTTCGGCTGGGACAGCAACTTCCAGATCTCCTTCAACCGCAACCGCCTGGTCGCCCTGGACGGCAGCGCCAACGCGCAGCTCGTCGGCTACGGCCAGTGGAGCGACATCGTGTCCGTGACCGAGATCGGCGAGTCCCTCTACAACTTCTACGGCTACAAGGTCGTGGGCGTGTACAAGGACTTCGACGACATCATGAACTCCCCGAAGGCCGAGAAATTCCCGGCGGACGGCGTGTTCAACCGCAACACCACCGTCTGGCCCGGCGACCTCAAGTTCGAGGACGTCAACAAGGACGGCGTCATCAACGAGCTCGACCGCACCAACATCGGTTCCCCGCTTCCGAAGTTCACCTTCGGCTGGACCAACACCTTCCGCTGGAAGAACCTCGACCTGAGCATCTTCCTCAACGGCTCCGTCGGCAACAAGGTGCTCAACTACAACATGATGGGCCAGGGCTACAACGGCCTCGTCCACATGAGCAGCACCTGGTACAACCAGCACACCAGCATCGCCGACCGCGCCCGGCTGGCCGCCATCGACCCGTCCAAGACCTACACGGGCAGCGACAGCTGGCAGACGGACGTGACCAACGTCCGCGTGGTCAACGGCGACACCAAGACCCCGCGTCCGAGCATCTCCGACCCCAACGACAACGACCGCCTGAGCGACCGTTACGTCGAGGACGGCTCCTATCTGCGCATCAAGAACATCACCCTGGGCTACACGTTCCCCAAGCGGCTTCTCCAGAAGGTCCACATCGACAACATCCGCCTCTACGTGAACATCCAGAACCTCTATACGCTCACGAAGTACTCCGGCTACGATCCGGAAGTCGGTGCGTCCACGCAGGACTCCACCGGCCTGACCTTCGGCGTGGATAACGGCCGTTATCCTTCTCCGATGACCTGTTCCTTCGGCATGAACATCACTTTCTAAAATGGAGGACGACAAGATGAAAACCATTTTCAAGACTCTCATCATAGCAGCCGCCGTCTGCACGACGGCAGTCTCCTGCGACAAGTTCCTGGACCGTCCGGCCGAAGACAGCTACACGACGGCCAACTACTACCAGAACGACGCCCAGATGGAGCAGGCTGTGAACTACCTGTACAACTCCCCGTGGTATGACATCATCCGTTTCTACATCTACGGATCCGAGACCATGTGCGGCAACGTCTACCAGGGCCAGAACGCCTATTCCACCCTCACGGTCAACGGCACCGACCAGGACCTCAAGAACATGTCCTACTCGCTCTGGGCCGTCAACGCCCAGTGCAACACCGTGATCAACAACATCCGCAATTCCAGCGGCAGCGCCTCCAAGGCGGCGAAGGACAAAGCCATGGGCGAAGCCCTCACCTGGAAGGCGATGGCCTACTTCCTGCTCGTGCGCACCTTCGGCGACGTGCCGATCATCCACGACAACACCGAGATCATCAAGGAAGCCAGCTACAACGACCAGTTCAAGGTCGAGAAGGCCGACGTCTACGAGTACATCGTGATGACCCTCGAGAAGGCCATGGAGCTTCTGCCGAAAGATCCCAACATCGGCAAGTACAACCGCATCGACTACTATGCCGCCGAGGCCCTGCTCTCCAAGGTCTACCTGACCAAGGCCGGCGTCTCCGGCACGCTCGACCAGGATGATCTCCGCAAGGCCGCCCGCTACGCCAAGGACGTCATCGACAACTCCGGCCGCAGCCTGACCCCGAAGTACTCCGACATCTTCCGCCTCTCCCCGTCCGTGTTCCAGCAGACCGGCGAGAACCTCATCTCCTGGCAGTGGTCTTCCACGACCGGCATCTGGACCGCGCAGAACTCCATCCAGAGCGACGTGGCCATGAGCGGTTTCAGCGAATTCGGCGACATCTGGGGCGACTGGAAGGGCCCGAGCGTGGACCTGCAGGATGCCTTCGGCGTGTCCGCCGACGTCAACCCGGAGAACCGCGTCAACAAGGATGACCGCCGTGCGGCGACCATCATGATGTTCGGCGACCAGTATCCCTACTTCTGGGCGGATGCAGGCGGTTTCGACCTGTACCGTTTCTACTACGACGACTCCTACTACTGCCCCGGCACGGAGGAGAACGCGTCCAACAAGCAGTGGTGCTGCCAGTCCGGCGCCAACTACGCCAAGCACCTGTTCGGCTGCGGCGCTGACCACCTCGCCGCCCTCGGCGTGAGCGCCGAGCGCATGTGCTACCAGCTGCCCACCCACATCCTGCGCCTGGCCGACATCTACCTGGTGTATGCCGAGGCCAGCCTGCTGACCGGCGACAGCGCCAGCGCCCTGACCTATGTCAACCTGGTGCGCGAGCGCGCCAACGCTCCGCTGCTGACCTCCGTCACCTTCGACGACATCTGGAAGGAGCGCCGCCTGGAGCTCGCCCTCGAGGGCGACCGCTGGTATGACTACGTCCGCCGTTCCTACTACGACATGGACGCCTGCATCGCCGAGCTCCTCGCCCAGCGCCGCTCCCACTGGGACGGTCTGGACGCCGTCTACAAGAAGTTCGTCACGGACGACTCCGGCAACTATGCCGGCCCGGGCGCCCATCCCTGGGACGCCGCCGGCATCACCTACAACGACGGCGAAGAGCTGGTCGATGTCAAGCCGTCCATGTTCACGGTCCCGTTCCCGACCGAGGACGTGGTCATGAACCCCAACGTCGCGTCTACCGCCGAGCCCATCCATGTGGACGTCCGGGAGACCTTCACCTATGACTTTTAATCTCCGACCCGATGAAAGCAACGAAAAAATATATTGGATTCCTGCTGGGGGTCTTTGCGCTGGCCGCTTGTGACAGCATCGACTACCCCGACCGCTTCGTGCAGACGTCCGGCGTCCCGACGATCGATTTCATCCGCTATGCCGACAAGGACGTGATCATCACGCAGGCCAGCATGGAGGAAGTCATCTGCATCGTCGGCGACAACCTCACCAGCGTCCACGACCTCTACTTCAACGACCAGCCGGCCATCCTCAACAGCAGCTACATGACGGCCAAAACCCTGATCGTGACCGTCCCGAAGACCGCGCCGGTCGAGCAGACCGACAAGATCTATTTCTACAACAAGGACGGCCAGTACACCACCTACGACTTCAAGGTGCTCGCTCCCGCCCCGAAGATCGAGCGGATGAGCAACGAGTGGGCCGCCGTGGGTGAGAAGGTCACCATCACCGGCAACTACTTCATCGAGCCGATGACCGTGCAGTTCCCCGGCGCCGAGGCGACCGAGCTCTCCAACGTCACCGCCACGTCCTTCGACGTCGTGGTGCCCGAGGGCGCCCAGCCCGGCAAGGTCAAGGTCACGACCGCTTCCGGCACCGCCCAGTCCATCTTCATGTACAAGGACACCCGCGGCATGCTGTTCAACTTCGACAGCGACCCGCACCCGACCAACCACGGCTGGCACGCCCAGAAGGTCGAGACCGACGACACCGCGCTGGACGGCAACTTCCTGCGTCTCGGCGACCCGTCCGTCACGCTCGACGCCAACGGCGGCTGGAACGACGGCAACTTCTCCTTCGAGTACTGGCCGGGCGACTGGGACGATCCCGTCACCTATGCCGACAGCCCGCGCCTGACCGACTTCGTCGACTTCTCCGCATGGAAGAACATGGCGCTCAAATTCGAGCTCTTCATCCCCAGCTCCAACCCCTGGAAGTCCGGCGCGATGCAGCTGATCGTGGGCGGCGTGGACAAGATCACCGGCGGTGCGGCCGACGCGGTCGACATCGACGGCAACGTCCTCGGCGGTGCCAACAACACCTACTTCAACAACACCGAGCTGCCGCGCGGCATGTACGTCCCCTGGAAAGAGACCGGATCCTTCGACACCGGCGACAAGTGGATCACCGTGGTGGTGCCCTACACCGACTTCGTCTACGGATTCGACGGCTCCAAGGCTTCCGGCGAACTGTCCGCCTCCGATTTCACTTCCCTGACCATCTTCGTCTGGGACGGCGGCACGCCCGGCACCGACTGTCAGCCCGTCATCAAGATTGACAACATCCGTGCTGTCCCCATCAAATAATCAAACGAGACCGGAAAATGAAAAATATATTCAAACATTCCCTGCTCGCCGCGGCCGTCCTGGCGCTCGCTTCGCTGACCGGCTGCGTTAAGAACAAGCTGGATACCGACCAGTACTCCGGCACGGTCGCCCTGGCCGCCATCGCCCCCAACCCGGTGATGCGCGGCGGTGAGCTCCGCATCATCGGCAGCAACCTGGAGACCGTCACCGAGGTGCGCTTCGCCGGCGACGTGACCGTCACCGACATCACGACCGTCACCGCCGGTCCGCGCAGCGAGATCCGCGTGGTGGTCCCGGTCGAAGGCCCCGAAGTGGGTCCTGTGACCATCGTCACCGAAGCCGGCATCAAAGCGTCCACCCGCTTTGACCTGCAATACACCGAGCCGATCGTGATCGAGTCCTTCAGCCCCGCTGAGGCCCTCTCGGGCGACGAGATCACCATCACCGGCGAATACCTCAACACCGCCAAGGAAGTCATCTTCGGCGGCGATGTGATCGTGACCGAGTTCGTGAGCCAGTCCCGCCACGAACTCAAGGTCAAAGTCCCTTCCAACGCGATAACGGGCCCCGTCATTGTGGGTGATGTCAACGAGATCGAGGACGAAAACACCATTCCCAACCGCGTGTACTCCGCGGAGGAGCTGGTTATTGGCAACCCCACCGTGGTCAAGGCCGAGAAAGCCACCTACAAGAGCGGCGACGAGATTACCGTCGCCGGTGAGCACCTCGACATGATCCAGGCCATTAACCTGACGGGTATAGCAGATGTCCCCTTCACCGTCGACGAGACGGGGTCCTCTATCACGTTCAACCTCCCGGCCTCCGCGACCGACGGCAACATCGTCCTCGTCTCCTATGCAGGCGTCGAGTTCGTCGCCGGCGAGATCGAGACCGTGACCGTGGCCGACCTGGCCGTCGCCTCCTGCGCTTCCGACAAGCGCTACAAGGCCGGTTCCGACGTCAAGATCTCCGGTTCCGACCTGGATCTCGTGACCAAGGTCGAGTTCACCGGCGCCGAAGCCGAGTGGGCCCTCCAGGAGAGCGGCGAGATCATCGCCAAGATCCCGGCGACCGCCAAGGACGGCGTCATCACCGTGTCCCTGGCTTCCGGCAAGCAGGCCAACACCCCGGCCATCGAGGTGGTCAAGCCTGTCGCGAGCGCCACGGACGTGGCCACCGCCGTGGCCGGCAAGAGCCAGGTGAAGGTCAGCGGCACCGACCTCGACCTCGTGACCGACGTCAAGATCGGTGACAAGGCCCGCTCCTTCATCGCCTGCGAATTCAGCCTCAGCGGCAAGGACCTCGTGGTAGACATCCCGTCCGCCGCCTACACCGGCCCCATCACGCTCACGGCCGCCAACGGCGACGAGACCGTCACGGGCGAGATCGAAATCACCTACGACGAAGCGGTGTCCATCTCCTTCGACCAGAGCGAATACGCCCTGGGCAAGAACGTCTCCGTGAGCGGTTCCAACCTGCTCCAGATCGAATCCATCTCCATCAAGGGCAAGAAGGTCGTCAGCTACTCGCTGCGCGCCGACGACGCGATGGTGTTCGCCCTGCCTGACGGCATGGGTCCCGGCGTGTACCGCCTCGACCTCACGCTCGTCGACGGCACCGCCCTCACCTGGCCGGTCGCCTTCAGCGTGACCGCTCCCTACACGGAGACCATGATCTGGGAAGGCTATGAGGACATGGGCAGCTGGTCCAACCAGCCGTACCTGGGCGCCGACGGAGCCTTCGCCGCAGAAGGCCTCGCCATCGGCGACATCGTCCGCATCTACTACACCCCGCTCGCCGACTGGTGGCAGTTCCAGATCTTCGGCGGACACTGGGAGGGGATGACCTTCCCGGAGCTGGGCGGAAGCAACACCGTGGCCGCCAACAACACCGAGGCGGGCGCCCAGTTCTTCGCCTTCGAGGTGACGGCCGACAACTACGCGGTCCTCACCACGGCCGGCGGCTGGGGCGGCGCGCTGCTCACGCAGGGCGAGAACGTCGCCATCACCGGCCTGTCCTTCATCCACTTCGGCGCCACGGAGACCGTCATCTACGAAGGCCCGACCGCCCTCACCTGGGGCGACGACGGCCGCTTCGGCCTCGCGCTGAAGTACTTCGAAGACGCCGGTGCCGACTCCAAGCTGATCGTCTACTTCGAGCAGACGGCCAACTGGGGCCAGGTCCAGTTCAACGACGGCTGGTGGGGCAACGCCGACGTCTCCTTCCCGGAGATCGGCGGCGCCTACCTGACCACCGACAACGCCGGCGGCAAGGACGTCACGAAGATCGAGCTGACCATCACGGCGGCCCTGCTGGACCACCTCAAAGCCTGCCCTGGCGACTACTTCGGCCTCAACACCGAGTACCAGGGTGACGGCCGCGTGGGCATGGTCATCCAGGGATCCGACTGGATCATCACCAAGATCGCCATCCAGTAGCACTTATTTTATTCCGGAGGGAGCTGACCCTCCCTCCGGGATCCATTTTTACGAATGAACCGTCCAACCTGCCTTATAGTCCTGGCTCTCCTTTTTGCCGCCTGCGGCGAAAAAGTGACGCCCGCCGATCCCGAGCCGCAACCTTCCGGGATCGATGTCTCCCTGACCAACCCCCGGGCGAGCGAAGCCGCCCGGAAGGTGTACGCATTCCTGCGGGAGCAGTCCGGCCAGAAGATGCTTAGCGGCGTGCAGGCAGGCGGCACGGCCAACAACAACGACAACGTCGACGCCGTCTTCGCCAAGACCGGCAGGCACCCCGCCCTCGCGGGATACGACTTCATCTTCCTGCAGTATTCCCCCACGCCCGCCAGCTGGGAGTGGAAGGTCGACTACGGCGACATCTCCGCCGCCCGGGAGCAATGGCGCGCCAACGGACTCGTGTCCTACATGTGGCACTGGAACGTGCCGACCGACAAGGCCGCCTGGGACAAGGGGCGGCAGGGCGACTTCTCCGGCTACGGCTTCTACAGCGACAAGACCGCCTTCGACATCGGGCGCGCCCTGATCAAGGGCACCTGGGAGAACGATTTCATCCTCCAGGACATCGAGAAGGTGGCCGGCTACCTGAAACGGCTCCAGCAAGAGGGCATCCCCGTGCTCTGGCGCCCGCTGCACGAAGCCGCGGGCAACTACGACCGCTACGGCCCCGGCGGGGCCTGGTTCTGGTGGGGCCGCGGCGGCGCGGACGCCTGCAAGCGGCTCTGGAAGCTGCTGCGTGACAAGCTCGAGGGTGAATACGGCCTGGACAATCTCATCTGGGTCTGGACCCTGGACGCCACGCCGGGCGCGGAGAGCCAGTATGCTGACTGGTATCCAGGAAACGACCTGGTGGATATCGTGGGCGTGGACATCTATGCCGAAGACACGGCCGCCAAGGCGCGGCAGTACAAGGCGGCGGCCGCCCTCTCGGGCGGGCACAAGCTGACCGCCGTCAGCGAATGCGGCAACATTCCCGACCCCGACAAGTGCTTCGCGGCCGGCCAGTCCTGGAGCTGGTTCATGGTCTGGAACCTCGACCAGCAAGATTATAAGTACAATACTGACGCATATTGGAAGCAATTGATGAATTCTTTGCGTATATTCACGCGAGAATCAATGCCAACCCATCCATGAGTATGAAGAAGAGACTGTTTCTGTATGCCCTGCTGGCAGGGCTCCCCTTCCTGACCGTTTCCTGCCGCGAGAAAGCCGATCCCCAGCCTGATCCGGACCCCGCCCCCACGGCCATCACCCTCAGCATGGAGTCCGTCTCCCTGCCCGCGGCCGCGGCCGAAGGCCGGACGCTCACCGTCACGGCCCCGTTCCGGCCGGTCGTGAGCGGCGTCCCCGGCTGGATCACCTGGAAGGACGGCACCTACGACAAATACAAGATCACCTATACCTTCTCCGTCGCGGCCAACACTGCCTACCAGGCGCGCAGCGCCGAGATCCAGATCAAGTCGAGCGCCCTGTCCAAGACGTTCACCATCAGCCAGGAGGGGGCGGAGATCCCCCAGACGGGCAACTACCCCACGCCGGGCAATAACCGCGCCTGGACCCTGATGAAGGAGCTCGGCACCGGCTGGAACCTGGGCAACCAGCTGGACGCCTACATCAACTGGACCAGCGACCGCAAGGACTACCCCGACGAGACCTGCTGGGGCAACCAGAAAGCCACGCAGGCCACGTTCGACGGCGTCCGGGACGCCGGCTTCAAGAGCGTCCGCATCCCCGTGAGCTGGCTGCGGATGATCGGGCCGGCGCCCGGCTACAAGATCGACCAGGCCTGGATGGACCGCGTCTACGAGGTCGCGGAATACGCCCACAAGGCCGGCCTCAACGTCATCGTCAACACCCACCACGACGAGAACCACGGCAGCGACACCCACTGGCTGGACATCAAGAACGCCGCCAAGGATGCGGACCTCAACGCCGCCATCAAGGCCGAGATCAAGGCCGTCTGGACGCAGATCGCCGAGAAGTTCAAGGACTGCGGCGACTGGCTCATCCTGGAGGGCTTCAACGAGCTCAACGACGGCGGCTGGGGCTGGAGCGCGGAGTTCCGCGCCAACCCGTCCCTGCAGTGCGGCATCCTCAACGAGTGGAACCAGGTCTTCGTGGATGCGGTGCGCGCCACGGGCGGCAACAACGCCACCCGCTGGCTGGGCGTGCCCACCTACGCCGCCAATGCCGAATACGCCACCTATTTCAAGTTCCCCGACGACCCGGCCGGCAAGCTGATGCTCTCCGTGCACTTCTACGACCCGTCCGAATTCACCATCGGCGAGAAGCAGTACGAAGAATGGGGCCATACCGGCACCAAAGGCAAGAAAGAAGAGTGGGGCGACGAGGACCACGTCCGCGAGGTCTTCGGCAAGCTCTGGAAGAACTACGTGGACCGGGACATCCCCGTCTATCTCGGAGAGTACGGCTGCTCGAAGCGCGACAAGTCCAAGGCCCGCGCCTGGGCGTTCTACAAATACTATCTGGAATATGTCGTCAAGGCGGCCAAGACCTACGGTCTCCCCTGCTTCCTCTGGGACAACGGGGCGACCGGCGTGGGCCGCGAGCAGCACGGCTACATCGACCACGCCACAGGGGCCCCGCTGGACAACGCCAAGGAGGCCCTCGCCGTGATCAGGAAAGCATGGGACACCGAAGATGCTTCCTACACCCTCGACACCGTCTATGCTTTAGCTCCGTAAAAGTCAAGTTTCCCTATGATACAATCGACCAAACCTAGATTCTGGTTGGCGGCAGCCTGCGCCCTGCTGTTGGCGGCAGGCTGCACGCCCGAACCGGCAAGTCCGGCGCAGCGCCTGCGGGATGCGGCCGCCGCCGGCACCCCTCTCTACGGCCACCAGGACGACCTGCTCTACGGGCATTCCTGGAACGCCACCCTTGACGACGACCTGGAACTCGGCCGCTCCGACGTCCGGGATGTGTGCGGAGGCTACCCCGCCATCCTGGGCCTCGACCTCGGCGGCATCGAAGTCGAGGCCGCCCGCAACCTGGATGGCAACTACTTCGAGCTGATGCGCCTGGCAGCCATCAAGCACCATGAGCGCGGCGGGATCGTCACGCTGAGCTGGCACCTGCGCAATCCGCTCACCGGCGGCGACTCCTGGGACGTCTCGTCCGACCGGGTGGTCGCGTCCATCCTCCCCGGCGGGGAGAAGCACGACGACTTCGTGGTCTGGATGGACCGCGCCGCCGACTGGATCCTCTCGCTCAAGGGACCGGACGGGAAGCAGATCCCCGTGCTGTGGCGCCCCTGGCACGAGCACAGCGGCGGCTGGTTCTGGTGGGGCCGCGGGCACTGTTCCGACGCGGAATACAACGCCCTGTGGCAGATGACCTACGAACATTTCCGCGCTCGCGGGATCGAGGGCCTCGTATGGGCCATCTCGCCCAACTACATGGAGCAGGACTTCGAGCAGTGGGAGACGCGCTATCCGGGCGACGCCTACGTGGACGTCATCGGCCTGGACTGCTACGCCTCCACGGACCGCGAGGCGTACATCGCCCGGATGCGGGACGGCCTGGCTTCCCTGCAGCGGATGTGCGAGAAGCACGGCAAGATCCTCGCCGTGACGGAGACCGGCCTGGAAGGCCTCCCCGACCCGCACTGGTGGACGGGCGCCCTCGCCCCCGCCCTGAAGGGTTTCCCCGTCAGCTACGTCCTGACCTGGCGCAACGCCAGCGACCGTCCGGGCCACTATTATGCCCCGTTCGCCGGCGAACCGGGCGCGGCCGACTTCCAAGTTTGGGTGAAAGAGAACAAAATTCCAATGCTTTAAGTATTTTTGTAACCGATGAACTGCTTTGACCAAAGATTAAACCTGCTTCGCAGGGCCGAGAAAGAATTGCTGGAGCGCAAGAACCGGCCCGTCGAAGGCAACGGCGTGTACGAAAGATATGAATTCCCGGTCCTGACCGCGGCGCACGCTCCCCTGGAGTGGCGCTACGACCTGGACCCGAAGACCAATCCCTACCTGATGGAGCGTTTCGGCATCAACGCCGTGCTCAACAGCGGCGCCATCAAGTGGGGCGACAAATATGTCCTGGTGGCCCGCGTGGAGGCCGCCGACCGCAAATCCTTCTTCGCCGTGGCCGAGAGCCCCAACGGCGTGGACAATTTCCGCTTCTGGCAGCATCCCATCACCATGCCCGAATGGGGCGAGCCCGCCACCAACGTCTATGACATGCGCCTGACGCGCCACGAAGACGGCTGGATCTACGGCCTCTTCTGCGTGGAGCGCAAGGATCCGGACGCCCCGGCCGGCGACCTGTCTTCGGCCGTGGCCGCCTGCGGCATCGCCCGCACCCGCGACCTGGTCAACTGGGAGCGCCTGCCGGACCTCAAGTCCGCCTCGCAGCAGCGCAACGTGGTGCTGCACCCCGAATTCGTGGACGGCAAATACGCCCTCTACACGCGCCCGCAGGACGGCTTCATCGACGCAGGCGGCGGCGCCGGCATCGGCTGGGCCCTCGTGGACGACATCACCCGCGCAGAGGTGAAAGAAGAGAAGATCATCAGCGCGCGCCACTACCATACCAGCATGGAATGCAAGAACGGCGAAGGCCCGCACCCCATCAAGACGCCGCAGGGCTGGCTGCACCTCGCGCACGGCGTGCGCGGCTGCGCCAGCGGCCTCCGCTACGTGCTGTATATGTATATGACTGCGCTCGACGACCCTTCCCGCGTGATCGCGGAGCCGGCCGGCTTCCTGATGGTCCCGCAAGGCGAGGAATACGTGGGCGACGTGATGAACGTCCTGTTCACCAACGGCTGGATCGCCGATCCGGACGGCAAGGTGTTCATCTACTACGCCTCCTCCGACACCCGGATGCACGTAGCCACCAGCACGGTGGACCGCCTCGTGGACTACTGCCTCCACACGGAGCCCGACGGGTTCCGGACCGGGCTGACGGTCGAGCGCCTGAACCGCCTGATCGACAAGAACCTGAAGAATAACTTGTAAAACCCGATATTATGGCCAAACTCTCTGAGAAGATCGGATATGCCCTGGGTGACGCCGCCGCCGGCGGCATCACCTGGAAGGTCATGTCCATTGCGTTCCCCCTGTTCTTTACCAACATTTTCGGTCTGACCGTGGCCGACACGGCGACGCTGATGCTGGTGGCGCGTCTGTTCGACGTCGTCACCGACCCGCTGATGGGCGCGCTCGCCGACCGCACCCGGTCCCGCTGGGGTACCTACCGCCCCTGGCTCATCTTCGGCGCCATTCCGCTCGGAGTCGTCTTCGCGCTCCTGCTGCACACGCCCGAACTCGGACCCGTTGGCAAACGCATCTACGCATACTCCCTGTATCTTCTCATGATGGCCGTATATACCGCCGTGAACGTGCCCTACGGCTCGCTGCTGGGCGTGATGACCGCCGACGACAACGAGAAGAACCAGTTCTCCTCATACCGCATGGTCGGCGCCTACGCGATGGGCTTCATCACCCTGCTCTCCTTCCCCTACCTGCAGAAGCTGGTCGGCGGCACCGAAGCGCACCAGTACTCCGTGCTGGGCGTGATCCTGGGCGCCCTGGCGGCTGTCGGCACGCTGGCCTGCGGCCTGCTCACCAAGGAGCGCCTCAAGCCCGTCCGCGCCGAGAAGTTCTCCTTCAAGCCCTTCGCGGACCTGTTCCGCAACAAGCCCTGGATCTATCTCACGCTCATCGGCATCTGCACCAACTTCTTCAACGGGTTCCGCTATGCCGTGGCGGGCTACCTGCTGGAGTATTGCCTGCACGGCGACGTCACCGTGTCGGGCCTCATCATCAACTACACCGTCTTCATGACCTTCGGTGAGGTCACCTGCATGATCTTCGGCGGCCTGTCGCCGAAATTCACCAAGTGGGCGGGCTCCAAGCGCCGCGCCTTCCGGCTGGCGGCGCTCATCTGCGCCGTGACTTCCGTCGCCTTCTTCTTCATCCCGATGGATCCGAAATACATCTGGGTGATGGTCGCGGCGGTCATCATCACCTCCGTCGGCATCGGCTTCTATTCCCCGCTGCTGTGGTCGATGTACGCCGACGTGGCCGACTATGCCACCGAGAAGAACGGCACCTCCTCCACGGGCCTCATCTTCTCCTCCGGCACGATGGCCCAGAAGTTCGGCTCCGCCATCTCGGGCGCCCTCGTGGCCGCCCTGCTGGGCCTCGCCGGCTTCATCTCGGGCAGCGACCCCGCCACGGGACAGACCGTGGTCACCATCACCAACGAGCCTGCGGTGTGCAAGATGATCTGGAGCCTCTTCTCCATCTTCCCGGCCGTCTTCGCCCTGCTCATCGTGCTCCTGCTCCACCTGTACCCCATCAAGAAATAATTCCGCCCTATGAACAAGATTTACGGTCATTTCGACGACCAGGCCCGCGAATATGTGATCACCGATCCCGCCACCCCGTGGCCGTGGATCAACTACCTGGGCAGCGAAGATTTCTTTTCCCTGATTTCCAACACGGCCGGCGGCTACTGCTTCTGCAGGGACGCCAAGTTCCGCCGCATCCTCCGCTACCGCTACAACGGCGTGCCGATGGACGACGGCGGCCGCTATTTCTATATCCGCGAAGAGGACGGCAGCGTCTGGAATCCCGGCTGGAAGCCGTGCAAGACCCCGCTGGACGCGTATGAGTGCCGCCACGGCATGGGCTATACGCGCATCGCGGGCGAGCGCAAGGGCCTGCGGGCCGAGGTGCTCTTCTTCGTGCCGCCGGGCCGCCGCTGCGAGGTCCACAAGCTCACGCTGACCAACAACGGCAAGACCGCCCGCGACTTCCGCCTCTTCTCCTTCGTGGAGTGGTGCCTGTGGAATGCCGCCACGGACATGGAGAATTTCCAGCGCAACCTTTCCACCGGCGAGGTGGAGATCGAGGGCAGCACCCTCTATCATAAGACCGAATACCGCGAACGCCGCGACCACTACGCCTTCTACGGCGTCAACGCCCCGGTCGACGGCTTCGACACCGACCGGGAGAGCTTCATCGGGATGTACAACGGCTTCGACGCGCCGCAGAACGTCCTGGCGGGCCAGGCGTCCAACTCCGTCGCGCACGGCTGGAGCCCCATCGCCTCGCATTTCTTCCGGCTGCACCTGGAGCCCGGCGAGAGCCGCACGCTCATCTTCGTGCTCGGCTACGTCGAGAATCCGGCCGACGCGAAGTTCGCCGCCGACGGCACCATCGACAAGACCCGCGCGCACGAACTGCTCGCGGCCTTCGACAGCGAGGCCAAGGTGGACGCCGCCTTCGCCGCGCTGAATCGCTACTGGGACGACCTGCTGGGCCGCTTCCAGGTGGAGAGCGGCTGCCCGGAGCTCGACCGGATGGTCAACATCTGGAACCAGTACCAGTGCATGGTCACTTTCAACATGTCGCGCAGCGCCAGCTTCTTCGAGAGCGGCATCGGCCGCGGCATGGGCTTCCGCGACTCCAACCAGGACCTGGTCGGCTTCGTCCACCAGATCCCGGAGCGTGCCCGCCAGCGCATCCTGGACATCGCCGCCACGCAGTTCCCCGACGGCGGCTGCTACCACCAGTACCAGCCGCTGACCAAGCGCGGCAACGACGGCATCGGCGGCGGTTTCAACGACGACCCGCTCTGGCTGATCTTCGGCACGGTGGCCTACCTCAAGGAGACCGGCGATTTCAGCATCCTGGACGAGCAGGTGCCGTTCGACAACCAGCCCGGCTCGGAGGTCTCCCTGCTGGAGCACCTGCGCGTGAGTTTCGGGCACGTGACCGCCAACCTCGGCCCCCACGGCCTGCCGCTCATCGGCCGCGCCGACTGGAACGACTGCCTCAACCTCAACTGCTTCTCCAACAACCCCGACGATTCTTTCCAGACCACGGAGAACAAGAGCACCGGTTCCAAGGCCGAGTCGCTGATGATCGCCGGCCTGTTCGTGTGCGAAGGCAAGGACTACGCGGAGCTGCTGCGCCATCTCGGCAAGGACGCCGCCCCTGTGGAGGCGGCCGTCAGCCAGATGGAGCAGGCCATCCGCAAGCACGGCTGGGACGGCGAATGGTTCCTGCGCGCCTACGACTATTTCGGGCGCAAGATCGGTTCGCACGAGAACGAAGAAGGCCAGATCTTCATCGAGAGCCAGGGCTGGTGTACGATGGCGCGCATCGGCGCGGACGAGGGCCTGTGCGACAAGGCGCTCGACAGCGCCAAGCGCATCCTGGACTGCGAGCACGGCCTGGTACTGAACCAGCCCGCCTATACCCGCTATTACATCGAATACGGCGAGATTTCCTCCTACCCGCAGGGCTACAAGGAGAACGCCGGCATCTTCTGCCACAACAATCCCTGGGTCATCATCGGCGAGGCCCTCGCGGGCCGTGCCGCCGACGCCTGGGAGCACTACTGCAAGATTTCCCCGGCCTTCATCAAGGACCAGGACCTCCACAAGGTGGAGCCGTATGTCTATTGCCAGATGGTCGCCGGCAAGGACGCCGCGCGTCCGGGCGAAGGCAAGAACAGCTGGCTCACCGGCACGGCCGCCTGGAACTGGTACACCGCCAGTGAATTCCTGCTCGGTATCCATCCCGAGTACGACGGGCTCCGCATCGAGCCCTGCCTGCCGGCGGACCGCTTCCAGACCTACCGGGTGGTGCGCCGTTTCAGAGATGCAGAATACGATTTGACAATCCACAATACAGGCCGGGGCGGCAGTCGGTTCATCCCGTACGAGCCCGGCAAACATAAAATCAAAATCGAACTGTAATGCATTTTCTGCTCTCGCTTCTGAGCATCTTCCTGCTTCAGACCCAAAACTCTACCCTGGCCATCGACCTCGAAAAAGGGCGGGACGCCCGGATCGTCTACTATGGCAGCACCGTCACCGACCCGGCAGTATTCCGGAACGCCGGCCTCTGGGGCCAGACAGCCTATCCGGCCTATGGCCTGAGCGGCGCGGCCGAGACGGCCCTCGCCATCACGCAGGCCGACGGCAACAAGACCCTCTCGCTGTCCGTGACGGACTGGACCGTCGGAACTTGGGACAACGGCGAACTGCTGACCATCACCCTGAAGGACAGCGTCTATCCGGTCACCGTCCGCCTCTACTACAAGAGCTTCCGCGAGGAAGACATGATCGAGACCTGGACCCGGATCGACAACGAGGGGAAGAAACCCATCCTGCTCACCCGCTTCGATTCCGGGCACCTGCCCATCCGCGGCGGCGACACCTGGGTCTCCTCGCTCTATGGCACCTGGGCCAATGAGGGCCGCGTCAACACCGAGCCCCTCACCCGCGGTACCAAGGTCATCAAGAACCTCGACGGCACCCGCAACTCCCACACCTCCCACGGCGAGGTGATGATCAGCCTCGACGGGCGGCCGCGCGAAGACGCGGGACGCGTCATCGGCGCGGCGCTCTGCTGGGGCGGCAACTACGAGCTGCGCCTGCAGAAGAACGACTCCGACTACGACCATTTCTTCGCGGGCATCTGCCCGGAGAATGCTGAATACCACCTCGCCAAGGGCGAGGGTTTCGTCACGCCGCACCTGGCCCTGACCTTCAGCGACGAAGGCCTGGGCGGCGCGAGCCGCAACTTCCACCGCTGGGGCCGCAAGTACCGCCTCGCCCACGGCGACCGGGAGCGCAAGATCCTGCTCAACAGCTGGGAAGGCGTGTATTTCGACATCAACGAGCCGGGGATGAAGCAGATGATGGAGGACATCGCCTCGATGGGCGGCGAACTCTTCGTGATGGACGACGGCTGGTTCGGCGACAAATATCCGCGCCTGACGGACAACAGCTCGCTGGGCGACTGGGTCGTGGACCGCAACAAGCTGCCCAACGGCATCGGCTGGCTGGTCAGGACCGCCGCCGAGGCGGGCGTCAAGTTCGGCATCTGGATCGAGCCGGAAATGACCAACACGGTGAGCGAGCTCTATGAGCAGCATCCCGACTGGGTCCTCAAAGCCGCGGGCCGTCCGGTCCTCACCGGACGCGGCGGCACCCAGCTGGTGCTGGACCTCTCCAACCCGGCCGTCCAGGACTTCGTCTTCGACGTGGTCGACCGGCTGATGACGGAGAACCCCGGCATCGACTACATCAAGTGGGACGCCAACATGAACATCTCCGAGCACGGCAGCCAGTACCTCAAGGAGCAGAGCCACCTGCAGGTGGCCTACTGGGCCGGTTTCGCCGCCGTCTGCGACCGCATCCGCAACAAGTATCCCGACCTGACCATCCAGGCCTGCGCCTCGGGCGGCGGCCGCGCCAACTGGGGCGTCCTGCCCTGGTTCGACGAGTTCTGGGTGTCGGACAACACGGACGCGCTCCAGCGCATCTACATGCAGTGGGGCACCTCCTACTTCTTCCCCGCCATCGCGATGGCCTCGCACATCAGCGCCACGCCCAACCACACCGTCTTCCGCACCACCTCGCTGAAGTACCGCGTGGACGTGGCCAGCAGCGGCCGCCTGGGCATGGAGATCCAGCCGAAGAACATGACCGAAGCGGAGAAGGATTTCTGCCGCAAGGCAATCGCCAACTACAAGCGCATCCGCCCGGTCGTGCAGTTCGGCGACCTCTACCGCCTGGTCTCCCCGTACGACGACAAGGGCTTCGCCTCGCTGATGTACACTTCGACAGACAAGGACACGGCCGTCTTCTACTGGTGGAAGATCGCCAATTTCTACGACGAGCACTTCCCGCGCGTGCGGATGGCCGGGCTCGATCCCGACCGCCGCTACAAGGTCACGGAGCTCAACCGCATCGACCTGCGCCCGCTCATCTTCGAAGGCAAGACGTTCACGGGCCGCTACCTGATGGAAAACGGCCTGGACATTCCCTACAACAACGAACCCGCGCACGACGCCAAGACCGACTGGTCCAGCCGCGTCCTGCTGCTGGAAGCGCAGTAGCGGATCAAAACAACTGAATGGACCGGCTCCCCACCGAAACGGTGACGGGGCCGGTTTTTTCGGCGACGGGGCGGACTGGTTCATCCGGGGATTATTGCTATCTTTGTGTATCGTTTCAAACGGACAAGTTTATGACCACCAAAGCGAAAATCATCACCTGGACCGTCGCAGTCCTGCTGATTGCCGGTGCCGTGTTCTGCTACTTCAAGTTCTGGTTCGTGTTCGGCGAAGGCGTCAAGGCCGGCGAGCTCAACCAGCTCGTCTACAAGGGCTGGGTCTGGAAGACCTACGAGGGGCGCCTCATCCAGGCCGGCTTCAAGAGCGGCGGCAAGTCAGGCACCAGCCTGCAGTCCAACGAGTTCAACTTCTCCGTCGTCAGCAAGAGCGTCGCCGATTCGCTGATGCGCTGCAGCGGCAGGAACGTCGAGCTCCACTACAAGGAATACAACGGGACGCTCCCCTGGCGCGGCATGCAGCGCTATGTCGTGGACCGCATCATCTCCATCTCTCCGGCAGATGAGACCACCGAGATTCCCATCTTCACGGGAGGAGAAGCGATATGAACGGAGCCCTGATCCTGCTGGTGGCCGGGGTGCTTGCGACGCACCCGGCCAACAATCCCAAAGCCCGGCTCCTGACCGTGGCCGAGTCCGTCGGCCAGGGCCAGCATTCCGTCTCCCCGGAACGGGTCCCGCTGTTCTGGACGGCCGACAGCCAGCTGACCAAAGAATGGCCGCAGGCCGAAGCGCCGACGTGGAAGCTGCCTGAGCCCGAAGGGCCCGGCATCGTCTACGGCGAGTCGGTGAGCCGCAACGAATTCGGAATCGACGGCGGCGTCTTTCCCGCCCCGGACGGGCGGCGCCTGGCCGTCTACCGCAAGGACGAATCCGCCGTCACGCTCTATCCGCTCTATGACATCACGGGCCGCACCGGCGGCGCGAAGCTGATCCGCTACCCGATGGCCGGGATGGCCTCCGAGAAGATTTCCCTGTGCGTCTGCGACTACGACGGCAACGTCCTCACGACCCTGCAGGCCGACGACTTCGACGAGGAGCGCTACCTGACCAACGTCGCCTGGTCGCCCGACAGCAAATATCTCTTCGTGCAGGTGCTCAGCCGCGACCAGCACCGGATGAACCTCAACATGTACCGCGCCGACGACGGCCGTTTCGTCCGCACCATCCTCTCCGAGTCCAACGACGCCTGGGTGGAGCCGCTCGACCCGGTCCGCTTCATCGCGGGGACCTATGAGTTCATCTACCGCACCGACAACCGCGACGGCTACCGCAATCTCTACCGCTGCGACACGCTCTGCCATGTCACGCGCCTGACGGAGGTCGACGCCGACGTCGAATACGTCGCCAACGACGGCAAATATCTCTACTACACCTCCGCGGAGGTCTCCCCCGTCGAGCAGCACCTGTTCCGGATGCCGCTCCGCAAGCGCCTCCTCGACAACAAGCCCAGGCGCCTCACGCCCGAAGAAGGCTGGCACGAGATCTCGATGTCGCCGGACTGCAGCAAGTTCATCGACCGCTACAGTTCGTTCAACGTCCCGGGCGTCACGCAGGTGCGCCGCGCGGACGGCAAGCTGCTGGAGCATGTCCTGACCGCCCTCGACCCGCTGGCCGAATACGCCCAGTGCCGGGTCGAGTTCGGGACCGTCCCCTCGGCGGACGGGCAGTTCGACAACTACTACCGCCTCTTCTATCCCCGCGATTTCGATCCTTCCAGGAAATATCCGCTCATCGTCTATGTCTACGGCGGCCCGCACTCGCAGATGGTCACCAATTCCTGGCTCGGTCAGATCCGGATGTGGGAGATGCTGATGGCCCAGCGCGGCTATGTGGTCTATGTCCAGGACAACCGCGGCACGCAGCACCGCGGCGCCGCCTTCGAGAAGGCGGTCAACCGCCGCTGCGGCACCGCCGAGGCCGCGGACCAGATGGCCGGCATCCGCGCCCTGCTGGACCGCGCGCCGTGGATTGACCGCAGCCGCATCGGCGTGCACGGATGGAGCTACGGCGGCTTCATGACCCTCTCGCTCGCGACCCGCAACCCCGGCTTCTTCAAGGTCGCCGTGGCCGGTGGCCCGGTTATTGATTGGCAGTGGTATGAAGTGATGTATGGAGAACGTTATATGGACACGCCCCAGACCAACCCGGAAGGGTATGCCGAGGCTTCGCTGATCCCGCACGTCAAGGACCTTCCCGGCCGCGTGCTGATCTGCCAGGGCGTGCTGGACGGCACGGTGGTGCCGCAGCACTCGCTGAGCTTCGTGCAGGCCTGTATCGAAGAAGGAGTGCCCGTGGACTGGTTCCCCTACCCGATGGATGAGCACAACATGCGCGGCAAGGCGCGGGTGCACCTCTACGAGAAGATCACGGACTACTTCCAACAGTACTTATGATGAGAAAGATCCTGACTGTCGCGTTCGTGCTGCTGCTGGCGGCCGCGCCGCTCTCCGCCCAGAACAAGGCGGAGACCAAGCTTTACAACAAGACCCTGTCGAAACCCTCCGTGGCGGCTTTCGACAAGTTCCTCAAGAAATATCCTTCTTCCGTCTACGCGGCCGACATTCTCGCCCGCAAGGACACGCTGCTCAACATCTCGCCGTACAGCGAGGCGCAGGCCGCCGCGATTGCGGCGGAGCGCCTGCCCGGCAGCGCGGAGCTGCGCGCCGTGGCGGACCGCCGCGAGGCCATTGACCGCATCTATGCGTTCTGCCTCGACGGCGAGGGCCTGGCGCTCGACCAGGTCCGCATCGTCACCCTGGAGAAGGGCCGCGGCGGCTGGGCCGTGACCGGGACTTTCGACGCCCCGGCGCCTGACGCCGAAGGGATGGCCGTCCGCGCCTTCGTGGACACGACCGCGACCTTCGCCGTCCGCGGCACGCGCTTCCTGCGCTTCAACTACCTGATGCGCTCGGAAGACAGCGCCCAGCAGACCTATGTCGCCGCCGCCTACGCCCCGCAGACCGACGAGTTCGGCTGCGTGAGTTTCCGCGGCAAGGACATCTGCCAGGGCAAGGAGCCCTACCGCATCAGCGGCCGCTCCGACAAGGCCATGCTCAGCGGCATGGACCGTCCCTGGATGCGCCTGCTGCTGAAAGAAGTGGAGGAGAATCCCTGCCTGGAGACCGTCCCGGAGAATTTCTGGCTGACCGACGCCGCCCTCGAATGGTGGCTGGAGCAGAACCCCGGCGCGCTGACCGACGCCACGCACCTCAAGTTCAACATCCTGCAGAAAGAGAGCTCCCTCGTCGAGGAATTCACCAAGGCCAAGGGCAAGAAGAACTCCGGCAAATACAGCGTCGCGATGTTCGACCACCGCGGCTACACCGTCATCGTGGCCTACCAGAAGGCCGACGACAACTACGTCCTCGCCTGGGCCGAGCCCGAGTGCGAGAACCACTACCGCGACCGCCTGCTCAACAGCATCTCCTTCTCCGACGCCAACACCCTGGAGATGTCCTACTACCACGGCAACCGCACCTTCAAATACCACCTCAACCTCGCCTCCAAGAATCTCCGCAGAAGATAACCCTTCTACGCCATAACAAAAAACCGGGCCCTTTGCGGGGCCCGGTTTTCATTTATGCATAAACTGATTAGAGCTCGCGGAACTTGGCGGCGCTGATCTTGGTGGCCTTGAGGGTGATGGTCTCCTTGATCTTGTCGAGCACCTTGCGGTCCTCGACCTGCTCGACGATACGCTCGACCTGCTTCTGGTCCTGGAGCATATTGACGGCCATCTCCTTCACGACCTCGTCAGGGACGTTGCCGATGCCGTACATCGCGTACTGGTAGCGGGCGAAAGCCTCGGCCTGCTCGGTCAGGTCCTTCTCCTCGACCTTGAAGCCCCACTTCTGCATCAGGGAGCCACGGACGAGCTGCCACTTGAAGTCCTCGGCGAAGCCCGGGAAATCCTTCTCGACATCCTCGGCGGTGAGCTTGCCGCCGTTGGCCTCGACCAGCCAGCGCTTCAGGAAAGCCTCCGGAAGCTCGACGCCGGCCTTGTCGATGTAGAACTTGCGGATATCCTGGGTCAGGCGCCAGTCGGCCTCGCTCTTGAACTGAGCCTTCAGACGCTCGGAGACCTCCTTGTCGAGGTCGTCGTCGGACTTGGCCTCCTGGCCCTCCTCCTTGTGCTCCTCGTAGTATTTCTTGAGGTTCTCGATCATCGGGGCCTTGTCCTTGGCCGTGACGGTGACGGTATAGGAAGGAACGGTGTCGGCGGCTTCCACCTCGACGTTGACCTCCGGGCTGAGGCCCAGGTCGAACACGAAGGTGAAGTCATTGCCGTCCGCCCACTCGACCTCCGGCTGGTTCGCGGAAGCGAGCGGCTCGCCCAGGATGCGGAGTTTCTTCTCGGTGATGTGCTGGTCAAGTGCCTGACCGATCACCTGGTTGACGGACTCGACGAGCGCCTGCTCGCCATAAACACGCTTGATCAGCGAGGCGGGGACCATACCCTTGCGGAAGCCCTTGAATTCGGCCGTACGACGACGGTCGGCCAGCTTCTTGTTCACAATCTCTGCGTAGTCGGCTGCTGCGACTTCGATGGTCAGCTCCCTGTTGAGAGCATCGATTTTCTTTTCTTTTACTTTCATACTTACAATAATTCTTATTTCTTCTTTTTTGTCTTTCTTTCGGGATAGACGACACGCTCGTGATGGATCTGCGCAAGATACTGCTTGAGCGTGTCCTTGACCGTGCCCAGCTCGCTGATGGAGATGTGGGCGTGCTCGAACTGGCCCTCCTCCATCTTGCCGGCCACGATGCGCTCCACGAAGGCGGAATAGGCCTCCGGGGTGAACTCCTTGAGCGTGCGGGACGCCGCTTCGACGCTGTCGCAGAGCATCAGGATGATCTGCTCCTTGGTCACGGGCTTGATGCCCGGATAGCGGAACTCGTCGATGCGGGCGGGATCGCCGCCGGCCTGCAGGTACTGGCCGTAGAAGTAGCCGGTGACCGTGGTGCCGTGGTGGCTGCGGATGAAGTCGATCAGGGCCTCGGGCAGGCGGTGCTTGTGCGCCCGCTCCACGCCCTCGGGGACGTGACGGATGATCTCCCGGGCACTCTGCTCCGGGTTCATCCCCTCATGGTATCCGTGCTCGCCTCCGCGGGAGACGAGGGATTCGTTCTCAATGAAACAGAGCGGGTTGTAGAGCTTGCCGATGTCGTGGTAGAGCGCGCCGGCGCGCACCAGGTCGGCGTTGGCATCCACGGCCCGCGCCACGGTGTCCGCCATGTTCATCACCTGCAGCGAATGCTGGAAGGTGCCCGGCGCTTTCTGCTCCAGCTCGCGGATCACCGGATTGGAGACGTCGCATAGCTCGATGAGCCGGGAATTGGACACCAGGTTGAAGATACGCTCGAACAGGTAGATGAGCGGATAGCCCGCCACCGTGAGCATCGAGCCCACGAACAGGCTCAGCAGCGCCGTCCAGACGTTGCCCGTGACCAGCTCGGCGGCGCGGAAGCCCAGATAGCTCAGCGCCAGCACCCCGAAAGTGATCAGGGCCGTGATGAACTGCTTCCAGCCGCGGTTGAAGTAGCGGAACGCCAGGATGGCGACCATGCCCGCCACGAAGAACATCACGAAAAGCACGGCGCCGTCGTGGCTGAAAATCAGCAACGGCAGCAGGGACACCACGTAGACGGGCACCACGACGCGGTTCTTCATGAAGGCCTGCAGGAGCAGGGCCACCAGCGTGAAGGGCACGAAATGGAGCGCCTTCTCATTGACCTTGACCAGGATCAGCGCGGCCAGGGCGCCCAGCAGGAAGACCACCACCAGATAGGGGAAGCGGGAGTCTTCGAAAATCTTCGGATTGTTGAAATAGATGGACAGATACAGGAGCACCACGATCGCCAGGGCGATCAGGATGTTGCCCAGGACCAGCAGGAAAGTCGGCCCCGTGGAGCCCATGTTCGCCTCGAATTCGCGCTTGTAGGAATCGAGCATCTGGGCGATCTCCGCCGTCACGATCTCCTCCTCCTGCACGATCAGCTGCCCGGCGGTCACGTAGCCCGACGTGGGCGAGATGCTGGTCACCGACTCGGTGTGCACCAGGGCCGTGGTCTGCTCGTCGAAGAGCAGGTTCGGCACCAGCAGGTCGTAGGCGCCGGTGGCGCGGAGCAGCGAGTCGACATTGGCGTCGGAGACGTCGGAAAGGTCGGCGAGCAGGCGCACGCGCGCTTCCGTCAGCCGATAGACTTCGGAGACCGGATACTTGACGGCGCGCTTGTCGCGCTGGATGTAGAGGACCTCCGGGCTGGCGGCGTGCCTGCGGCCCGTCTCGTCGGCCAGGATGCCCTTCTGGTAGATCGCGCGGAGCGCGGAAACGGTCGCGCCGCGCAGGCTCCCCAGGTCCAGCCGCTCGGCTGCACGGAGATTGCGCGTGACGATCTCGTTGGAATACTTGTAATACGGAATCGCCTCGGTGGAGGCCTCGCCCCGCTCGGCCATCATCTGCTCCTCGGTCTTGTAGATCGGGAAGTCGAACTGAGCATACAGCGTCTCGTATTTCCAGGTGCGCCCCTTGCGGTAGTCGTAGGCGAACTTGGCGCTCCTCGGCATCAGCATCACCAACAGGAGGAATGCGATACCGAGCGGGACGAGTATGCGGACGAGAGAGTTCCTGGTCATCGGGCGGCTATTTGAATGGACTGCCCGCCTCGCGGGCGATGTAGCTGTAGGTCAGACGGTCCAGCAGGCGCGGGAACAGCCGGTGGAGCAGCACCGTGGCGCGGCCGAGCGTGGTCAGGATGACCTGCGAACGGCGGCGGCGCAGGGCGCGCGAAAGGCGCTCCGCGCAGGCCTCGGCGCTCATCAGCTTGCCCTCGTCCAGCGGCGTCTCGCCCTGGGCGGAGCCGTCGGCGGTCAGGGCCGCGTTGCGGACGTTGGAAGAAGTGTAGCCCGGGGCGAACACGAGGACGTTGAGACCGTCCTTGAGGTGCTCGATCCGGATGGTGTCCAGGAAGCCGCGGATGGCGTACTTGGAGGCGCTGTAGCCGGTCCGCGCAGGCAGCGCGGAATAGCCGGCGATGGAGATGACGCCCACCACGGAGCCTTTGGCCTCCAGCAGGTACGGAAGCGCAAACTTGGTGCAGTTGACCGTGCCCCAGAAGTTGACGTCCATCAGGCGGTGGATCACCTGCAGGTCGAGATCCTTGAACATCGCGCGCATCGACAGGCCGGCGTTGTTGACCAGGATGTCGATACGTCCGAAACGCGCAACCGCGGCCTCTACAAGGGCGCGGCAGTCATCTTCAAGGGTTACATCGCATTTGACGCACAGGACCCGGTCCGGGGGCGCGACCGAAGGGGCCAGCGCCTCCAGCTTGTCGAGGGAACGCGCGGCCATCACGACCCGCGCGCCCTCGCTGCCGAATTGACGGGCAGAAGCCAGTCCGATGCCCGAGCTGGCTCCCGTCACGATAATTACCTTGTCCTGCAGGGATAGATTCTTCACTTCGTTCAGAATGACAGTAAAATGTTCTGGATGAAAGTTACTGGATGGTCATCTCGGCGATGTCGTCGCCGTCGTACTGGCCGGCGTCGAGCTTGGCCTTGATCTCCTTGAACGCCTTGAGCGTGTATTCCACGTCCTCCATCGTGTGGGCGGCCGTGGAGACGATGCGGAAGATGATCATGCCCTTCGGGATCACCGGGTAGATGACCATCGAGCAGAAGATCTTGTAGTTCTCGCGCAGGTCCTTGGCCATCTTGGTGGCCTGGGCCACGCCGCCGAAGATATGGACCGGCGTCACGCAGGCCTGGGCCTCGCCGATGTCGAATCCTTCCTTCTTGAAGCCGTCCTGGATGGCGTGGGTGATCTGCCAGCACTTGGCGCGGAGCGCATCGCCCTCCGGAGAGTCGATGATCTCCATGCGCTTCATGTTGCCGATCACGAGCGGCATCGGGAGCGACTTGGCGTACATCTGCGAACGCATGTTGGCCCGCAGGTAGTTGATGATCTTGTGGGGACCGGCGACGAAGCCGCCGATCGAGGCCATCGACTTGGCGAAGGCGCCGATGTAGAGGTCGATGTCGTCCATGCAGCCGAGCTGCTCGGAGGTACCGCGGCCGTGCTCGCCGAGCAGGCCGAAGCCGTGCGCGTCGTCGATCAGGATGCGGAACTTGTATTTCTTCTTGAGGGCGGCGATCTGGTCGAGGATGCCCAGCGCGCCGGTCATGCCGAACACGCCTTCGGTGATCAGCAGCACGCCGCCGCCGTTCTCCTCCGCCACCTGGCAGGCGCGCGCAAGCACCTTCTCGCAGTCGGCGATGTTGTTGTGGCGGTATTTGTACTTCTCGCCGATGTGCAGGCGGATGCCGTCCAGCAGGCAGGCGTGGCACTCGGCGTCATAGACGATGACGTCGTGGCGCGCCGTGAGCGCGTCGATCGTGGACACGATGCCCTGGTAGCCGAAGTTGTACAGGAAAGCGTCTTCCTTCTTCTCGAACTTGGCGAAGGTCTGCTCGAGCTGCTCGTGATAACGGGTGTGGCCGCTCATCATGCGGGCGCCCATCGGGTACGCGAGGCCCCACTTGGCAGCCGCCTCGGCGTCCGCCTTGCGGACCTCCGGGTGGTTGGCCAGGCCGAGATAGTTGTTGAGGCTCCAGTTGAGCACCGGAGTGCCGTTGAAGATCATATGGGGGCCCAGTTCGCCTTCGAGGCGGGGGTACATGTAATAGCCGAAGCCCTGCTCGAAGTATTGGCCGATCGGGCCGCCGCTGTCGCGTTCAATCCTGTCGAAAATGTCTAACATATCAGGTTCAGATTCTTCGTTTCACTCAAAAGCTTTACGCGTCGATGTTGGCGTAGTGTGCGTTCTCTTCGATGAACTGGCGGCGGGGCGGGACGTCGTCGCCCATCAGCATCGAGAAGGTCCGCTCGGCGGCGGCTGCGTTGTCGATCGTGATCTTGCGCAGACGGCGGCGGGACGGGTCCATGGTGGTCTCCCACAGCTGGACGTCGGACATTTCACCGAGACCTTTGTAGCGCTGCACGGTGTAGCCCTTGTCGCTGCCCTTGCCCAGGCGGAGCGCAGCCTCTTCGCGCTGCTCCTCGGTCCAGCAGTAGACCTCTTCCTTGCCCTTCTTGACGAGGTAGAGCGGCGGGGTCGCGAGATAGACGTAGCCGTTCTTGATCAGGTCGAACATATAGCGGAAGAAGAAGGTCAGGATCAGGCAGGCGATGTGCGAACCGTCCACATCGGCATCGGTCATGATGACCACCTTGTGGTAGCGGAGCTTGCTCAGGTCCATGTGCTTCTCGCCGGTCTCGTCTTCCATCGCCACGGTCACGCCGAGGGCGGTGTAGATGTTGCGGATCTCCTCGGAGTCGAAGGCGCGGTCGCCGGAGGCCTTCTCGACGTTGAGGATCTTGCCGCGCAGCGGCAGGATGGCCTGCGTCTTGCGGTCGCGGCCCTGCTTGGCCGTACCGCCTGCGGAGTCACCCTCCACCAGGAAGAGCTCGCACTTCTCGGGGTCGCGCTCGGAGCAGTCGGCGAGCTTGCCGGGCATGCCGGCGCCGCCCAGCGGGCTCTTGCGCTGGACCATCTCGCGAGCCTTGCGCGCGGCGGCGCGGGCCGTGGCGGCCAGCACGATCTTGTCGATGATGGTCTTGGCGAACTTGGGATTCTCCTCCAGGTAGATGTCCATCGCGGCTGCGGTGGCCTGGGACACGGCGGAAGTCGCCTCGGGGTTGCCGAGCTTGGTCTTGGTCTGGCCCTCGAACTGCGGCTCGGCGATCTTGACGGAGATCACGGCCGTGAGGCCCTCGCGGAAGTCCTCCGGGGCGAGGTCGCCCTTGAACTTCTCCAGGAGTTTGTTCTTCTCGGCGTACTGCTTCAGGGAGCGGCTCAGGCCCATCTTGAAGCCCTGCAGGTGCGTACCGCCCTCGATCGTATGGATGTTGTTGACGTAGGAGTAGATCTTCTCGGAATAGCCGTTGTTGTACTGGAGGGCGATGTCGATCGGGATAATCTTGTCGGAATTGACACAGATCGGCTGCGGGATGATCGTCTGGGCGCCGGCGTCGAGGTACTCGATGAACTCGCTCAGGCCCTTCTCGGAGAAGAACATCTCGCTGCGGAAGACCTTCCGGCCCGTGGCCTTGGACTCCCCTGCCTCATCCACCACGAACTCGTCCACGAGCTCGCGCTCGTCGGTCAGGCGGATGTGGATGCCCTTGTTGAGGAAGGCCAGCTCGCGCAGGCGGGCGGCCAGGGTCTCATACTTGTAGGTCGTGGTCTGGGTGAAGATGGTCGGATCGGGATGGAAGGTGATGATGGTGCCGGTGTCGTCCGTCTCGCCCACCACCTGCACGGGTCCGAGGGGCTTGCCCTTGGAGTAGTGCTGCTCGAAGACCTTGCCCTCGCGGTGCACCTCGGCGACCAGCGAGTCGGACAGGGCGTTGACGCAGGACACGCCCACACCGTGCAGACCGCCGGAGACCTTGTAGCTGTTCTTGTCAAACTTGCCGCCTGCATGCAGGACGGTGAGCACCACCTCCAGGGCGGAGCGATGCTCCTTCTCGTGCATGCCGGTCGGGATGCCGCGGCCGTTGTCCCGCACCCGGATGGAATTGCCCTCGAGGATACGGACGTCGATCGTGTCGCAGAATCCGGCCATCGCCTCGTCGATACAGTTGTCCACCACCTCATAGACCAGGTGGTGCAGACCGCGTTCGGCAATGTCTCCGATATACATCGAGGGGCGCTTGCGCACCGCTTCAAGCCCTTCCAGGACTTGGATACTGTTCGCGGAATACTGCTCTTCCGCCAGCTTCATCTCTTCCTTCTCTACCATTATCTGTCGTTAAATCAATAAATCTTGCAAATTTACAAAAAATATCGGTATTTCCTTACAGTTTCAAGGTCAAACCCAGGGTGAAATAGGGTCCCCTTTCGATGCATCCGGGCACCCGCTGGATATCCATCCCGAGCAGGTTGCCGGCCTCGGCCCAGACACCCCAACGGCCGTCGAGGCGGTATTCGCCGGTCAGGCCCAGGTTGACATAGCCGGGAATCGGCTTCGGAGCCGCCCCGACGTGGAACGCGTCGTAGAATCCCTGCCGGGCGGAGGCTGCCTCCACGAAGCCGCCGGCAAAGATGCGGTGCTGCCAGTTGTAGCTGCCGCGCACATCCGCCGTGAAGGCGGGAGGCGCGAAACCGAGCATGTCCTCCGGGAAGATCATGTAGGAATACCCGAGCGCACCGTCCGCGGTCACGCGCTCGTCAGCCCAGGCGAGCTTGACCTTCGCATACACGGACTGGAAATCCGCCAGCGTCACATGCCAGTAGTTGGACAGCGGCAGGCCCTGGTAAGAGACGTATCCGGCCTCCAGGCCGTACTGCAGCCTGGAGCCCCAGTGTCCGTCCACGCCGGCCCGTACGCGCAGCTTCTCCCGGGAGATGAATGTGCCCAGATTGGCCCGGTAGGCGAAATGGTTGACGTGCTTGACATCGTAGTGGCTCTGCAGGGACTGCCCGCCGCTGACGGCGGCATACAGGGTCAGGTCCTGTTCGATCAGGTCCATCCGGGCCATCACGTCGGGGCTGACCGTGAAACGGTTGTTATCCAGCCACTCGCCGTAGTCCAGGCGGGCGCCGGCATCCAGCTGCACCGGGCCCAGCAGGAAATCGACATGCGGGCGCAGGGCGACCAGGTTCGAGGAGAATCTCTGCGGGGTGCCCGTGCCGAGTTCGCGCAGGGCGTCCATCTCGAAGAGGGCGTCCAGCAGGATGCGGTATTTGCTGTCCAGCACCGGACCGCCGGACACGCCCAGATGGAGGTTGTTCTCCGTCAGGTCGGCATAGGCGCCACCCGCCGGATATTTCTCCCCGGCATAGCGGTAGCGGAAATCCACGTCATAGAAGAGGAAGTCCCCGGGGCGCTCCCGGGACTGGACACGGCCGCCGACGACGGCGGCATTGAACCCGGACCGGAAGAGGACATTATCCGCCTGGCTGAACGCTGCGGAGATCCCTTCGTACCCGAGACGCCAGGACAGGCTGAGCGCCGGCAGCAGGTAGCGTCCGTTGATGCCGGCGCGGGCGCTCAGGTCGCGGCCCGGACCGGACTCCGCCGCAGCGTCGGTCCGGTAGCGGCCGGAGTAGCCGCCGGCATCGGCGAAGACGCCGACCGTCAGGTCCTCCCGCTGCAGGGCCTGCCAGGCCAGCTCCAGCTGCGGATGCAGGGTGTAGCCCGCACCGGCGCGCAGGTACAGCTGGTACCCGTCGTACAGACGGGCCTCCGGCGTCACCCGGATCTCATACGGGGTGAACTCATAGGAGCCCTTGTAGGGCGTGTCGAAGACGGAATAGTCGAAACGGTAGTCGAAGCGGTACAGCGAATCCGGCACCTGCAGGGTGCCGCCCTGCTTCTGGAAGTCCGCGAAGCGGGAGACATAGTCGTTGGTCACCTGCACCGACTGGTTGATGTTCTGCGCGGAAAGCGGCACGCCAAGTGCCAGCGCCGCGAGGGCTATGATGGTCTTTTTCATACGCTTACTCTTGCATTAAAGTGGCGAGACGCTCCAGTCTCATCTTGACGCTCTCCGCCACGTCGTCCGTCCCGCGCTCCGGCTCGTAGCCGTCCCGGATGCTCTCGAACGTGGCCTTGGCCTGGGCATACTGTCCGCGCTCCGCGAACGCGTCGCCCAGGACGATGTAGGCACGGGCCAGCCAGTAGGACTGGCCGCCCGCCTTCTGTGCGAAGGAATAGACTTCGCTGTCCACGGCGTCGAACTTGCCCGTGTCATAGAGGTTCTGGATCACCATGTACTTGGACTCGGCGCCCACGGCCGAGGACGGATCCGCGCTGAGCTGGCGGAAGAGCGACATGGCCTCGTCGCGGCGCGAGGTGGCCAGGCTGGCCTTGGCCTTCGTGTAGGTCGCCTCTTCCTTCACGCCGGCCGCGAGCCCCTTCTCGGCGGTCACGGCATCGGCGGCCCGGATCGCGGCCTCATAATCCTTGCTCCGGTAGGCGGAGCGCATCATGCCCACGCGGGCGGTCTGCTTGTTGGCGTCCATCTTGGCGGAGGCGAGCAGGTCTTCGTAGCCCTTGTAGGCATCCTGATAGCGCTCCAGGCCATAGGAAATGTCGGCGAAACGCAGCCGGGAGACCTCGGCGAAGGAGTAGTCGGATTCCGCCCCGGCGGCCTTGGCGTAGAACTCCACGGCCTTCTCCTTCTCGCCGATGGCGTTGTAGGAGTCCGCCAGGTAGAACTCGGCCTGCGCACGGTCGGCCGCATCCGGATAATCCTCCAGGTAGCGGCGCAGCGTCGGGATGGCCTGCTGGTAGTTGCCGGCCAGGTAGAGCTGCTCGGCGGTGTTGAAATACATCTTCTCCCGGTCGGAGTCGCTGCGGCCCTGCGCCAGGGAGTTCTTCTCGACGTATTCGAGGAACTTCTCCGGCTGGCGGCGGGCCTGGTAGATGGACTCGATCGCAAGCAGCGCCTCCTCGGCATACTCGCTCTGCGGCATCAGGGAGACGACCTGTTTGTAGCTCTCCAGCGCGGCGTCGTAGTTGGACTGGTTGCGCCGGACCATGCCGATGCCGATCAGGGCGCGGGCCACGTAGGTATTGTCCTTGGTGGTCTCGCGCAAGCGGGTGAAGGTGCGGATGGCGTCGTTGTTGTTGCCCAGGTCCATCTGCGCGCGGCCCAGCTCGTAACAGGCCTCGTTGTAGAGCGGGGCCTCGGGCGAAGCATCCTCGACGTGCAGCAGGGTGGACACCTTGCGGCGCTTGTCCCCGGACAGGCCGTAGGCAAGGGCCTGCTGGTAGTACGGATAGATGTCGTCCGGGGTGAAGAACTCGGTCAGGACCTTCTGGTAGGAAGTGATCGCGGAGCGGTAGTCCCGGCGGCCGAAGTCGCAGTCGGCGCGGCGGTTCATCGCATCCTCGCGCCAGAGCTCCTCGCCGGAGGAAATGTAGGTGTCGAACCAGCGGGCGGCGGAGCCGTATTCGCCTTCCTTGAAGTAGCTGTAACCGATGTTGTAGGGCAGCGTCTTGCCCTCGGGCGTGCCGTACAGGGCGGAGGCGTTGTGCAGCTCGGTGAAGGTCCGCTCCGCCTCCGGATAGTTGCCGGAACGGTAGTAGGACTCGGCCATCCAGTAGCGCGCGAGCTGGTTGAAGCGGTCCGTGCGGGGGACGTAGTAGGCCGTGGCCCGGAAGAACGGGACGGCGTCGCGGTAGGAGCCGCTGGAGAAGAGCTGCTCGCCGCGCAGGAAGTTGGCCTTGGTGTAGTTGCTGCGCATGTCGGGCGTCAGCTCCTCGATGTTGTCATAAGCCTCGACGGCACCGGCGTAATCCCTGTCCACCAGGGCCGCCAGGGCCATGTAGCCGTAGATCTGGTCTCCCCTGGCCTTCGTGGACCAGCGCTGCATGTAGCGGGCGAATCCGGAGGTGTCCTTGTTGAGGTCGAACGCGAGCTTGGCGTAGTTGAACGCGGCATCCTCGGTGATCGCCGGGTCGAAGTCCACGGCGGAGGCGTCGTAGAAGGAAGCCATGGCGGACACCTGGTCATGCGTACGCAGGTAAGCGTTGGCGAGGTGATAGTTGGCCACCTGTCCCAGCGAATCCGTGCGCTCTCCCATCTTCAGGAAGTTCTCGATGGCCCCGGCGTAGTCGTCCACGGAATAGAGCACCGAAGCGGCATAGAAATAGTCCTTGCGGTTCATCTCCTCGAGGGAGAGGTCCTCATAGTACTCGCGGGCCTTCTCCTTGTCCCCCTTGACCAGATAGGACTCGGAGATGATGCGGGCCAGCCGGTCGCGCCGCTCGGCGGGGACGCTGTCGTAGATGCGTACGCCTTCGCGGACCACGTAATCATAGTTCTTCTGGTTGAACTCGCAGTCGACGATGTAGAAATCCGTCAGCTCCTCGAAACGCGGATCGGCGGCAGCCTTCCAGAAATTGGCCTCCGCCTCGGCGAACTGCTTGCTCTCGTAGAGCATCACGCCCGTGAAATAGCGGCCCGGAGCCGTGTACTCCGACTGCGGGAAGGACTCGCCGAGCGTGAAAAACTGCGAAGCCTCGGCGTAGTGGCCGGTCGCAAAGGCGGAATAGCCGCACTTGAACACGTATTCGGCCAGCTCCTTCTCCGTCAGGTCTCCCGAAGAGACGAACGAGAACTCCCTGGCCGCCTGCTGGTACTTGCCGTCATCGAAGAGATTGCGGGCATTTTCAAAATGCAGGGCGCTGCTCAGGCGGGAAGAAGGATACCGCAGGCGGTAGGCCTCCAGCTGCCCGGGATAGTCCTCCGCACGCATCTTGATCGCGCACAGCACGGCGTATCCGTCGCTGAGCGGGTCCCCGGGTATCTCCGAGAACAGGACGCGGGCCTGTTCGTACATTCCGTTTTCATAGAGGCGGACGGCCTGGCGGAAGGTCCGGGTCTGCCCGGAGGGCTGCGCCACGGCGCCGGCAGTAAAGATCGTGACCGCGAGGAGGGTGGTCACCAGTGTTTTCACGCTCATAAATTATTCTGTTTCCAAGAATACAAATTTACTCATTTTTGCGCTATATTTGTAGTGTGCATCAAACTTTTTTTGCCCCCAATATGGAAGAAAACAGCACCCCCCTCATTTCCTTCTCCGAGGCGGATATCCTGAACGGAGAGAGCGTCGTCGTGTACGGTCTCGACATGCAGGTCTACCCCGGACAGCTCGTCTATATCGTCGGCAAGGTCGGCAGCGGCAAGACCTCCATTTTCCGGACCATCACGGCCGAGAATCCGCTCGGCAAGGGCTCGGGCACGGTCTGCGGCTACGACCTGAAGACCCTGCGAGCCAAGGACATCCCCATGCTCCGGCGCAAGCTCGGCGTGGTCTTCCAGGACTTCCAGCTGCTGATGGACCGCAGCGTGGAGGACAACCTCTCCTTCGTGCTCAAGGCCACGGGCTGGAAGGACGGAGCCGCCATCGCCAAGCGCATCCGGGAGGTGCTCGACGCCGTGGGGATGCACACCAAGGCCCACAAGATGCCGCACCAGCTCTCGGGCGGCGAACAGCAGCGCATCGCCATCGCCAGAGCCATCCTCAACAGCCCGGAGGTGATCCTCGCGGACGAGCCCACCGGCAACCTCGACGAAGAGACCGCAGAGGGCATCCTGCAGCTGATGCAGCAGATCAACCGGGAGAAGGGCACGGCCATCGTGATGGTCACGCACAACCGCTCCATCTGCGCCCGCTATCCGGGCCGCATCTTCGAGACCCGCGACGAGACCTGCCAGGAGATTACGCCATGACCCTGAAACAACGCTACGAGGGCATCCTCGGGTATTTCCGGGACAACGTCCCGATCGCCGAGTCCGAACTGCATTTCGGCTCGCCCTACCAGTTGCTGGTGGCGACCATGCTCTCCGCCCAGTGCACCGACAGGCGGGTCAACATGACCACGCCCGCCCTCTTCTCCGCCTACCCCACCCCGCAGGCTCTCGCCGAGGCTTCCTTCGAGGATGTCCTGGAGCTCATCCGCTCCATCTCCTACCCCAACTCCAAGGCCCGGCACCTCGTCGGCATGGCCGGCAAGCTCGTCTCCGACTTCGGCGGAGAAGTCCCCTCGGACATTGACGCGCTCATGAGCCTGCCCGGCGTGGGCCGCAAGACGGCCAACGTCGTCGCTTCCATCACCTGGAAGGAACCCGTCATTGCCGTGGACACGCACGTCTTCCGCGTCTCGCGGCGCCTGGGTCTCTCCCGCGGCACGACGCCGCGCGCCGTAGAACTGGACCTGGAGAAGCACATCCCGGAGGATCTCCGCCCCATCGCCCACCACTGGCTGATCCTGCACGGCCGCTACATCTGCACGGCCCAGAAACCCAAATGCGACGCGTGTCCGCTCACCGCCTGGTGCCCTTCGGTGTCGCTGAAATAGAGTAAGGAGGGCGGAAAAGAAGCGCTGTATATCGCCCTCCTCTTGGATTCATTATAGATTACCTCGAGTATACACTATGAAACGCTATCCTAGCAACTGTGTTTCAGGCATCGGGACGTTTTATTCCCGATCTGGAGGCAGTTATTTTCAAAAATCTCGTTATTTTTATGAAAACTTTTTTTGATATTGATTAGAATATTTAGAAATATGCGTACACAATGGTTATTATCTCCGCTCTGCTTCCTGCTCCTTTTTACCGGATGCGGGAATGGTCTTGATAATCCCAATGGCCTTGATGATCCAATCAAGATTGAACTGTTATTTAATGGAAAGGATGAGCGCTCTCTTTCGCCGTTTTACTCCAGCGGATTTGATGGATATGATCCGATGGATGTGCAACAGGTATTAATGAAACATTTCTTCAAGGAGTATTATCCCGATCTTGTCAATGATTGTGCTGTCGTATTGAATGATACGCAATTGCTGAAAAATTATCAGGAAGATGGAATAGTTTATCAGTGGCCCGAAATCGATTTCGATAAGTATTCCCTGCTTATTGGTAGTTTTACCCGTAAAGGAGGAACTGATGTACTTCTTAAAGACCAGCGCGTAGTTGTGTCTGACGGAAAAGCCACAGTGTACTTAAAAATGTATTATCCTGATGCTGGGTCCGACGACGCTGTGAAGAATACGAGGTATTTCTGCGCCTTGTACACCAAATTGCCCGACGGGCTGACAGAAGTAATTCGATGGATTAATGAATAGACAGGGGTTCCTTTTCCTACCCGGCTACCCGCGAGAAAAGGGCAGCAAAAAAGGTCGGCTAATAGAATCATTAGCCGACCGAATTCCCATTGCCGGGCACTGCCAGGGATTTCCTATTTCTTGAACAGGCCGCCGAGGATGGAGGTGGCGGCGCCAAGGATGCTGGAGCCCGCGCTCTTCTTCTGGCCGCCGCCGGTCAGGGTCAGGATGATATCGTTGAGGTCGACATCGCCGTCACCGTCGCGGTCCTGGATGATGCCGGACAGGCCTCCCATCACTTTCGGGATGATGCCGGTCAGGACGGAACCGAGGGCTGCGCCGACGCCGAGTTTCTTCAAGACGTTGTTGTTGAAGAGGTTGCCCGCCAGGGCGGTCACCGGGCTGGCAGCAGCCTGGGTCTTGCCGGTCAGCAGGTTCTTGATGAGGTCCACGCCGCCCGGCTGGGTGGCCGTCTGGGTGAGGCTTCCGAGCACGGAAGAGGAGAGGCCGCCGAGGACCTGGTTCTGGATGTCGGACGGAATCTGGACACCGCCGGCAGCGGATTTGACCGCCTGGGAGATAAGATCGGAGATGGATGCCATAATATTGGTTTTTTAGAAGGTTAATTGCAGAACTGCTTCTTGAGCGCCGCGATCTTCTCGTCCGCATCCGCGCCCTTGGCGCCGAAGTAGAACTTGATCTTGGGCTCGGTACCGGACGGACGCACGGACACGACGTCGCCCGCCTCGTTGAAATACTGGAGGACGTTGGAGGACGGCTGGCCCGTCAGGCCGGGCTGCAGGTAGTCGATGACCCGGGTCACCGGCGAGCCGGCGAGCTCCTTGGGCGGGTTGGCGCGCAGGTCCACCATCATCTGCTGGATCTCGCGGGCGCCGGAGATGCCCTTGCGGACCACGGACACGAGGCCTTCCTTGCGGTATCCGTATTCGCGGTAGATCCGCTGCATGAGCTGGTACAGGGACAGGCCCTGCTCAGCCGCCCAGGCAGCGCACTCGGCCACCATCATGGCGGTCACCTGCGCATCCTTGTCGCGGACGAACTGGCCGATGTTGAAGCCGTAGCTCTCCTCGCCGCCGCAGATGAACTCCCCGCCCTCGGCTTCCTGGCGCTTGACCACCTCGGCGATGTACT
>JAEEGI010002782.1_pt1 | contig 42346 bp, 28 predicted proteins | sample 8958751 | NCBI WGS metagenome assembly JAEEGI01 (sample SAMN16246545, study PRJNA631951) | gut metagenome | biome: gut microbiome; feature: rumen; material: KS-attached | host: Bos | place: Iran: Karaj | collected 2018-10 | reverse complement strand
TGCTGTTCCATCAGTTAATGCCCTTTCTAATAACAATTCTAAACAATACATAACCCGGGGCATGCCAAAACGTTTATTTTAAGTAACTATAACGTTTTCGAAATGGAAATCCGATAAAAATATTTCATTTTTAATAACGAATTACCAACATACCCATACAGTCTAAAATAATAATATGAAAAATCTAAAAAGTCAATAACCAATTTAGGCTATTTATAGAAAAAAATAATTACGATTGAATTATTTCTTTATTTATTAGTGATGGAAAAGACGAAGTCCTGTAAATGTCATAACCATATTGTGAGAATCTGCAGCTTCGATAACATTATCGTCTCTGATTGATCCACCTGGCTGAGAAACATACTTAACACCAGACTTGAAAGCTCTCTCGATATTATCTCCGAATGGGAAGAAAGCATCTGAACCAAGAGCTACATCTGTATTCTGATCAAGCCATGCTCTCTTTTCTTCACGAGTAAATACCTCAGGCTTAACCTTAAAGATATTCTGCCACTTGCCCTCTTCAAGAACATCCATATAATCCTCACCGATATAAAGATCGATAGCATTATCTCTATCCGGACGCTTAATTGTATCAAGGAATGGAAGCTCAAGAACCTTTGGACACTGACGAAGGAACCAGTTATCTGCCTTGCTGCCAGCAAGTCTTGTACAATGGATACGGCTCTGCTGACCAGCACCGATACCGATTGCCTGTCCGCCCTTAACATAGCAAACTGAATTTGACTGAGTATACTTAAGAACGATCATAGAAATCATAAGATCTCTCTTAGCTGACTCTGGAAGGTCTGTATTCTTTGTAACTATCTTTCCAAGGAAGTTCTCATCGATAACAGCATTATTTCTGCCCTGCTCAAATGTAACACCGAAAACCTGCTTGCGCTCGATTTCCTCTGGAACATAATCAGCATCGATCTTGATAACGGCATAATTGCCCTTCTTCTTGCTCTTTAAGATTTCAAGAGCTTCTGGCTCGTAGCCTGGAGCAATAATACCATCAGAAACCTCATGCTGGATGAGCTTTGCTGTAGCAACGTCACATACATCTGAAAGTGAAATAAAATCACCGAAAGAGCTCATTCTATCAGCGCCTCTTGCTCTAGAATATGCGCATGCAAGTGGTGAAAGCTCTGTATCATCATCTACCCAGTAAATCTTCTTCTCGATTTCTGTAAGAGGAAGGCCTACTGCAGCACCAGCTGGAGAAACATGCTTGAAAGATGTAGCAGCTGGAAGACCAGTAGCCTGCTTTAACTCCTTAACGAGCTGCCAGCCATTGAATGCATCAAGAAGATTGATGTATCCTGGCTTACCATTTAAAACTTCAATAGGAAGATCACTTCCATTTGCCATATATACTCTAGATGGCTTCTGATTTGGATTGCAACCATACTTTAACTGTAATTCGTTCATTTTAATACTTCCTTTCAATGTTCTAGCCTAACATATGTTAAGTTTTATATCTGTTTACTGATTCGGATTACTTATTCCGAACGCAGATTTCTATCACCGGTTCTGATCATTCATATCGACTGATGATTACATTACTGATTCTTATTAAGGATTCTTGTCTCGTATTTTCCTGTAGCAATGTCGATGAATCTTACGAAAAGAGAAACCTTATTATCTTCATTGAGGTTTGTCCAAACAGCGTTTGTGAATTCGTCGATATTTCCTGTGATGTCTACAGGTGTAGGCTCACCCTCATAGCTTGGAAGTGGATTTCCATCGCCCATGTATGTATGAATGAAATGTCCCTGACCAGCCTTAGGGTTGTCATAATCAAAGGTAAAACGAAGACACTCATCAGGATCTCCGTTGTTGCTCTTAAGGATAGACATTGAATACTTGTACTTTCCGTCCTTAACATTCATGATACCTGAGATTCTAGGGGTGTAGTTTGGAGCATCAGGCTCGAACTCTCTGCATCTTAAAGACTCCTCGAAAGTCTGACCAGCCTTCATATTATCAAAGATTGTATCTGTCTGATCACCATTTGTTACGATTGTATCATTACCAAGCACTCTAACAGGTGCATAAATGATAAGACTTGGATCCTCAAGCTTGCTCTCATCGAAAGCCTGTGTGCGGATGCCCTCACCGTCTTCAACAAATACTCTGTTTCTTGAATTAACGCTTCTTCCCATGATGAAATATGCTGTAACTGCATACTTTCCATCTGTTGACTTACCGATAACGATACCACGTCCCGGGTAAGCATTTGTGTTAAGTTCTGTGTTCAAACTCTTAATTTCCATGTCAGTTTCCTTTCAAGGTAAAAATTATTTTTTTAACCGTCCTCGCATTCTCCCTAAAAGATGACTCAGATCAGTTTTTTACATATTATATAGGCTGTTTTTATGACAGCCTGAATATCATAGCCGCTACTCATAGCTATTACTTATGGCCTTTTTTCTTATCTCTTGCATTATCGATCTTTGCTTTCTGGAATCTTCCTATCATAGGCATCATCCATGAATCTGGAATGAGTCTTGAGAAAACAAAGAACAGCTTTGGCATCACTCCTGGAACTATGCGGAATTTTCCCTCAAACAGCTTATCAAGAGCATACTTTGCAACTCTCTTACTATTTGCACCCGGCATTCCAAAGCTAACCTTTGCGACCTTATTGAACTCTGTCTTGACAGGCCCAGGGCAAAGCACTGAAATATGAACATTTCTTCCTGAATACTTTATTTCCTGAAGAATAGCCTGTGATAATCTATAAACATAATTTTTCGTCGAATAATAGGTGGCCATCATTGGTCCTGGCATAAAGCCGGCAACCGAAGCCACATTTAAAATAAAGCCATGGTCTCTTCTCTTAAAATCACGAAGAAACAGCTTTGTAAGCATATGAAGAGCAATGACATTAGTTTTTATCATGTTAATGTCGCTATCAAGCCCGTCCATGGAATCTACAGCATAGCTATTGCTTCCATCCGGACCATTTCCCGTAACATCATCAAAATAGCCCACACTTCCAAAGCCCGCATTATTGATCAGAACATCAATATTCTGCTCGCAATACTCTTTATAAAGTGCCTTAACTGCATTTTCATCAGTAAGATCACACGGATACACCTGAACATTTACTATATTCTTAAGCTGCTCCTTTAGCTCATTAAGACGGTCTTCTCTTCTTGCAACAAGTATAAGATCGAAGCCCCTCTTTGAAAGCTGAATCGCCATGTCGCGGCCAAGTCCCGCACTTGCACCGGTAATAAGCGCCTTCATACTGCTACCTCCTTACTCCTTTTAATTGTAAAGCCCATACGAAATTATTATAGCATACAGCCGATTATAATACAAATAATTTTTTCTTACAAAATTTCATGCCTAATCACACTTTAAATTATTACATTTGCACATTTGCTTTTTTATCTATTTCCCATTTTAAACAGTTTCATATACCAGTGCTATAGCATTTAGTGCTATAGCATTTATTACTTAGCATTTAGTACTTTAACATTTAGTACTTTAGTTCATATCATGATTAACATTATATGTTATAAAAAGCAGCTATAATCACCAGATCATAGCTGCCTAAAATTTACTTATTAGCTCTTACATCCTTCATTTCTATAAGGTCTGAAGCTGTGTCGCCCTTTAGCTTTAAACCTTCCTTCTCATTTATCATGTTGTGGAGCTTTTCTGCAATGCGGTACCAATGCTGCACCCTGTTCTCAAGCTTAAAATAATGCCTAAGATAAAAGCCAAATAATATGATGACAATGAGCATAAGCAGCCCCATAAGAAGAGCCACCTCTGGTATATTAACTACGGCATAATAGACAATGAGCCATATCCCCATAAGGGCCACGCAGGTCATAAGGGTGACAACAAGATGGATCATTCTCTCATGCTGAAGCCAGGCAAGCTTTTTCTCATGCCATTCAAGGAGCTTTTCAGGAGCTACGCCCTCTTTTAAGCCCTCCGCGATGTATTTTTCCTCATCATCGCAGAACCCCATCATATTGATTCCATATACATCACTGCGCTTTGCCATATTACCAGCCTTTCTGCCGCAAAAACAGCACGCTAATTAGTCCTCATAGCCATTAGGATTATTCTTCTGCCAGTTCCATGAATCACGACACATATCCTCAAGACCAAGCTCTGCCTTCCAGCCAAGCTCTAACTCAGCCTTCTTAGGGCTGCAGTAGCACTGAGCGATATCACCAGCACGGCGAGGCTTAATTGAATAAGGAACCTTTACATTATTTACCTTCTCAAAAGCCTTTACCATATCAAGAACTGAATAACCATGTCCTGTACCAAGGTTGCATATAAAACAGCCTGGATTTGTACGAAGCTTATCGATAGCCTTTACATGAGCCTTAGCTAAATCTACAACGTGAAGATAATCTCTTACACCTGTTCCATCTGGAGTGTCATAGTCATTACCGAAAACACCGAGCTCATCACGCTTGCCAACAGCAACCTGAGTGATGAAAGGCATAAGATTGTTAGGTCTGCCCTTAGGATTCTCACCGATTCTTCCTGAAGCATGAGCTCCAACAGGGTTGAAGTAACGAAGAATAACCATATTCCACTCTGGATCAGCCTTCTGAATATCCATTAAGATCTGCTCGAGCATTGACTTTGTCCAGCCATAAGGATTTGTACAAACACCCTTAGGGCAGTTCTCTGTGATAGGGATTTCTGCAGGATCTCCATAAACGGTAGCACTAGAAGAAAATACAAAATTCTTTGCTCCGTGCTTTCTCATTACATCAAGTAATACTAAAGTTCCACCAATATTATTGCTATAATACTCCCATGGCTTTTCAACAGACTCTCCAACAGCCTTAAGTGATGCGAAGTTAATTACCTCAGTGATATCATTTTCAGAAAAAATCTTTTCAAGATCCTCTCTGTTTCTGATGTCTGCATCATAAGACTTAAAATCCTTACCTGTGATTTCCTTAACTCGCTCTAGCGCCTTTGGTGATGAATTGGTATAATTATCCATCACTACAGCCTCATATCCCCCGTTCAGAAGCTCTACTAATGTATGTGTGCCAATGTAACCTGCGCCTCCTGTAAGTAAAATTGCCATTTTGTTCCCTCCTAAATTATCAAATATATATCGTTTTTTTATAACAACTTCATTCTAAACTTGAAACTAACAAAAGTCAATGTAGTTATTTATCTTTTACAATGCATTCACAGAGTGATATACATAGCTTAATTATTAGTAAGCTTCATATCTCCGTTCTTTATAAAGCCTGCCTTCCTCATTACCTCTGCAATTCCAAGTACAAGCGCGCCTGGAAGAAGAAAATGCATTACTACAATTTCAACAAGCACTATAGCAGGTTTCATTCCTGCAGCGGTCATTGTCTGAAACTCTGCAATCTGACCTACAAGACCAGAAGATCCCATACCGGAGCCCACTGGAGAGCTTATCATCTTAAGCACCATAGTTGATAACGGAGCAAGAAGCGCCGAAGAAATGATTGATGGAAGCCATATCTGAGGGCGGCGTACAATATTAGGCATCTGAATCATGCTAGTTCCAACGCCCTGAGAAATAAGGCCGCCGAAGCCGTTTTCTCTGTAGCTTGCAACAGCAAAGCCTATCATCTGGCAGCAGCAGCCGATTGTAGCTGCGCCGGCAGCAAGACCTGTAATTCCCATTGAAATACCGATTGCTGCAGAGCTGATAGGAAGTGTAAGGAAAATTCCCATAAGTACAGAAACAATTACACCTCCAACAAATGGATGTGCATCAACATTTACATTAACAAGATTACCGAGCCAGGTCATGAACCTTGAAATAGGAGGTCCGATAACAAAGCCCACTACTGAACCAAAAGCGATTGAAACGGTAGGAGTAAGGATTATGTCAAGCTTTGTTCTGCCTGAAATAAGGCTGCCAAGCTCAATAGCTGCAAAGGCTGCAACAAAGGCGCCAAGAGGCTCACCCGGTTTACCAAGTGTTATTTCTGTCATGCCTGTAACGGCCGGAAAAGCTCCTATCATACCAGCTGTAGCAGCTGAAATAATCACCAAAGGACTGCTCTTATACTTAGCAGCAACACCAACACCGATGCCTGCACCTGTCAGAGTCTTTGCTACATTAGCAACTGAAACTATATATGTACCAGCTTCTCCCCCTACAAGATTACCTATCTGGCCCATAATTGTTCCGATGATAAGAGTTGCAAAAAGACCAAGTGCCATTCCAGAAAGACCATCAATAAAGATATGGCTTAAGACCTTTTTAATATTATTCATTCTCTCCTCCTTCACAGCTGTCCAGTTACCTGTTAAGTAGGATGAAGCAGCTTTATCTTTTCATATCCTATACCTTGCCGGGCAATTCATATTCCCTCGCCCGTGCCTTGCAGAGTGCTTATCACTTTAACGCTTTTACCTTACCCTGCAATTTAATTATTCCTTTGCAAAGCACTCACACTTTTACCTTACTAAGTGCTTCCTTAAGATAGCCCTGGGAATCCTCTCTGAGTTTAGCCCAGCGTGCATCAACTTCATCAAAATCTATAGGCTTAAAGAGCTCATCCTCGCTCATAGAATCAATTTTCTCTAAAATCATCTCATCCTTGTCATTCTTACTTGCAGCAATGAACTCTTCATCCTCATGGATTCCAACAAGCTCGCCGAGCTTAGACTGAAGATGCCCCTCTACTCCAAGGCTGCCAAGGAGATTCACCATTCTCTCAGGGTACTTCTTATGAGGAACAGTGATGAAATTACGATGGTAAAGAAGAGCAAAAACCGTAGCATGGAAAGAATTAGTAACTACGTACTTAGCCCCGCGCACAAGTCCGATAAACTCTTCAGGACCTGCCGACGCAAAAGTTCCAAGCTCATTATCAAAGGTCTTATCTCTTCTGTTCTGGATAACAGGAAGGCCAAGTCTTCTTGAAAGGGCACCTGCAATACGCACAACGTCCCTATCCTTACCGATTACATGAACTAAAATATAAGGTCCCTTGAACTTCTTATTATAGGCTTCAGGAGTAGTAAAACCGCTTCTTTCAACCAAAGACTCATAGTCCTCTCTCTCAAGCAGGAAGGTAGGATCGCTCACCACCTTTATAGGCTTATCTGTAAGGCCAGAAAGAAGCTCTGCGGCAGACTGCTCACGAACTGAAATCATATCATAATTTTCAAGATACTTCTTCATGAAATCAGCCTCAGAATCACGTAAAAAGTCAACGCCTATACTAGGTGCATAGGAAATTCTGCGAACAAAGCCCGGCTCTGTCTTTACCTTATCAAAATCAAGGAAATATGCAGGCTTAAGGCCCTTTGTAATATCAGAATTCCATACCTGGTCACTTCCAGTGATCAAAAGGTCATAATCCCTTGGATCATAATTTTCCTTAATTTCGTCAAAGCTCTTAAATGCCATACCTGTATGAAGGGTCTTCTTAATAAATTTCTCGAACTTTTCAGCCTTCTCGTAGGTTGCCCTTCTCTCGTACTGCTGCTTCATTCTGCGAAGCTTATCATAGGTATTCTGTAATACAGGTGTCTTGAACTTAATTTTCTCACGGTACAAGGTGTACACTTTGTCAATGACATCCGGACGATAATTTAAAAGATCTACCTTATGGCCGCATTTAACAAGGTACTCCTGCAGCGCATAGGCCTGCAGAACACAGCCGTAATTATATGCAGAATTAATAGTAATAATTCCTATTCTCATAGTTCCTCCAACAAGAGCTGAAATTACAAAATGCTCTCAAACTTCTTAACAATTCCGTCATTATACTCATCAAACCTTATATGAAGCGGCTTAACCTCGCCCTCCATAAAGCTCTTCATTCCGCCTACAAAGCCCTCCTCATCATTCTTAACAAGGAAGCCGCCGTAGCGCTTTAGGAAATCACCAGAGCCCGGAATGTCTCCTGCAACAATAGGCACATCAAGAGTATCAGCCTCAAGGAGAACAAGACCTAGCGGCTCTCTTTCTGACGGAAGCAGGAAAAGATCACATTTTTTTAAAATCGCATAAGGATTTGAAACTGCTCTAATGATGATAATATTAGATGAAGCAGATGAATCTGCAGCAAGCTGCACTGTCTCATTAAAGATGGCACCATAGCCTCCCATGATGATAAGCTTTACATCCTCGATGCTTCTTCCATACTTTTCCTTATAGCTATTCTTAAGCGCCTCGTCACTCTTAAACTGATTGTAAAAACTCTCAAAGGCACGTATAAGCTTGGCATGGCCCTTTTCCTCTGAGAAACGGCCGATTGTTATGAACTTAAGGAGGCTCTTATCCTCAAGGATATCCTTTAATCTCTCCTCAGTTACAGTGCACTTAGTCTCAGCATCAAGCATGACAGGGAGCTCTGCCTTTTCAAGCACACCCTGGTAGAAATGAGCATTCTCAACAACGCTCACTCTGCTCTCAGGCACCTTCAGCTTATCAACAAGAGAATTCTTAACAGCATCAGAAACCGCCGCAACAACATCAAATTCCTTATAAGCACGAAGGAGAGTAGGCATATGCTGATTATTCTTCTCCTTCATTTCATCGCTCATGTCATTATGCGCAAAAATGATCTTTCTAGCAGGGCTATTAAGATACATCATGGTAACGAAAGGCGCATAACCTGTAAAGTGCACGATATCATCAATTCTAACGCCGGCAAACTTCTTTTTCCACTCGCGCTTAAAAATCTTATTAACGGTTGCAACAACCCAGTTCCACTGGATGTTCTTACTAAAGTATAGCTTAAAGCAAAGAGTCTCCCAGAGGCTCTTTTCGGTCATTGCTCCGCTCATAGGAAGAATTCCAACGCTTTCAGGAATGCCTGCTACTCTCATAGGAGTCTTAGACATCTGGCTCTGAAGGAAGCTGAAATAGTAATTGTTCTTATCAGTATCTACGAGATTCGTAAGGTTCATAAGAGAAGTCGTAATACCGTTTCTTGAAAGGTTCGAGCAATAAACAAGAATATTCTTCTTGCCATCCTTGCCCGACTTTGCAGAAGGCACATAATAAGCAGTAACCTTCTTATCCTCTATCTTTTCCTTAGGAAGCTGATTATTAATGGCATCAGTCTCATCAATGCCAAGCATCAGCTCCTTCTTTCCTATGCTGACATACTCAGTTGAAGCAGAAGGAAGCACCTTAGGAAGAGGCTTTTTTACATAATTATCACCTAGCACCGCCTCAAGAACATATCTTGGTGAGTTCGGCGAATCATAAGAGCCATACTCAGCAAGGAAATCGGTATCATCATAATCCTTCGGCTTTTTAAGCTCTGCCGCAAGCTCCTCTGCCGTCTTAACTCTTGGGAACGGGAAGGAATCTATGGAAACGTAAAGTCCTCTCTCATCCAGATAATCCTCGTCATCGTAAGTAAAGAGAATAATCTTCTTCCTGCAGTTTGCAAAATCATAGAAAACTGAAGAATAATCTGTAAGAAGCACATCTGCCGCATTTAAAAGATCATAAGTCTCATATTCATCGGTAATAGGCACGATATGCTTATAGTCGCTATAATCAAAGTCTGCCGCTGTAAAAATATGGAACTTAACAAACATCACCTGATTATCATCCATAAGAGAATCAAGCACATGGAAGTAATTCGAGCAGTCATTTCCCTGCTGATTATCCTTTTTGTTGGTAAGAGTTCCACGCCAGGTAGGCATATATACGATAAGCTGCTTATCCGAAAGACCGAGCTGCTTTTTCACCTCAGCACCTCTATCTGCATTAAAGAAAATCGAATTTCTTGGATAGCCGCTCATCAGAGCCTTTCCCTGATAAAGCTTTGTAAGACCGTAGTCCTCAAAGAAACGGTCTCTCATGTAATCATTTGGATAAATAAGGAAATCCGAAATAAGAAAATTATGCTGAACATTTCCTATGGCATAGGCACGGTTCTCTACCTTTCTGCCCATGGCCTTAAACGGAGTTCCATGCCAGGTATTGGTATAGATCTGTCCCTTGCGCTTTATGAACCAGGCCGGGAAAGAGGTATCATTAAAAAGATACTTGCATCTTGCAAGATACTGCTTATACTCCCTGCCTGATGGCAGGGTATACTCAGGAATATCTATGCCGTGCTCGGTAAAGATCTTAGTAAAGCGCTCACGCTCTTCTTCCTTAAGAACAAGCACAACGCTATATTTTTCCCCTTTATGAGTATAATTACCAAGGCTGAGCTCCTTTAAAAGGTAAAAGATATTACCAGCAACGTCTCCTCCGCCCTTAGACTCAAACAGTATATAATTCTCAAGAAGAGGCTTTTTTAATTCATTAAAATAATAAGCATTATCATTAGCATGCTTTATCTTATTCTTAGCCTTGACTGCCTTCTTTTTATATTTCTTAGCTTTATTCCAAACAAATTTTAAAGGATTCATATTTTATCCTCCGTATATGTTTATTACCCTCTGCCTTCTAGCCTCTATGTCTCACTTAAGTTCGTACCATATCTAGAGAGGGCCATAGTGCATTACGTCTTAGCTCTCTAAAGGTCCATAATGCATTACGCCTTGGCTCTAGAGAGAGCCATAGTGCATTACATCCCTGCTCTATAGCAAGACTTACACATAGCAAAAAGCCATTCTTTAAAAAGCACTTTTATAAAAGGGCATATATAATAATGATACCAAATATTCTCTTTAAAGTAAATAAAAATCGTAAATTAGTTTAGCGACAAAAAATGGACCGAAACAAATGTTTCGATCCATCAAAGCTGGGCTACAAGGATTCGAACCTTGAAAATGCTGGAATCAGAATCCAGTGCCTTACCATTTGGCGATAGCCCAATAACTATTTGCTTGTTTTCAAGCACGCTGATAATTATATATCATTAGTTCCAAAAAATCAAGTACTTTTTTAAATTTTTTTTGATTTTTTCAAAAAGAGCCGCTGTCCTTACATAGCAGCGGCTCTCAGGCTCACCGCGTTTGTCACTGCATTTGTCACTTCTTTGCTCCCTTAGCAAACGCTTTTTTTATGTTGGCATCAAGGATTGCATGAAGATACTCATCCTTTATTCTTTCGATAGGATCTGGCGCCGGACGTGCTGTATAGTAGCCCTGCACAAGGTCACATCCAAGCTCGACTGCCACCTCAAGCTCTTCCTTTGTCTCAACGCCCTCAGCGATTACCTTAATGTTATTTTTCTTAGAAAAATCAACTGCATTCTTAACAAGCATCCTCTTATTTTCATCCTTGTCAATACCGGTCATGAGAAAACGGTCGATTTTAATAAGATCCGGCTTATATCTCAAAAGATTTATGGCATTAGAATAACCAGAGCCATAATCATCTATGGCAAGACCGGCGGCAGCGCCATCTGCACCCTTGACATTCCTTATGCCTTCAAGCTCATCATCACTTAAATCAGCGCCCTCCGTCACTTCAAAGATAATATTCCCGATATAATCCTTGTATTCATTAGAAAGCTTAGCCATCTCTTCCTTAGAGATGTGACTGCCCGGAATGGAATTAACAAAAATCTTCTTTCCAAAGAAGCTCGAATTATCATCAGCGTATCTTTTCAGAACATTTTTAATGGTCGCAGACTCTATGTCCACAAGCCTATTGTACTCCGTTGCTATCTGAATAATTTCAACAGGTGACATATTAATTCCGCTGCTAGTCCTCATAAGAGCCTCATAGGCGAAAATCTCACCGCTTTTTAAATCAACGATAGGCTGGAAGTAATAGGTAAAGAGATTCTTCTCAACAAGAAGATTGAACTCATTATATCTTTCCTTTGAGGTATTGATCTTAATGGAAACACTGGACTTTCTCTTTTTCTTCATGCTGTTAAGCAGCATCTCACCGTTTGCAAGATTCATATAAGTCAAAATTGAATCATTCCAGCCAGCTGCAACAACAGTATGCCCGATATTTACCTCAAGCTCATACTTCTTATCTTCTCTTCTGTTGTACTTAGCCAGGACATCTGCAAAAATGGTATCCGAGGTCTCAATAAATTCATCTACGATCACCCTATCATCAACACTTACAACAGCCAAAAAGCTCTCTTCTGTTACTCTTGCAAGCTGCAGCTTACCATTCCCCGATAGCTGAATGGCCTCACCGACAAAGCGAACCATCTTTCCGACATCATCAAATCCATAGGTACTAAGAAGATATTCATAATCCCTTATGTTATAGATACTGACAATAATGCCCCTGCTATGATTATCAGGATTTACAGAAAGGCCGTCAAACCACTCCTCAAGACCTTTTAGATTCATGAGCTCGGTGACCTGATCCACCTTCTTAGAATTATCAACTGTCCTCTTTAGCTTCTTTCTAGATATCTTATTTACAAGATTATTGATAGCAAGATTCAGTGTCTTAGTAACGCGCACAATAATCGGCGCATTAAGAACGATATCCTTTACCCACATCACGAAAATACCGCACGGCCTAGAGCCGACTGTCATCGCATTGAGCACGACCATCGATTCATCCTCTAGCCACTCATCAAGATATGGCACCATATCAGAAAGATTGAAGTACTTGGCCTTAGATCCCTTCTTTCTTTCAGTATTCTTGGTAGAAAAGAGCAGAAGCTTTTCAGTAAACGGCTCCTTCTCATCATTTATTTCAATATCAGAAATCTCAGAAAGCAGGAAATCGTTATTAAGGCTTACATAAGAATCCTCAAAAATTGCCCCAGCCAAAACATTTCCTAGTGAGTTAAGATTTGTGCAATCTATGATATGCTCTGCAACACGAGTGGTACTTTCCTCACTCCAGGTCTGCATTTCATTAAGCTCATAGAGCTCTCTTGCTCTTTTTCTATAATCAACTTTGTTAAGATCGTTATATCTGCACGATTCAGATAAAATATACTTATAATACTCAAGAAAAATGCCCGGCTTTAAGGTTCCATCCTTTGCCCCCTGGCAGATTCCAAAAATCTGCTCCGTCAGCATCTCAATGTCCTCTTTACAGGTAGTAAGTCTAGGTCTTCTGTATAAGGTCTCCTGGATTCCATCAAAACCTGTAACCATCACATCCTCTGGCACCCTATAGCCATGCTCCTGCAGTTCATCAATAACTGCAAAAGCCATGGTATCATTCGCGCAGACAAAAATCTCCGGAATAATTCTTCCTGAATCAAAGACCTTCTTCATTACTTCCTTTGTCGGTCCATGCCAATAGTCGCCATATCCCATATTATCTTCGCTGAACGGAATACCAAATTCTCTAAGGACAGCCTTATATGCCTTTAATCTCGTTTCACTAGCTTCATCACCCTTTATGCCCGCAACAAAGAAAGGGTCATGTATCATATAATCATCAAATATCTGACGGAGCATCTTCTTGTACGCCGTCTCATATCGTCTTATTATACAATAACACCCATCTCTTTCACCGTGCACAAGAATGACTGGAACATTCTTTCTTTTCGCCGGTTCTATTATTTCATCAATAATGTCCTTATTGTAAAAGCTTTCGTATAGAATAACAAGTGCATCAAGAACGTCATAATTGATTGCCTTATAAATTTTTGCTGCACCCTTCGCATATTCATCCATATTATAAAAATCTTTTACACTATCGAACACTATTATTTTGTACTCAGTGCCCTTCACTTTTTTATACAAATCAGTTAGGAATTCTGTTCTATATTCATCCCTAATGACCGTGAGGCACACGCCGATAATCTTTTTATCCCCTAACATTTATCCCCCGTTTTTCTTTTTCATCAACCTCGCAAATCCAATCAAATTTTACATTCGCGCGCACCACTAGATAATACATCTATTATATACCATTTTTATATATTTGTCTAGTTTTTACTTGTTTTTCCGACCATTTTTAGTTAAACGTTTAAGTTACGATTAAATGGCTTAAAAAGCCCTTTTTACAAAAATTTTACTAAATAAAAAAATACCGGCATCCGAAGATACCGGTATTTGAATAATCAACATCAATCCTTAAAGAACTCATGAACGCCCCACTTAAGGCACTTGTCAAGAGTATCGAACCAGCTTGCTGTGCTCTTTGGTGTTGCTGAACGCATGAAGAAATAGGTTGCTCCATTTGAATAATCCTCACCTGAAAGAGCTCTCTTTACAGCCTTCTTTGTAAGGTCTGAAGCTGTTGCTCTGTAGAAGATACCAGTTGTAACTGGCTGGAACTGACGCTTCTGAAGGATTACACCTTCAATTGTATTAGGGAAGCCCTTAGTATCTACTCTATTGAGAATTACATTTGCTACGAGAATTCTTCCGAATATGTCCTGATCACCTGCTTCACACTCTACGATTCTGTAAAGCATATCGAGTTCATCTGCTGTAACCTCTTTAACAAACTTCTTATTGTACTTAAAGGTAAGACCCTCTGGAACATCATCAGGGATGTCTGTTGTGCCAGCCATCTGAATCATCTTTTCCTTTTCTTCAGCTGATACATATACAGATGAAGTAACATTTCCTGTAATAGAAGCTGTGATTCCTGTAAGAGTCTCTGATACTATTGTATTGATATAATCAGTATCTTCATTTACCTCAACTGCTTCTTCCTCTTCTTCTGATGAAACCTGGATAGTTGAAGCAAGAGTATTTGCAAGTGAAGCCTTTACTACTGATGATGAAGCCGTTTCTACTACATTCTTTACGCTTGAAACTGTGCTTGTTGCTGCTGATGCAAGAGCCTCGGCACTAAAGGTTGTACCCTCTGACTCAATTTCAACTACACTGCTTTCTTCGTTTACGTTTGCATATGAAGGAGTACTGCTAACTCCTAATGAAAAAATAACTGCCGTTGCAAGCATTGTTGCTGCCGCTCTACGTATCATACGGTCCCCCATAATCTGAAATAGTACCTTCTTAGTCATTTTTATTTCCTCTCTTCTTTTTTGTTGTTCGACTTTGAAGCTTAGCAGTTTCCCCTCTGCCGCTCCTCAACATTTTTGATTTTCTCCGTAATATTTGTAAAGATTATAACAAAACTATTTTAATTTGTCAAGCATTTTTGCAACCCTTTTGTAACAACTTCGTAATATTTAATGAAACCCTTGCAAATCAAAGGCTTTAAGTATGCGATTTCTTATATTATTTAATCAAATATCACATTCTACTTTTGTAGAATTTTTGCGTTCTACAACGGTCTAATTGTTGTGATTTTGTTACAATTGTTTTCTCGTTTTTTCATAATTAATTTGGACAGAAAATTATTTTGGTCAGAAAATGGAGTATCCCTTATAAAAAATTCAATGAGTAATTCATACAAACGTAAAATACAAAAAGCGCCGCAAAATCCTGCGACGCTTTTTGTATTTATATTACTATCTTATTTACTTTTAGACTTCACCTTTTAGCTATTTCGTAGGCTACCTCCTTTGCAACATCCCCTTAGCTATTTCGTCAGCTACCTCCTTTGCAACATCCTCTTAGCTATTTCGTCAGCTAATGTCTTTGCAACATCCTCTCAGCTATTTCGTCAACTATTGCCTTTGCAACATCCTCCTTAGGCATTTTCTCAAGCTCCTTAACTGCGTCTGTTGTAATTAAAGTCACAACATTTGTGTCAGTTCCAAAGCCTGCACCTTCAACCTTAAGATTATTAGCGGCAATCATATCCACATTTTTCTTAATCAGCTTTGCCTTAGAATTTTCAAGCAGGTTCTCTGTCTCCATGGAGAAGCCGCAGATGAACTGCCCCTTAACTTTATGAGCTCCAAGGTAAGAGAGGATATCCTCGGTGCGCTCTAGCGGAATGCTAAGCTCTCCATCCTTTTTCTTTATCTTTTCTGAAGCCACGTTTGTCGGACGGTAATCTGCAACGGCAGCCGTCTTAATGATAATATCAGCGTTTAAAGCTTCCTTCCGAGCAGCCTCTGCCATATCAGCAGCGCTTACAACAGGCACTACCTTTACGAACATAGGCGGCTCAATAGAAACAGGGCCACTTATTAAAGTAACCTCTGCCCCGCGCAGCATCAGATTCTTAGCAAGGGCATAACCCATTTTACCAGTTGAATGATTAGAAATAAAACGAACCGGATCAATAGCCTCTCTGGTAGGGCCAGCTGTGACAACTGCCTTTTTACCAGCTAAATCCTTTTCGAAGGCTGCTTCCTTTAAAATATACCAAAGAAGTGTCTCAGGCTCTGGCATTTTACCAGCTCCTACATCACCGCAGGCAAGATAGCCGCTAGCTGCTGCTATTACTTCATAACCATAGCCCTCTAGCTTTTTCATATTATCCACAACAATCGGATTTTCATACATATTGGTATTCATGGCTGGAGCAATAATTTTCTTGCACTTTGCTGCCATGATGGTGGTGGTAAGCATGTCATCTGCAATGCCTCCTGCTATCTTTCCGATAACGTTTGCGCTTGCCGGAGCCACCATGAAAACATCTGCCTTTTTTGCAAGAGCGATGTGCTCGACCTCATAATTAAAGTTCCTGTCAAAGGTATCAACAAGGCACTTATGATGAGTTAAGGTCTCAAAGGTGATGGGATTGATAAAATTAGTAGCATTTTTAGTCATTATTACTTCAACATCCGCTCCAAGCTTTACAAGCATGCTAGCAAGGCCAGCTATTTTGTATGCCGCGATGGAGCCAGTTACGCCAAGTACTATGCACTTTCCTTTTAAATCCATGCTATTCTCCCCTCCTTCCTATTTAAGATCCTCAAGACGTCCGTGCTTTTCATAGGAAGTAATTCTGCTGATTTTATTATCATCATCCACAAAAACAACCTTAGGCTGATTCCTTTCAATCTCTTCAGGCGTCATCTGAGCATAGGCCATAAGAATCACCTTATCTCCAACACTTACAAGGTGGGCTGCGGCTCCGTTAAGACAAATGATACCGCTTCCTCTTTCACCCTTTATGGTGTAGGTCTCAAGGCGTCCTCCGTTATCCACATCTACAACAGCAACCTTCTCATATTCGTGGATACCTGCTGCATCAAGAAGATCCTCGTCAACTGTGATAGAGCCGATATAATCAACTCTTGCCTGAGTAACTGTGGCTCTATGGATTTTCCCATGTAACATCTCTATAGTCATATACTTCTTGGCGCTTCCACGTTTATCAGGAAGCCGCCTCAAACCCGCCTTTCTTTTTTATTATCCTGATTAAGAATTAACTGAAAAATTATCGATAAGTCTTGTCTTTCCAATATATACTGCCATTGCAAAAAGGGTATCTCCCTCTATTTTTGTAACATTCTGCATTGTGATGCCATCAACAGCCTCGACATAATCAATACGTGCAAGAGGCTCCTCCTCGATGTGCTCCTTCATGGCAGCAACTATTTTAGTAGCATCCTTCTCGCCGCTCTTAGCCATGCTCTCACCGATCAAAACAGCTCTTGAAAGGCAAAGAGCTGCCTTTCTTTCCTCTTCATTTAAATAAGTATTTCTAGATGACTTAGCAAGACCGTCACTCTCACGAACTATTGGACATCCAACGATTTCAATGCCATAACTTAAATCCTTTACCATTTTCTTGATGATAGCAAGCTGCTGAGCATCCTTTCTTCCAAAGAAAGCCTTGTCTGGAAGAACTATGTTAAAGAGCTTTGAAACTACTGTGCATACACCTCTGAAATGAATAGGTCTTGTCTTACCGCAGAGCTGCTTTGGCATATCTGAAAGAATTTCAACGAAGGTAGCTGCATTTTCACCGTACATTTCAGAAACCTCTGGATGAAATACTAAAGCGCAGCCATGTAATGATAAAAGCTTGCAGTCATGATCGAAATCTCTAGGATAGGTCTCAAGATCCTCTCCCGGTCCGAACTGAGTTGGATTTACAAATACGCTTGCTACAACTCTGTCGCACTGCCTAACAGCCTCATCTACAAGGCTTGCGTGTCCCTCATGAAGATAACCCATAGTAGGAACTAAGCCTACTGTAAGACCTTCCTTTCTCCACTGTCTAACTACATCTCTAACTTCCTGTATTGTTCTTGCAATCTGCATAATAATCCTCTTTCTATGGGCTTTCCCCATTTAACTTTTTTTGTTAATTTGTTTTATGAATCTATTGTTTTATGAATCTATTGTTTCACAAATCCATTTATCATAATAATTACTTTTCTTCTTATTTAAGAATGCTATTTCTTTGTAATAATTATCACTTTAATTATTGTACCCGTTTTCTTCCTATTAATAGGCCTTGCGAAGTTCGTCGTAAACCTCTTTTGGGCAGTCGCTCTTTACATAAGAGTGTTCCTCACTCGGGAAGCTTCCTTCCTTAACAGCCTTGCAATAAGCTTCAACCGACGCTCTCATGGTCTGCCCGATTTCAGCAAAGCGCTGTACGAACTTCGGCGCTCTTTCTGTAAGTCCCATCATATCCTGCCATACAAGTACCTGACCGTCACAGCTGTTACCTGCGCCGATGCCGATGGTTATGATATCAAGCTTTTCTGTGATAAGCTTAGCAAGCTGAGGTGGTACGCACTCAAGAGTTACTGCAAAGGCGCCTGCATCCTGAACTGCAAGGGCATCTTCTAAAACTCTTTTTGCACTCTCACCTCCCTTTCCCTGAACCTTGAAGCCGCCCATTGCATTTACAGACTGTGGTGTCATTCCAATATGGGCAACTACCGGGATTCCGGCATTTGTAATGGCTCTTATCTGAGGGCAAACATCCTTGCCTCCCTCAAGTTTTACCGAATTAGCACCTGTCCTCTTCATTATTTCGCCGGCATTTCTCAAAGCATCCTCCACCGAAATCTGATAGGACATAAAAGGCATATCAACTGTTACAAAAGCACTCTCGCAGGCTCTTGCAACGCTTCTTCCATAAACAATCATCTCCTCAACACTAACTGGCAGAGTGTCTGAATAGCCCTGCATTGTCATGCCAAGCGAATCACCTACAAGAATCATGTCGATTCCTGCCTTATCAAAAATTTTTGCTGTTGAATAATCATAGCAGGTGAGCTGGCTTATCTTCTCGCCGCGCTCCTTCATTTCCTGAAATGTTTTAACTGTCTTTTTCATTATAAATCCCTTCCCTTTCACAATTCTTATTCCATTATTCTTTTAAGTTCCTATATTTTACATTTCACTTTCTTAAATTTCTTTCATTCGATTTTTACGTTTCCTTTGCCCTAAAATCCAGTAAAAATCACCTATAATCCTTCAAAGTTTTATTCCGTCTGTACTTACTCTAGAATCCTTCAAAGTTTTATCCTTTCTGTACTTACTCCAAAAGCCTTCGAATCTTTGCATAATCTCTATCCGGATGCCTTGCTTCACCTATTTCCACAAGCTTTTTGCTAAGCGCTCTGTAAACCTCAAGGCTATCAGATCCGGCCAGAGCCTCCAGGTGCTTTTCTACAGTGCTAGAATCATTTCTTTCAACCGGACCAGTAAGAGCGTTTTCAGGTCCAAGCTTTATAGAAGAATCGATATTCGCACGTATTAGCGGTGCAAGTGCATTTATAGCTTCTTCCTTCTTAAAGCCGCATTTCTCCATCAGCCCACAGGACTCTTCAAGCACAGCACACACAAGATTAGAGGCGAATACGCAGGAAGCATGATAGATACTCTTTTTATCACCTTCTATCCTACTAATATTTCCGCCGCACCCTTTCACCATGTCTTCAATTAAAGAAGCACTTTCTTTAGAATAGGTGTCCGCTGCTTCAAGGGTAAAAAAAGATCCGCTTAGCCCCTTGTAGCAATCCGTCTTGCTACTAAAAGGATAAAGCGGATGAAGTGAAAAGCAATTGCTGCGTTCACCGAACACCTCTTTAACGGTGAGTGAACCACTGCAATGCGCTAATATTTTATTTTGAATGATATTTTCATCTAACGACTGATATAGCCCTTTAAGCTCTCCGTCATTAGCTGTTAAAAAAATAATGTCCGAGCTGATAAGTAAATCCTCAACATTTTCAAAAAACTGGCTCTCTGTAAATTGCGCAGCAAAAGCCGCAGACTGATGGGTTCTGCTCGCATAACCACTAAGGCGCAAACCGCCCATAGAAAACCATTTTCCAAGTGAACAGGCCACTTTGCCTGCCCCTATAAAGCCAATGCTAACGTTCTTTTTTTCGGTAGACTTCACATTAGGATAGTCTCCATAAAACTTCGCATCATTCATATTCATCACCTGCTTTCGTAAAAGCCGTGACATTATTTTTTTTACTGGGTATCGTCCAAAAAGGTACAATCCGCTTCCGGTGTGATATCATATCACATTTATTTCTTTTTGTAAAGTATTCTATGCAGTAATTTATTTCATAATATATTTCACCTTTGCCTGCTTTTTATAAAGGGCTGCTCCATAACACAGTATTTAATCCGCTTAACCGTCCTTTTTTTCTATAAAATACATTCTAGAGCCAAAATCCGGATAATAGCGGCTCTTTTCAGAAAAGCCAACGCCCGCAAAGTTCGGTGAAAGCTGAACTCCTGCGTTCATAAGCGTTCCGCCAAAGGCCGTAACCTCCTCCTTTTCCCCTGCAAGCTTATAGAATCTTGCAATAGTGCGCTGCATGGCTGAGTCATTTTTTATATGAACCGGAGAAGCTGTATTTACCAGATCTCCAAAGCCTTTTATATTAACGTCTTCTGGAATATTTGTAAAGCTGTAGAGGGTCTGTTCGTCAAGTCCTTTGGCAAAGAAGACATTATTTTGACTATTTGGCACACTAAGTACATGGAGAGTGGCCGCAACTGCCTTGCTCTTATTTTGAGAAACAGCGATGAAACCGTAGTCATTGCCTGAATTTAAATTTCCATCCACCTCTAGCGGTGATATTCTTCTGCCAAAGCTTCCATAGGTTCCTCTCGCAGCAAAGCCGCCCCTATAAAGCGTTCCGTATTGGAACACCTTTCTCCACTTCTTATAAAGAGCAACCTGAGCTTTAACCTTCAAAAACTCCTCCCTGCTTAAATCCACCAGATTCAGCTCGTACCCTAAAACGCCAAAACAGGCCATGTTAAAACGAGATTCCAGCGGAGTTTTACGAAGTGTCTGGTGATTAGGCGAGGTAGAAACATGGCTCGTGTAGGTGCTCTGCGGATAGCCATAGCTTAGGCCTGTTTGAATTTCAGCTCTGCAGAGGGCATCGGTATTATCACTTGCCCATATCTGAGGAAAGAACGAAAGTATTCCTAAATCAAAGCGGTTTCCACCAGCTGCACAGCCCTCAAATAAGATATCCGGAAATTTTTTAGTCAGATGCTCCATTATCTCATAAAGACCAAGTACACAGCGATGTGAGAATTCCTTCTGGTTCCTTCCTTCTACACCTTTAGAATAATAATCCGTAAATACGCGGTTAAAATCCCACTTCACATAGGCGATGTTCGCAGAAGAAAATACCTTTTCCATGGCAGCCTTAATATAATCTCTCACCTCTTCTTTAGTCAGATCAAGAAGCCTTTGATTTCTGCCTTCAGAATGAGTCTGCCCAGGAATATCCACAGCCCAGTCAGGATGCGTTTTGTAAAGATTACTATTAACATTTACCATCTCAGGCTCTACCCATATTCCAAAATCCATGCCAAGTGCATTGATTTGTTCAGCAAAGCCTTTAAGACCATTCGGGAATTTCTTTAAATTAACCTCCCAGTCTCCGAGACCCTTGGTATCGTCATCTCTTTCACCGAACCATCCGTCATCGCAGACAAAAAGCTCTATTCCTGCCTCTGCTGCCTTTTTAGCAAGGCGAAGGAGCTTACCTTCTGTAATCTTAAAATAAGCCGCCTCCCAGCTATTAAGCAAAATCGGGCGCACCTTCTTCTTGAATTTGCCCCTTACTACGTGTTCTCTTACGAAGGTATGCATATTATGGCTAAGCGTGGTGAAGCCCTCTGCCGAAAAGGTCATTACTGCCTCCGGAGAATTAAAGCTCTCACCAGGACGCAGAGTCCACTCAAAGTTCTCTGGATTAATTCCAGAAAGGATCCTGGTTCTGCCCTCACGGTTTACCTCAACGCTTTCAAGGTGATTTCCGCTGTAAATCAGGTTAAAGCCGAATACCCTGCCGCTCTCCTCTGTGGCTGCCGGTTCACTTACCATAAAGAATGGATTTGCCGCGTTTGAAGAAGTTCCGGTAAAGGAGGAATTAACAAACCTTCCATGATTTAGCTCTATGGTATGCTTTGCCATCTCCCTTGCCCAGGCACCGCCAAAGGTGGTGACATTATAGCCATGCTCCGGGAGATCTAGCTGCAGGCTCATAGCACTCTTAATCACTACCTTATCAGGAGAGCCATTCAAACACTTAGAGCTTCTCACCTCTTCCTCCCTTGCAGGTGCACCCAGGTAAGTAACCCTCGTAATCCTTGATATAACATCGCACTCTGAAAAGACCTTGTAAAAGATTTCAACCCTAAAGCCTCTATTTTCATCTTCAAAGACGGTCTTTAGATATTCTGAACCATTTGCTTCATTGTAGGAATATGGAAGTGCATCACTGCTTCGCTCTTTTAATCCGCTTTCTCTAGAAGCCAGGCCGCCCTCATCCTCTTTATACTTACTTACTCCTAGGACCGGAGCCTCTGCATGTTTAAACTTTAGCTCCATGCTAGAGCTTTTGTCCGGAAACTCTGCCTCCACTAAAGGCGTGCTTAAATCGCCGTGTCCGTAGCTGCTTACCTCGAGGCACACGCTCTCAAGGCTTATGCTCTCCCCCTGTGCATCATAGACAGTGGAATTCCCAGGCACAAAGGGGCGCTTAAAATCCAGGCATTTTAAATCTCTCGCACTCTTATAGGCAATTTTGCTGCCATAATAGAGGTGCAAAAGAAGTCCTCCCTGCTTTTTCATGACATAACTGGTATTCTTTGTTTCAATTATAATGTACGGATCTAGGAATTTTATCATATCCTCATCACCTCGCTGTATACGAAATATGCACCATAAATGTATTGCTTGATCATTCATGGTGCAATTTATATAAATTAGCTCTACTTTCTTTTATAGCCTTAAAAGCTACTTCACTGGTGCATTTTCAGGCCTATAAGATGTTTTGCCTTACTGCTACTTAGCTGCCTTTTTAGGCCTATAAGATATTTTGCCTTACTGCTACTTAACTGCCTTTTTAGCTTCCAGCTCCTTGGTGATTTCTTCCATCTTCTTCTCATTAAGAATGAACTTCTTTTTGAAAATAAGAATAGCCACTACAAGACCAATGACAGGAATTATGGTCATTGTCATTCTAAGGCCTGTCTTAGCTGAATCAGAAACTTTAAGTGAGAAATCAATAAGCTTATCAGCCTCGGTTGTTTCTGCATTACTAAGCTTATTAATAGATAGGCACATTGCTGCAACGAAGGCTGCAACGCCCGAAGCAAGCTTTACCACGAAGGTCTGCATAGAGAAAATAACAGACTCATCTCTTCTGCCATTCTTTAACTCACCGTAATCAACCGTATTAGCAAGAAAAACAGTGGTTAAAACCTGAAGAACGCCATTAGCAGCAAAGATGAAGAAGCCTGGAACAAAAAGAATATATACATTATTCATTCCTGTAAAAGCAATGCCCAAAAGCACTGCATAACCTATAACAGCAGAGAAAAGCGTAATGTAGAAAATCTTAACATTAGAAAACTTCTTTCTAAGCAGCGGATAAACAACCATCATTGAAAGAATCTGGATTGCACCGCCGAACATGTTAAATATGGTATAACTATTGTACCAGCTCGTTCCACCAAAATCGTACTTGAAGAAATATATAACAAGGTTTGAAGTTATGTAAACCGAACAGTTAATCAAAACTATAGCTATAACAGTAACTACAGCCTGGTCATTCTTCAAAAGTGCTGAAAACATCTTTCCAACAGTAGCTGACTCAACATTTACAGTTGACTTTTCCTTGATCGTAATGCAGGCAACGGTTTCAAACACCACAAACAGCACTGCAATGATAAGAGCATACCACTTAAAACCTACTCTCTCATCCTTTGAGATTGCATGCACTATACTCATTGTAAAGATGGTAACAAGAGCAGAACCAACACCTGCGCATGTTCTTGCAAGAGTTGTAAGTCCCTCACGTTCTCTTCCGCCCTTTGTAAAGGCCGGTATCATCGACCAATACGGAATGTCCATAAGTGTATAAGTAACTCCCCAAAGAATGTAGGTAACAGAGGCGTAAGCTAAAAGCCCTGCTCCATCAAGCTTTGGCGGTGCTGCAAACATAATGAATAAAATAATCGCATTCGTGATGGTACCAATAAACAGCCAAGGTCTGAACTTTCCCCACCTGGTACGGGTCTTTGCAACCACAATGCCCATGATAGGATCATTAAAAGCATCAAACACTCTCGCTACAAGGAGCAGTACACCCATAGCCGCCGCGCTTACTCCTAAAACATCCTGAAAATAATACAGTACATAGCTTGCAGAAAGCATGTACACCATATCCTTACCGACAGCCGCAAGACCATAGGCGGTCTTCTCCTCACTGGTAAGCCTTGCTTCATTATCTTCCATACGTAAACCCTCCATTTTCCCATGCTGCCTAACCCTAAAGCGGCATAATAACCAATATAGAGAACATAATCACCTTCTAATTCACCTTACAAAATTACAAATATAAGAATACCCCCTCCTTATATTTTCTATTAAGAAACCGTGAAGCTAAGAGTAACCTCTCCTGCCTGTTCGCTTCTTATAATAAGCTCCGCCTCTCCTTCTACACCTGTAGTCTTGATGTAAGTTCCACCAACACCGCCGCTAAGAGAAATAACTTTAGGTCCAATTATTTCAGCAGCACCATTTTTGCTCTTAAGCTCAAGAGTAACCGGATCATTAAAGAAAGGAAGCACATTTCCATTATCATCAACCACCTGAATCCTAACTGCAGCCACATCATAAGATGTAGGAGTAAGGTCTGAAAGCTCAGCAGCAGCATTATCCGTAAATTCACTGCCAGAGAGCTTAACGTCATGAAGTACCTCTTTATCAGAATTAGCTGTAAGGAAAACCGACCTCATAGGAGCCTTGTAAATAGTCTTAACAACCTCGCCGTTCTTAACAGCTTCGAACTTGTAGGTGGTAGACTTGCCGCCCCAGTCTCCGACGTACTTGGTATAAAGGTCTGTCGCATCCTGCATCTTCATATGATAGACAGCCATCAGCCTTGCCGCCTTAGCCTTAATGTCCACCGGAAGATCATTCATGCCGTGCTGACTTACATACTTGAAGATTTCCTTCAAAAGATCAGACTGCTTCTTGCTAAAGCCCTCATTGGTAATCAGCTGATCTCCGATATAATCATCAATCACGATAGGACCATGAGGCATATCTGAAAATTCAGTATCATAGCCGTAATATTCCTTAAGGAATAAATCATTCTTGTACATACGAACACTATCAGCATTGGTGAAAATGTAGATAATGCCCCTTGTGCTAGCTGGGTGCTCGCCGATATCCATGCTGGAAGAAACTTCAAGCACTGGATGATCCTCGCCCTGACTCTCATAAAGATAAGAAGCAAGCTTCTTGTTTCTGAAGATGTCCATTACACCATGGTAGCAGATCTTATCACCGCTTCCAAAGTCCTTGTGGGTATTGTAATCGAACATGCACCAGCCAAAGCAGCCTGAAATATCCTCCTGCTCATACATATCATTGATGACCCTTGCATGGCGAATTGCCTGATTGCGGCGCTGCTCCTCATCATCAAAGGACTTAACCGGATACATATGTCCGTTATGCTCGGTAATCAAATATGGCTTGTCCATCCTGGAGGTAATGTTTCTCTTTGGCTCAACGCCTGCATTGTAGCCGCAGTGTGAGAAATCATTATAGGTGTAGACATCCTCAAGAAGATGGCTCTTTTTAAAGGCACGAACACCGCCCGTCTGGCGCGATGGATCAAGGTCATGTGCCGCCTTATTCGTTCTTCTGTAGAAGGCGTCATCGTCAGGTGATTCATTAATTCGAACTCCCCAAAGAATAATTGAAGGATGGTTCCTGTACTGAAGCACCATCTCCCTGGTATTTGTAACAGCCTGATCCTTCCAGGCTTCATCACCAATATGCTGCCAGCCCGGCATCTCTGTAAATACAAGAAGTCCTAGTTCATCGCATCTATCAATAAAATACTGAGACTGAGGGTAATGTGAGGTACGAACCGCATTAACACACAGCTCCTTCTTTAAAATATCAGCATCTCTTTTCTGCATGGAAGCCGGCATAGCATAGCCAACATAAGCATAGCTCTGATGCCTGTTGAGACCGCGGATCTTCACCTTGCGGCCATTCAGATAGAAGCCGTCCTTAAGGAACATGGCCTCACGGAAGCCTATGGTATTGATAAGCTCATCAATAGGCTTTTCCAAAACCAGCTCAGTCTTAATCTCGTAAAGATTAGGATCTTCAATGTCCCAGAGCTTAATGCCTTCAATCTTATACTTAAGTGTCTCGCTAGAAGAACTAACTTCAGCCTCGCCAAGCTTCTTCCACTCGCCCGCTCCTTTGCCGCTATTTACGTTCTTCTTAAAGCGAATATACTGCACAAGTTTCGCATTTACCGGCATCTCTGAAAGTTCTACGCTGCTCTTTAAAAAGGCATAAACCTTTCCTGCTCTATTCTTAATTTTGATTTTTGCAAGATCTCCTACAGCACCCTCAAGCTCAGGATTAAAAGCCGGCTCTTCAAGCCCTGAATCATCAACGCTATCATCCTCGCCAAATACCTCCTCGTACTTAAGAGGCACCATATCAAAGGTTGCACGATTAAAAACATCCTTGATATAGACCTTAGACCTTACATCTAGATAAACATCTCTGTAAATTCCGCCGTAGGTGAGATAATCAATAACAAAGCCAAATGGCGGATAATTCTGGCTCTCCTCGGTATTTACCTTTAAAGCAACTACATTATCTGCTCCGTAATTAACCAGATCCGTAATGTCTATGGTAAAGGCAGTGTATCCGGAATGATGCGAGCCTGCTTCCTTTCCGTTTATGAAAACTGTTACATCATGCCCTACTCCGTCAAAGGTAAGAAGAAGTCTTTCTCCCTTATAGGAAGCCGGAATACGAAGCTCTCTTCTATAGGCGCATATCATCTGGTAATCCGCCTCATTAAAATAGTGAAGAGGAAGATCCTTTACATTATGTGGAACTCTTACTGTCTGCATGGAAGATGCATCATAATCAACCCCCATCATCTCCTTAGAAAACCCCGGTGAAAATTTCCAATCATCATTTAAATATACTCTTGTATTCATCCCTTACATCCCTTTCTTTATACTATCATAAATTTCCGAAAGCCTAAACTTTCTATGAACAGCCATACCTTATGTTAACCCACAAGTATGAAAAAACCTTGATAGTAGCAAAATTATTATTATAATTCTAACATATTCCGTGATTTAAATCAATTAATGCAATATGCGTAATTGTATTATTTATATAAATTTAATATAAACACATTTATATACGATACTTATGGATGCCGCTTATACCAGCGAATTCGTTTTCGTAAGAGAGTTTTAAATTCTAAACTTTCAGTAAGAAAGAAACCTTTTGTCTGTCTTATTGTGATGTCCAAAAATAAAACAAGAGCGATTGAAGATATAAATATCTCCATCGCTCTTGATGATTTTGGGGTTGTAAATTCATATGCTTATTTTTCGCTTCAATAGCCTTTACAATAGCCTTTAATTACTGCCCCTGCGCTACAGCCTTTTCAAGTTTCTCGATACCTATCTGGATTCTACGGAGAGATTCATCCTTTCCGAGAATTTCCATGATTTCATAAGCACCGCCTGGTGTCATCTGCTTTCCTGAAACTGCAGTTCTAAGTGGCCATAAAGCCATACCATTCTTAATTTCCTTTTCAGCAATGTAAGCTGTAACAAGCTCTGTGATAGCAGGAATTGAATAATCCTCCTGAGCCTTGAGACGCGGAAGCAGTTCCTTTAACACCTGAAGAGAATTCTCTGAATTAGTCTTCATCTTCTTGTGAGTATACATAGCTACATCATACTCTGGAAGCTCATCAAAGAAGTCGATAAGAGGTGCAATGTCCGGGAATACTTCAATTCTTGTCTTAACAAGCATTGCAATCTTATTATAATCAAGAGGCTTCTTTACAACCTCTTTTACGTATGGCACTGCTCTTTCAAGGTACTTATCGTCAGCCATGGCCTTGATATATTCGCCGTCCATCCAGCGAAGCTTAACCATGTCGAAAACAGCTGGTGACTTTGAAATATGATGATAATCGAATTCCTTTACAAGCTCTTCAAGTGAGAAGATTTCCTGATTGCCTTCCGGACTCCAGCCAAGAAGTGCAACAAAATTAACAACAGCCTCTTCTACAAAGCCCTGTTCGATAAGGTCTTCGAAAGAAGAATGACCTGAACGCTTTGAAAGCTTCTGATGCTCCTCGTTTGTGATAAGTGGGCAGTGAATGTACACTGGCTCTTCCCAGCCAAAGGCATTATAAAGAAGAGTATACTTAGGTGTTGATGAAAGATACTCATTACCACGAACAACGTGTGTAATTCCCATAAGATGGTCATCAATAACGTTTGCGAAGTTATAGGTCGGGTAACCATCTGACTTGATAAGGATCTGATCATCAAGCTCTTCATTATTAACAGTGATATCGCCATAAATAACGTCATGGAAGGTAGTTGTACCCTCTCTTGGAACATTCTGTCTGATTACAAAAGGCTTTCCTGCAGCAAGATTTGCCTCGATTTCAGCCTTTGAAAGGTAGAGACAGTGCTTATCATACTTAGTAATCTCTGTCTTTTCGCCGCTCTCTGAATACTCCACTTCCTTAAGGCTCTCTAAACGCTCCTTGGTGCAGAAGCAGTAATAAGCTGCGCCTTTTTCAATGAGCTGCTTAGCATAATCCATGTAAAGACCGCTCTTAACACGCTCAGACTGAACATAAGGGCCATTTCCCTTGTCCTTATCTGGACCTTCGTCATGAACAAGGCCAGTCTCCTTAAGGGTGCGGTAGATGATGTCTACTGCGCCTTCAACGTATCTTTCCTGGTCTGTATCCTCTATTCTTAAAAGAAAATCTCCGCCCTCATGCTTAGCAATAAGATAAGCATAAAGCGCTGTACGAAGATTTCCAACATGCATTCTTCCTGTTGGTGATGGTGCATATCTTGTGCGAATTTTACTCATTTCATTCCTCCTGGATTCTTATGGATTTAGGGTTATAACCATCTAGCCCAAAACCATTTCTCTACAATCCCCGATTATAGCACAATGGATTTTTTATTTCAATATAAAACTTTATAAAACGACAATCTAAAAAAGCCCGGGCTCTTAAAAGCCCGGGCTTTTAAAAGTCCGGGCTTAAAATTTTATTATGATAAAACAACCGTTCCAAGTACGTTCTTGCTCTTTGATGAAAGGTAGAGAAGCTCCTGCGCAAATCTATACTTTGAAGTTGCACCCTCCTGCTCAAGAAGGATTATGGCATCTGCTTCTGAAAGCGCCTTAATTGCTGCCGGATCTGCATCTACAGCTTCACCGCTAGTAACCTTGATATGCTTTTCAGCTGCCTTCTTTTCAAGTTCTGAAATGAGGCTCTTTTCTGACTTTGTAAGTTTTGTTGTAGCAACGAATACATTTCCTACACCGTTACTTTCTGCCTCGGCAATGAGTGCTGAAATAGTTTTTCCCTGCTTTAGAACACTCATGCACTTATAACGAAGCTTTAATATCGGTGCTCTAAGGAAGCTATCAAAGCGGTTTCCATTTATGCAAACAAGTGGTGTAAGGTCTGCATAGTCAAGTGGTTCGTATGCACTTGAAAGCTTTCTGCCGAATAAATACTTAAATCCGATGACAAAGATCATCAGGATGATGCCCGCTAAAACACTTAAAATCTTAAAATTCTTAAGTGTGCTAGCCTTTGCTGCAGCAACGGCTGCTGCCTTTGCCGAGTCTGAGAAAGATGCTCCGTATTTTGTATAAGCCTTCTTTTTGCTGCCATCTGCTGCTGTATACTTTACATCCTCTTTAATTTCATTATCGTAAACACCTGTAATGCCATAGTTTTCTGAAAGAATACCGGCTACAAGTTCTATAACATATTCCGACTGAGCTGATGTAAGAGAGTTCATTGCAGAATTTATAGCATTTGTAGTATTATTTATCTGGGTCTGAAGGTCTATCTGGTACTTCTGAACATCTGCATTAGGCGCTGTAAAAGCATCTTCACTTAAAAGCTCTATAGAATACTTTCCGTAAGAAGCTGAAATATCACTTACAAGTGCATTCACACGCTCTGTAACTGCATCTTCTATCTTTCTGCAGAAATCTTCACTTCCACCGATGATTGTAACCTCTACAATACCTGTTGAAGAAGCAGAAGCATCTACACTGGTCTTTACAAGATCTGCTATGTACTCTGGCTTTGAGCCTAGTGCTTCTGCAGCTTCTGCAAAAATATCATCTGAGTTAAGTCTTGACTGATACTGAACTAAAACGTTTTTTACAATGCCTGAAACATCACCGCCGTCTTCCCTCGGCTCTGGAGTAACCTTATATCTAGCCTTCACATGAACTACCGCTGAATAATTAAGGTTTGTAATAACAGAATTTGCTGCATACTCTTTTGCCTTGTAGTTATTCTTCTGAAGATTAGCTACATTATCAGCAATTCCAATAAACTTATTTCTATCACCTGTTTCAAATTCATAACCAGGATACTTATCATCTGAAGTCCTTTTAGCCGCAAACTTTCCTCCAAGCTTTGAACCAATAATAGTGATTATTAGAACTCCTGCCACAAATAAAATGATATGTAAAATAGCGTACCAGCACATATCATCAAGGCGAAGCACCTTGCCATTAGTATTTCTATTTTCAAAACTGTTCTTCATTTTCCAATACCTTCCAAAAATTATTTAAAACTAATTGCATCATACTCACGAACAAGATCTGCGTATGACAAAGGATTCTTAAAAAGGTTAATATCTATATTCCTAAGCCACATTTCATCAACTCTTGCATTATGAATAAACAGCCAGCATAAAGCTAATATGCAAAGAGCAAAGGCTGCAATGCAGAAGAATTTATACAGAACATATCTTCTATCCTGTAATAGCCCGGAATTTACACTCATCTGAGCACTTCCGCTAGCATTTATACCATCATTCACACCTTTACTCATATCTGTCTTCATCGCCATGCAAATACAAAGAAGCATTACCGAAACTCTAAAGAAACGGTTGAAGTTATCATTCAAAAGAGTAAAATTAATAAGTGCAAAATTTAATATTAAAACTCTCTTTATCTGATCAATATCCGCCCTCATTTCACCGTTTAGCTTAAACCATACCAGAACTATCACCAGCATTATGATATAAACCAGCATATACTTTGCCCAGGCGTTCCAGTCAAATGCGAAACCATTCAATATATATCTCCTTAGTGTCTCTCTGAACTTTCCAAAAAACTCTGCTATAGGCTTCTTAAAGTTAAAAATCAAAAAGAAGCCCGCTATATAGCCTAAGGTAACCGTACCAGCAAGAAGATTATAGAGCTTTTTATTTCTAATAAGTAAAAGCATAAAAATGAGATACGGCGTTATGGCATAGTGAAAAGGAATTGCGCATAAAAGTAAAACAAACGCCGCTATCAAGTCGCCCCTGCTTCTATTTCTTTTTACCATAAAGGATATTGCAAGCATTACAAAGGATATAGCCATATAATTTCTTAACTGTATAGGGTCTAACAAATAGGGATAAAATGCATAAAGAATGGCATATTTCCAATAAGCTGCCCCCATTTTCCTAACAGCTATAAATTGCATAAACATACAAATAAATAAAAAGGCCGCCCTATAAAACTCAAATGAAACTCCGAAAAATAAGCCTAGCTTTAACGAATAAAAGAACCCGATTTCATAGCCTAGCTCCTTATGCGAAGTTAATTTCGGTGTTTGAATTTCATACATCCATTTATAACCCGTAAAATCATTGGTATCAAAGTGCATTGCCGCAAATAGCCAAAGGCATAATAAAAGAAGTAAATCAAAAAGCGTACTTAACCTTACTACCCTGGTATTTCCTATCATTAAGGTAAGCTCATCAGAGCCATCCGGTCCTTTGTCTAGCCGGATATATTCTCTAGGGAGCCTGCTTATTGCAGCTACATTAAAATCTGCAGTATTTTTCAATTTAAACTCCTATTTAATCACAATACAGCCTCGTAAAAATACGAGGCTGTCATTATCATATTATTATAAAAACATCATGGCATTTCTATTTTTAATACATCTCAGTTATCAATACATCAGTACAATATCTTAATTACTCTACAGTAACACTCTTTGCAAGGTTACGAGGCTTATCTACATCAAGACCCTTAGCTACAGAGATGTAGTAACCAAGAAGCTGAAGCGGAACTACTGCAAGACTTGCTGCAAAGCACTCTGCTGTCTTTGGAATATAAGCTGTAAAGTCAGCTGTATCCTCAACGCTGTAATTACCATAGCTTGTAAGACCCATAAGGTAAGCACCACGGCTCTTAACCTCTACCATGTTGCTGCGTGTCTTCTCGAAAAGAGCGTTCTGAGTAAGAACACCGATTACAAGAGTTCCATTCTCAATAAGACTGATGGTACCATGCTTTAGCTCACCAGCAGCATAAGCTTCCGAATGAATATAGCTGATTTCCTTGCACTTAAGGCTACCCTCAAGGCTGATAGCATAGTCAATGCCGCGGCCAATGAAGAAAATATCCTGAGCATTTGCAAACTTAGCTGCAAACCACTGAATTCTTTCTTTATCCTCAAGGATCTTCGCGATCTTGTCTGGAAGAGCTGTAAGCTCAGTAACTAAATTATCATAGAAATATACATTTTCCTCTGGAATGAGAGACTTTTCTTCCTTCTTTGCTTTCTTTGACTTCTTTGCAGGCTTCTCATCTGCACTGCCTGAATTATTAGCAATCTGCTCTTCAATCTCCTTAGCGTCGCAGTCTGCACAGCCGCCCTCATTAACAGTTCCCTTAACAAGGCCGAACTTCATTGCAAGAATGTACATAGCGATAAGCTGAGCGCTATATGCCTTTGTTGTAGCAACAGCGATCTCAGGACCAGCATAGGTATACATAACGTGATCTGCCTCACGTGCAATGCTAGAGCCGATAACATTAACAATTGCAAGAGTCTTAACACCCATTTCCTTTGAAAGACGAAGAGCTGCAAGAGAATCTGCAGTTTCACCTGACTGAGAAATAATAACAACTAAAGAATTCTTTGAAAGTCTTGGATTTCTGTAACGGAACTCTGATGCGATATCAATCTCAACAGGGATATGAACCATATCCTCAATTACATACTTACCAACAACGCCTACATGATAAGCTGAACCGCAGGCAACAACATAAACTCTCTCAAAGCCCTTAATTTCCTCATCTGTAAGGCCTGTCTCTGATAAATCGATCTTGCCATCCTTAAGATAAGCATTGATAGTATCCTTAACTGCCTTTGGCTGCTCATGGATTTCCTTCATCATGAAATGAGGGAAGCCACCCTTTTCTGCAGCTTCTGCATCCCACTTGATTTCAACAAGCGGCTTTTCAATAACTTCCTTATCTATGTTATAGAAAGTGATATTATCAGCATCAAGACGAGCAATTTCCATATTATCGATGTAATAAACCTGTCTTGTCTCTGAAAGAATTGCTGGTACGTCTGATGCGATAAGAGAACCGTTGTCGCTCTTACCAACAATTAATGGAGAATCCTTTCTTGCTGCATAGATGCACTCAGGATGATCCTTGAACATAATGCCGAAAGCATATGAACCACGGATTCTGAGCATTGCATGAGCAATAGCTGCTACAGGATCTCCGCCTTCTTTTCCTAAATAATAATCAACGAGGTTTGCTGCAACCTCTGTATCTGTCTGTGAATGGAAGGTATAACCCTTCTTAGCAAGCTTTTCCTTAAGCTGTGCATAGTTCTCAATGATACCATTATGAACAAGAGTAACCTCACCGCTGTTACTAACATGAGGATGCGCATTATTCTCTGATGGCTCACCATGAGTTGCCCATCTGGTATGACCAATTCCGCTTGAACCAGGAACTGACTTTCCGCCGTCTGTCTTTTCAGAAAGACCCTTAAGACGTCCCTTTGCCTTTACGACCTCGATTTCCTCATTCTTGTCATTTCTAACAGCAATACCAGCTGAATCATAGCCTCTATATTCAAGCTTTGAAAGCCCCTCTAAAAGTATTGGGGCTGCTGGCTTATGACCAAAATAACCTACAATTCCACACATAATCCTAATTTTCCTTCCTTTTTGTTTTTCTTTTTGTTACAGCTTTTTCTGCAAATATCCCTCAAAAATATATCTAAAAGCTTTACTTTTCTACTTTTTATAGAAATCTGCTTAAAAATCTAAACAATTCTTCGTATTCTTATTATAAATATGTACGAAAACGTTTACCAATTTTAGATTATAACATATAAAATTGTTTTTTCAAGTGCCATTTTTGTAAACAAAAATTTAAAAAGCTATATTTTCCCCAAAATGACAGCAACCGCAAAGGAAACTGCGTAATTTAATCCGTCATGATAAAAGCCCCTGTCAAATAAAAGTGCAAGCTTATGAGAAAAATCCTTCCTATATTGAACGACTTCCTTAAGAATCAGCCTGTTCATTCTTGGAATTTCCTTTCCATAGGTCTTTAGAACATTTTTGCACATGTACTGTCTTCTGTGATCTGGCTTATTAAAGAAATACTTTGCCCTTATGCCGAGCATTGAAATAAAAGTTCTTTTATCTCCCATCACATTGGTGCCATGCTGCCTATATAAGAAAAATGCTCTCTTATCAAAAATGGCGGTACCGCCAAGTGCAAGGCAGGCTGTAACAGTAAACCAGTCAAACATTATAAAGGTATCAGGACTTACCATTTTAAGCTTGTCCATAAGAGCCTTATTCATAACGCAGGCACAGCCCTGACATTTATTGTGTACAACTGTAGAATAAAGGTCTGTATAATGAAGATATTTAACAGGATCCTTAGTATCCACCCTCTCGCGGTAAATTTCCTTTAGGTCCTCATCTACGGTAATCGGATTGCAATAATACACAACCGGCTTTTCCTTTTCACAGCTCCCACCCCTACTGTCATAGCCCAAAACAATATCGGAATGATTGCTTATTTGTTCTACTGCTGTAGAAATTTTATTAGATAGCCAGACATCATCCTGATCAGAAAAGGCATAATAATCACTTTCAGGAGCAAGCCTTATCAGCCTCATGAAATTACTCCAGGCTCCAGACTGAAGCTCCTTATCAAGCTTTAGATTTACTGCCCTTTTCTCATTTTTATCTCTTACAGAATACTCTAAGCCGTATTTTCCCTTATACTCCTTTAAAATATCAAGGGTTCCATCACTTGACCCATCATCTGAAACAAAAACCTTGATATTTATGTCCGCATCCTGGTCATAAATGCTATCAAGCTGCTCTCTTAGGTACTTCTCTCCGTTATAGGTGGCAAGAAGCACTGTTATAGTTTTATCATTATTTATACTTACCATTTATCTGTATTTACCCCAGTATATTACTATTTCAATTGTTCTTTTACTCTAGTTCCTTACCATTTTCACTAATTGTAACTATTTTGGATTACTACTGATATCGCCGCCCTCAACGCCCTCAGTACTCTCTTTTTCAAACAATATCTTTACAGTTGCAAGCATAATCATGAGATCTTGAATTATGCTAGGCTTTGCGATATACATCAAATCCATCAAAAGTTTATCATAAGGGGTTGTATTGTATTTACCGTAAACCTGCGCATAGCCTGTAAGTCCTGCCTTTACCTGAAGGCGTAGGCTAAATTCAGGAAGCTCCTTTTCGTACAAGGCAGCAATCTCCGGGCGCTCCGGTCTTGGACCTACAACAGACATCTCACCCTTTAAAATATTAAAGAGCTGAGGCAGCTCATCAATTCTCACCTTGCGGATGAACTTACCTACCTTTGTAAGTCTTGGATCATCCTCACCGGATGAAAGAACTGCACCGCTATACTTTTCAGCATCCATTTTCATGCTGCGAAATTTCAATATCTTAAACTCCTTGCCGTCCTTAGTAAGACGCACCTGCTTATAAAAAGCAGAGCCGCCGTCCGATGCCTTAATGGCTATGGCTGTTATGATAAGAACAGGAGAAGTAACGATTATTCCAAGAAGTGATACGAAAATATCAAAAGCCCTCTTTACAATAATGTACTCAGGAATAGGACTATATCTGCCAAGCTTCATAACCGGAAGGTGAAGCAGATGCATGTTTTCAGCACCTGACATAAGCACATCACCTACTCTTGGAATGACAAAGACCGAAACATCCTTTTCTACACAGTATTTAATAATTACATTTCTGTCATGGCTGTGAATTCCGCAAAGGAAAACATTCTCAGCCTCTCCAAGGCATTCTTCAATGTCGTTTAATGCCTCATTTATTTCTACGCTTTTAATAACCTTGTAACGATTATCAAGCTCATAGCGCTCCATGAGCTCTTCTATGTCGTGACGCATATCGCACACAAGCACTGTCTTTTTAGGTTTATTCACCGCAAAATACAGCCTGTAGACCTCTAGCACCCATATGACGCCGACGCCGAACTGCACAAGACACATCACCAGAAGCGGCACAGCCGTTGGAATGGTTCTAACTAGCAGTATAAACACCACGTACATTACAGCATTGGTAACTAAAATCGAAACTGCCTGGCTATAAATAAGCCCGCTTATGCTGCTTATCGATATCTTAAAGCCCGAATACAAATGGCAAAAAAGAGCAAACAGACCAAAATAAAGAGCTATGATCATGTAATTACCTATCCTAAAAAACGGAAAATAGACCAGCTTAAGATAGTAATTAAACCATACATAGCCAAACACCGCCGTCATCGCCCCCACTTCAACAAGGTCCACGATGTGCATTAGTGCGGTGTGCATTATGTGATTTTTGCGCTTTGCCTTTAGCTTATCATTCATAGAAAACATTAAAATCAGTTCCTTTTCAAAAGCTTTTTTAATTTTGAAAAAACATAGGTCAATGAACTCATGAAGAAATCATCCTTTAATATAACTAACACAGTAAAATAAATAACTGCTCCTACTGCCACCTGAATAAGCGTACCTAAAATTCCGCTAAAAACTCCGCCCAGGTAAAAAACAGCTCCAAACATGAGTCCCGCTGCCACAAGCTTTTTCCAGAGCCTCTTTGCAAAACCTGATACAGAAACATAGTCTCTGCACAGGTAAAGAGTTATGCCGCTGATAATCAGCTCAGCCGCGCAAGAAGCCACAGCTGCTCCCACAGCTCCCCAAAGCCTTATTAAAATCATATTTAAAATAAAATTACAAGCCGCTCCTATGGCTATGGCCATGGTGCTCTGATTTTGCCTGCCAGATGGCATAAGAATAAGCGACTCAAGAATATTACTAAAGCATATTATAAAAAGCAGAGGGCAGAAAAAATAAATAATGAGCGTAGTCCTTTCATACCCCTCGCCAAAGAACCATGGAACAAACACGCGGGCCGCTCCTGCAAGTCCAAGCATGAAGGGCAGGGCAATCAGAAACATCGCATCAAAGGCAGTCCAGAGCCTATCTCTTATCTCCTTATCCTCATCTTTTTCAAAAAGATAGGACATTCTAGGAGCTAGAACACCTGTTAAAGCAAACATTACCGTCTCTAGAAGCCTTATTATTCTATCAGCCTGCTCATAAAAACCATTTTCCTCTTCGCTCTTTGTAATAATGCCAAGCATTGTCTTATCCATCATAAGATAGACAGAGCCTGCAATGGAAGGCAGAAAATATATAAAGGTATAGCGAAGATGCCTTAAAGGTTTAAGCGCTCCCGCGGCCTTTAAACCTTCTGGAAATACCTTCTTTAAATTAAACCACATCGAAAGATTTCCAACAAGGATTGTTACTGCATATAGCAAAATATAAAGTCCAATATCTTCCTTATCCTTAATAAGGAGGAAGATAAGAGCTGCTCCCACAAGCTTTACTGCACTATCCTTTCTAACTATATAGCCATACATTTCAAAGCCCTGAAAGAGCCAGGAAATATCAAAAGCTGCCGATACAATGTGCAAAGATAAGATAATATAGTATATCTTATAGGAAGGAGCTATTAAGATCCAAAGCCCCCAAAGAAAAAGTGAAGCCGTAGAAGTCATAAGGCTTAAGGCTTCTATTTCCCAAAAGTTCTTAAGACTTAGGCTTTTATCATCCCTATGCCTTGCAATTTCCCTCATTCCATAGGTAGCAGTACCAAGTGTTGCAAATAATACAAAATACGTAACTATGGAAAAGGTGTAGCTTACCACGCCGTTTCCATCAGGTTCTAGAACTCTTGAAAGATAAGGCGTAGTTATTAAAGGAAGAATTACCTTTAATAGCTGATAGATCATGCTATATAGATAATTCTTCTTTACACTTTGTTTTTCATTCATCAGTATGCCCTAAAGCCTTCATTTAAGCAGGCTTTTATAAATTGAAATCACTTTCTTTAGCACTTGTTTAATATCATATTTCTGCACCCATTTCTGGTTAAAGGCTCCCATTTCAGAAATATCCTCAGGATTATCATAAAAATGCTCAATCTTCTCTGCAAAAACGACAGGCATAAGCATTTCATCAGCCTTTAATCTAAAGCCGCCGCTGCCATTTATGATCAGCTCGTTGCACCCTCTGATATCCCTGCAGATTACAGGAAGTTCTGCTGACATGGCCTCCATTACAGCAACCGGAAGTCCCTCCTGGATAGATGGGAAAAGAAATACATCTGATGCAAGAAGCCACAAAGCAACATCTCTTCTATAGCCGGTAAACTTAACATTTCTCTTTAAATCCAGACTATCCACAAGGGCCTCTAGTTCTTTTCTATTTGCTCCGTCACCAATAAGGTAATAGCATATTTTCCTGCTCTTTCCCTTATCAGCTAAATCATTTTTAGCAATGTCCACAGCCTTAATGGCAGTTTCAAAGTTCTTTCTATCTATGAACTCACCTACAGATACGCACACAAAGGCATTTACAGGGATTCCAAGCCTTTTACGGAGGGCTTCCTTAATGCCAGGGCCTGCATCCGGCGCAAACTTTTCTGTATCAATGCCGACTCCCCTTGTATAGAGCACCTTTTTAGCAGGAAGTAGCCTTTTTGCAGTCTTATAATCCTCTTTATTAATTGTGATAAGCACATCTGTAAAGAAGGCTGTTAAAAACTCAGCTGGAAAATACGCCAGCCAGTTCTTTAATGGCGCGCCCTTGTAAAAGTGCAGGCCGTGAGCAGTATAAATCACCTTGCTATTACTACCTATGGCTGCAAGCCTTGTAAGAAGCGCTCCCATAGGAGTATGGCAGTGAATAATGTCATAATTTCCCTCTGATATTACCTCCCTTAATTTCTTAAAGGCCTTAATATTATCAGGAGAATACGGATTTCTAGCTATGGAAACATTAGTATAACTGCTAGCTCCCATATACTCAGCTACCCTTTTATAGAGCTTTTCCTCACTAAAAGCGGCATATTCATCTTCCTTTTTATTAAAGAAAAGCTCTTTTTCATCCTGCTTATCAAAATCATACCTTGCTGCAACATCCACCACCGCTCCCTTACTTTTCAAATAGCGGATATAAGGCAGATGGAACTCACAGATATGAGTCTTGGCTACAGTAGCCACAAAAAGGAATTTCTTTCCCTTCAAAATACCATCATCTATCTTTTTCATACAATATACACCCATTCACGCGTCTATGGATCAGATATCCTCAGACTTCTTATCACGAGTCATAAGCATAACAGCAGCATCATTAGGGCTGATATTATTCTTAACAATTTCATTTACAGTAAATACGATAGGCATGTCAACACCGTACTTTTCAGCAAGCTTAATGGCTGCCGGAAGAGCATTGATGCCCTCAACTACCATGCCGACCTCCTTAATGGCATCCTCTGGCTTCTTGCCGGTACCAATGAGGTAACCACAGGTGTTATTACGGCTGAACTTACTTGTTGCTGTAACAATAAGATCGCCTATTCCTGCAAGACCATAGAAGGTATGGGCGGAGCACCCCATGGCAAGACCTAATCTTGTAATCTCTGTCATTCCTCTTGTAATGAGGGCTGCACGGGTATTATCTCCGTATCCTACGCCTGTAAGAATACCGGATGCAAGAGCAATGATATTCTTCATGGCGCCGCAGAGCTCAACACCTGCGATATCAGTATTAGTATAAACACGGAATCTTGATGTCATGAAGGCATCCTGCACAAGCTTTGCAATCTCCTCATCTGCACAGGCTGCAACGATAGTAGTAGGAAGGTCTCTTGAAACTTCCTCTGCATGAGTAGGTCCTGATAAAGCAACAATCTTCTTTGTATTAACACCGTTCTTACTAAGTTCATCAGAAATAACCTGAGTCATTGAGAAAAGAGTTGAAGCCTCAATTCCCTTAGCAACATCTACAAGCACCTGATCCTTGATGTAAGGTGCTGCAGACTTTGCGGTTCCGCGGACAAATACAGAAGGTACTGCAAAAACAATAATTTCCTTATCCTCACAGGCTTCCTTAATATCCTTTGTAAACCTAATAGATACCGGAATCATCATGCCTGGAAGGTTCTTATGCTTCTTTGTCGCATTAAGCTCATCAATCTCTGCTGGAAGAGCAGACCAGACTGTAACTTCATCTCCCTTATTGGCAAGAAGCCTTGCAAGCGCAATACCCCAGGTTCCTGCTCCTAAAACACCTATTTTATCCATTTTACTACTTCCTTTCAAATCCCTTTTATATTATTTATAGTCTATTTCCTAGCAGTTTCTTTCTGCTAAAAAATATATGCTTATATCTCCTTATTTTCTGCTAAAAACTATATGCTTACATTTTCTTATTTTCTGCTAAAAACTATATGCTTACATTTCCTTATTTTCTGCTAAAACTATAAGCTTAAATTCCCTTTTTATCTCCTGACAAATCGCTTAAATCAAAATCTGCTGAGGTGAGAAGTGACATATCGGCATCCTTTTCCACAACAAGTCTCTTAGACTGATTGATAATGGCCTCTTCAATCTTGTTACGAACAAGACGTCCATTGCCGGCATCCTTTGCACGGGTTGCCTGAATGGTATTGTAATAGGTCTTAAGTGCAAGTTCAACGCCCTCATCAATAACATAGCCCTTAGACTTTGCTGTAATCTTAGAAATTCCAAGCAGCTCTTCACCTGTGTAGTCAGGGAAGTTGATTATGTTAGGGAAACGGCTCTTAAGACCAGAGTTCGCTGTAAGGAACTCTTCCATCTCTGTAGAATAACCAGCAAGGATAACAATAAGGTCATCTCTATGGTCTTCAATGCCCTTAACAAGGGTATCGATGGCCTCAAGACCGAAGGTGTCATCCTTTCCTCTATATAAACTATAAGCCTCATCAATAAAGAGAACACCGCCAAGTGCTGATTCTATTACCTTTGTGGTAAGCGGAGCTGTATGACCAACGTAGCGCCCAACAAGGTCTGCACGAGTAACCTCGACAAGCTGGCCGCCCGAGAGCACGCCCATAGCCTTCAGATAACGGCTTATGATGCGGGCTATGGTTGTCTTACCTGTACCAGGATTACCGGTAAAGATCATGTGCTTATTGACCTCAGAGGTCTTTAAGCCCTCCTCCTGTCTGCGCTTCATTACTGCATAATATTCTTCAAGACCGAGTACATACTTCTTAATTTCAGTAAGACCTACGATATTGTCCATCTCGGCCTTAACAGCCTCGATTTCACCGCTATAGCCCTTTGGAAGGGTGCTAAGAAGATCTATGCACTCTTCTGCCGCATCGGCATCCTTATCCTCTGCTTTTCCATTATTACTATTTACTTCAGCATTATCGGTGGTTACCGTCTCAGTAGAAACACCAGTTGTTCCATTTTCTACATTCGTAGAATCAGCTTTTACTTTCTTTAGTACAGCCTGTACTGCACCGTCCTTATTTCTAAGGGCAAAGGCTGTATCATTAGCATAATCACCCTCAAGGCGAAGCCCTGCTAAGGCCTTATATATATTCTCATAAAAATCAAGGAGACCAGTTACGCCGGCGCCTCTCTTTGTAGCGGCAAGAGAGCCTTCAAGCCAGCCTTCCTTATCCTCTGCTTCAAGCCTGAACTTTAGCTTATCGGCAGCCTTTCAAATCAGCTTATCAAGCTCTTTATCTGAAATCTTCTTTATGGCTTCATCCTCAAGACCAGCGCCCTCACAGACATCGCCCAGAGCATTTATGAAAGGAGCTCCAAATACATCTGCAAGCTTTGATAGAGGCTTTTCACTTAATATCACAAGATACTTATTCTGTGCTGTAAAGCTTCCTACAGCATTTGTAGTAAAGGAATCATTTA
>JAEEGI010002777.1_pt1 | contig 42366 bp, 38 predicted proteins | sample 8958751 | NCBI WGS metagenome assembly JAEEGI01 (sample SAMN16246545, study PRJNA631951) | gut metagenome | biome: gut microbiome; feature: rumen; material: KS-attached | host: Bos | place: Iran: Karaj | collected 2018-10 | reverse complement strand
CCTCAGGAAGCTAGAAGTAGAAGTACACTTCCATGCGACGGTCGTGCGTGTGGGCTGGCATGGTGTTCCAGGTGCTGCCCGGGGCAAGTTCCGTCATACCCATCTGGAGCTGGCAGCAAGGCACAACTTCCTTCACCAGCAGACGGTTGATTGTGCGCTCGTTGCTTTCCTCCAGCGAGCCCAAATGCATCACAACCGCATCCTTCTTGCTCACTTTCTTAACGCCCGTTTCACTGTGGGCAGTTGCGGAATTGAAGTAGAAATGTGCGGGCTTGGAAGGGTCTGCGCTGCGGAAACTGACATGGCGGTTGCCTCGGCCAACATAGATGGCTTCCTTGTAGGGAATCTCGTATTCATCGTCCCCCACCTTCACATAACCGGTGCCGCCCACGTTGATGATTCCAAGCTCGCGGCGCTGGGTGAAATAATCGGCCCTCAAAATCTCCGGGGCCTCAAGGACAAGTTCCTCTTTAAGCGGAACGGCGCCTCCGGCGATGATGCGGTCGAACATGGAATACACCATGTTGATTTCGCCGGGAACCATCACATTTTCAACAAGATACTCTTTACGGATACGTTCTGTATCGTAATGCTTGGCGTCTACATTGCTGGACGCCTGACGCACTGTGCAATTGATTTTTGCCATATTATTTGGGTTGTTTTCCGATATAGGCGAGGATACCGCCATCGACATAGAGGATATGTCCGTTCACGGCGTCCGATGCGTGGGAAGCCAGGAACACTGCGGGGCCACCGAGCTCTTCGGGTTCAAGCCAGCGGCCGGCTGGAGTCTTTGCGCAGATGAAGCTGTCGAAGGGATGACGGGAGCCGTCCGGCTGCTTTTCGCGTAGTGGAGCGGTCTGGGGCGTTGCGATATAGCCGGGGCCGATTCCGTTGCACTGGATATTGTACTCGCCGTACTCCGAGCAGATGTTGCGGGTGAGCATCTTCAGGCCGCCCTTTGCCGCGGCATAGGCCGATACGGTCTCGCGCCCGAGCTCGCTCATCATCGAGCAGATATTGATGATCTTGCCCTCGCGGCGCTCCATCATCTCCGGAAGCACGGCCGATGACACGATGAACGGTGCCACCAGGTCCACGTCGATCACCTGCTGGAACTCCTTGCGCTCCATCTCGTGCATGGGGATGCGCTTGATGATGCCGGCGTTGTTCACCAAAATGTCAATCTGGCCAACTTCCGCGTGGATCTTCTGCACCAGTTCCTTTACGGCGACTTCATTTGTTACATCGCACACATAGCCGTGCACGTTAGTGATTCCGGCTTCCTTGTAATTATCCAGACCTCTCTGAAGCGCTGCCTCATTGATGTCGTTGAAAATGATGTTCTTGATGCCCGCGGCAACGAATGCCTTGGCAATGTTGAAGCCGATACCGTAAGACGCTCCGGTAATCCATGCGTTTTTGCCTTCCAGCGAGAATAGATTTGCCATATTATAGAAGTTTAAGTTTTGTCCAAGTACAAATTTACAAACGTTTGCACGAATATCCAAATCTTTTTTGGCTCTGCCGGATATCCACGCAGACCGCACTGGGAGGCCGATTTGTTGGATATCCGGCAGTGGAAACGGCGCCCACTGCCAAAAACGCTACCGGATATCCGCGCAGACCGCACTGGGAGGCCGATTTGTTGGATATCCGGCAGGGGAAACGCCGCCCAGGCGCAGGGGAAACGGCACCCACTGCCAAAATCGCAACCGGATATCCACACAGAGCCCACTGGAAGGCCGATTTGCTGGATATCCGGCAGGAGGGGGCCGCCGGGCTGCAAGGCCGTGTTTCATTATTCGGAGATAATCACTATATTTGTAAGTTGTATAGAACAGCGAACCTGAACCTGCAATGAACAAGAAATCCGTCATAGTGGCAGTAGTGGCCATTGCGCTTATGCTTGCGGGCATAGCGTGGGCCGTGTACAGGCTGTACAGCAAGCCACAGGGGGCGGAGATTCCCGTAAAGAGCGACTATTCGCTTCTAAAGGCTGTGCCTTCGGATGCGGCTGCCGTGTTCGTGTTCGACGGTTCAAGGGAAGCGCGCAACGTGATTGCGGATTCTTGCGGGGTTCTCACCTCGTTCCTGCAGAAAGGTCCTTTCATGGAGTATCTCTCTGCTGTGGGCGGCCGTAAGACCGTTATTTCCCTGCACAACAGCGGTGCGCTGGTGCCGCTCATTATTGCGGAAGAGGCAAAGCAGGATTCCCTGAGCCGCTCGCAATTGGAGGCCCTTGCCAGGAACGCATCCTTCAAACTCGAGTTCACGGAAGGCCTTGTGCTGGCTTCCCGTTCAGAAACCCTTCTGGCTGCGTCTGTTAGGCATCTGGAGAGCGGGCTCAGCGTTTTGTCGGCCCCCGGAATGAAGGAGGCATGCGCGTCCATATCGGGCCCCGCGCTGGTGTTCCTGAATAACTCCCAGGCATCGAAACTCATGCAGACATACGGCGGAGCGGCGGTGGCCCCCAAGAGCGGGTTCGTACGCCGTTTTGCCGATTGGACCGCCTTCCGCATGGAATCCGGCCCGGAGCAGATAGCCCTCAAAGGCACGGCAACCGTGCTTCCTCGCACTGCCGGATATCTCACCGCCTTCTCCGGATATCAGGGTGGAACCACCACCTTTGCGAGTATACTTCCCGGCTCGGTGGCTTCGGTCCTGGCTATTCCCGTGGCCGATGCGGAAGACTACCTTTCCCGCTACCGCGATTTCCGCGACAGCGAAGGCACTCTCCGCGCATATGATGCCGACATTGAAAACGGCAAGGGCCACGACATTAACCCCCTCAAGTGGTACAATTCCCTCAATCTGAAGGAAATCGCACTTGCCGGTTTCCGCAGCGGTAGCACCGTTTTCAAGGTGCTCATGCTTCGCTGCGCCCAGGATGGCGGAAAGAAAGGCACCATAGAGGCAAACAAATACGCCGGCTATCCCGCACGTGTTCTGGGAACGGAATTCAAGACCGATGACTCTCTGTGCCTGCACCTTGGCGGCGGCTGGCGCGCCTATGGCTGCAAAGAGGCTTTGGATATGTTCACGGATCCGGAATTCCTCACCTATACGCTCAAAGACCGTCTGGGAGAGGCTGGATTGCAGGTTCCCGCCGGCATGCTGGCATACGCTTCGCTGGGAGATGCGCCGGAACTGGTCTCACGATATCTGCAAGAGATCCCTTCAAAGGCCGTGCTCCTTTACACCACAGGCGCCTCGTATGCCCCGCTTTTCGCATCACTCAAACCCGGCACGAAGCCGGAACTCTGCATAACGCTAAGCCGCCGCATGGAGGCCCAGGCCAATAGGGGCGGCAGTTTCCTCAAGGATACCACCGTGGTTGTTCCCACCGGCCCCTATGACGTGGAAAACTTCACAACCGGCAAAACCAACAGCCTGTACCAGAACAAGAATCTGGCAATTTGCCTTAACGACGAAAAAGGCAAGGGCGTTTGGGGAATTCCCTTCAAGGAGAAGATCTGTGGCAGGGTGGAATGCATCGACTACTACAATAACGGCCGCAAGCAATTCCTGTTCGCCGCCGGCTCGTCGCTATACCTTCTGGATGTGAAAGGCCGGTTCGTACAGGGCTTCCCCGTGGACCTTGGCCGCGATGTGCGCCTTGGCCCCGCCGCCTATGACTTCACCGGCGCAGGCGGCTACACCGTTATGGTTCTGCATAAGAACAACACCCTGCAGATGTACAACCTGCATGGCCAGAAACCTAAAGATTGGAAGGGCATCGCCCCTGAAGAAAAGATCCGCGCCCTGCCGGAACTCTATGAGCATGAAGGCAAGCGCTACTGGATAGTTACCACCTCCGGAACAACCGCCGTGTATCCATTCAACGGGGGAGAGCCCCTCACCAGAAGGGAAACCGAAAAACTGCTGAAAAGAAAATAACACGATATATGGAATTCAAATCTGTAAACAAGATTCTACAAAAGAGCATCGCCGAGAACTGGGACCGTCCCGCCCTGTCCAACTATCAGGGAGTAACCCTTTGTTACCGGGATGTGGCCCGCCGCATAGCCAAACTGCATATTGCATTTGAGCAGTGCGGCCTGCACAAAGGCGACAAAGTGGCCATCTGTTCCCGCAACCAGGCGAACTGGGGCGTGAGCTTCCTGGCCGCCATCACCTATGGCGCGGTTGCAGTTCCCATCCTTCACGAGTTCAAAGCCGGCAGCATCCACTGGCTGGTGAATCACTCGGAAGCCCGCGTGCTTTTCGTGGACGACGTAATCTGGGAAGGCCTCAGTGCCGATGAAATGCCCGGCCTGGCGGTTGTGGTGCAAATCAACACCTTCAAGTTCCTCTACACCTCGAAGGACGCCTATGCCGATGTTCGCGCGCACCTGAACGAGTCCTACGGCAAGAAGTACCCCAACGAAGTGGATCCGGAAGACCTGGACTACTGGGAAGACGGCCCGGAAGACCTTGCCCTCATCAACTACACCTCCGGAACATCCGGTTTCTCCAAGGGCGTAATGATTCCCTACAGGGCCCTGTATTCCAATATCGAGTTCGCGGCAAAGGACGCCTGCCCCATGCTTAAGGCGGGCATGAGCGTGGTTTCCATGCTGCCCACGGCCCACATGTACGGCATGATGTTCGAGTTCCTCTTCGAGATGACAATCGGCATGCACGTGCACTTCCTCACCCGTGTCCCCAGCCCCAAGATCATCATGAAGGCCTTCGGCGACATCCATCCGGATATCATCATCGCCGTGCCTCTGGTAATCGAAAAAGTGTACAAGACCAAGCTTAAACCCGTGGTGGACCGCACCAAGTACTACATGCGCATTCCTATCCTTAACAACGTGATAGCCAATCGTATTAACCGCGAACTCACGGAAGCTTTCGGAGGAAAGTTCGAGGAAGTCATTCTGGGCGGTGCCGCCTTCAACCCGGAGGTGGAGCGCTTCCTGCACAAGATCGGCTTCCATTACACGGTTGGCTATGGCATGACCGAGTGCGCCCCCATCATCGGCTATGCCCATTGGGATAAGGTGAAGGTTGGCTCGGCCGGCCGAGCCGCCCTGAACATGAAGATCAGGATAGACTCCCCGGATCCCCACCGCATTCCCGGCGAAGTGCAGATTTCCGGCCCCAATGTGTGCCTGGGCTATTATAAGAACGAGGAAGCTACAAACGCATCCTTCACTGAAGACGGCTGGTTCCGCTCCGGCGACATGGGTATCATCGACAATGACGGATACCTCTTCCTCAAGGGCCGCTCAAAGTGCATGGTCCTCGGCCCTTCCGGTCAGAACATCTATCCGGAAGAGTTGGAAGCCGTAATCAACAACTACAATTACGTTGTGGATTCACTGGTGATAGAGGACGACGGCGGCCTCACCGCCCTCATTTATCCGGACTGGCACCAGGGCGAACTGGACGGAATGAACCGCGAAGCCCTTGAGCAGCGCATCCGCGAAGCTCTTCCTTCAATCAACAAGGAAATCCCCAACTACGCCCAGATCAAGAAACTGGAGTTCATGCCCGAAGACTTCGAGCGCACTCCCAAGAAGAGCATCAAGAGATATCTCTACCAGAGAACGTAATGGATAAGTACGACAAGAGTTATATGGAAATGGCCTCCGTTTGGGCCCGCAATTCCTATTGCAAGCGCCTCCAGGTGGGCGCGCTCATCGTGAGGGACAAGATGATCATTTCCGACGGATACAACGGCACCCCTTCCGGCTTCGAGAACATCTGCGAGGATGAAAACGGCGTCACAAAGCCGTATGTCCTTCACGCTGAAGCCAATGCCATAACCAAAGTTGCCAAGAGCGGCAACAGTTCGGAAGGTTCAACGCTATATGTAACGGCATCTCCCTGCCTGGAGTGCTCTAAACTCATAATCCAGTCCGGCATCCGCCGCGTTGTTTTCAGGGATGCATACAGGCTCACGGACGGAATAGACCTTCTTCGCCGCGCAGGCATCGAGGTTGAACAGGTGGAACAGTGATGCAGAACAAATACGTCCATCAGATTATCCAACTGCTTCTGGCACTGCTCATCGGCGTGCTGGGAACCCTCACCGTAATCCGTGTCCGGGAGAACAACAAACTCATCAGAACCCGTTATCAGGACTGGGCCAAACTGAACGTAATCCTTAACATGATTGAGGAGAATTACGTGGATACGCTCAACCGCACGGGTATGACGGATGCCGCCGTAACGGCCGCCCTGGCGCAGTTGGACCCTCATTCGATGTATCTTCCTCCGGTGGACCACGAGGCTTCGGTCCAGGAACTAGCCGGAAATTTCGAGGGAATCGGCATCCAGTTCAATGTCCCTGCCGATACAGCCATCGTGCTGGAAGTTATCGCCGGCGGGCCTTCGGAAAAAGTGGGCCTCCAGATTGGGGATCGCATTCTGAAGGTCGATGACGTGGTGATCGCGGGCGTGAACTTCCCGCAGGACAGCATCGTTGCTCATATCAAGGGCCCCGCAGGCACGAAAGTGCTCATCACGGTTAAGCGTGGCAAGGAAATCATCCCCTTCGAAATAATCCGCGCAAAGATTCCACTCCACAGCGTGGACGCATGGTTCATGCTGGACGATACCACTGGCTATATCCGCCTTTCAAAGTTCTCCCGTACCACATACGAAGAGGTGAAGGAGGCATCGGCAAAACTGCTTCAGGAAGGCATGACAAGGCTCGTTTTCGACCTCAGAGACAATTCCGGCGGCTATCTGGACCAGGCGCTGTATCTCACCAACGAATTCCTTCAGCGAGGCGATACCATAGTATATATGGAAGGGCGTTCCCGCTCCCGTGAGGTGTATAGGGCGGATGGCCACGGCAAGCTGCAGGATATCGGCCTAAGTGTTCTGATAAGCGAGAATTCCGCATCCTCCAGCGAAATCTTCGCCGGAGCAATCCAGGACAACGACAGGGGAGTGCTGGTGGGGCGCCGCTCCTACGGCAAGGGCCTCGTCCAGGAGGATTTCCCCTTCCGTGACGGCTCCGGCCTCCGGCTCACCGTAGCCCGCTATTACACTCCTGCGGGCCGATGCATCCAGAAGCCATACGCCGATTACGAGTACGACATCTATAACCGCTACATGGATGGCGAAATCTTCTCCGCCGATGCCGTGAAGCTGGATTCTTCCGATGTCCACACCACCCGCGGCGGCAGAACCGTCTTTGGCGGTGGCGGAATAATGCCGGATGTCTATGTGCCGATGGATTCAACCCTGGCCACCAAGTACTTCACGGCTTGCAACCGCAAAGCCACGATGATGCGTTTTGCATCGTACCTTTTCGACAATTATTCGCGTGAGATCCGCGCCATAGACAGTTACAAGGCCATGGACGCCTTCTTCGCAAGGATAGGAATAGACAACCGCTTCCGCTCCTATGCGGGCTCCGTGGACGGCATTAAGCCGGAATCCGAGGCGGAATGGCGGGAAACCCTGCCGTATCTCGCCCCGCAGATCCGCGCACTCACCGCGCGATATTCCCTGCTTGGAGAAAACGCATTCTACAAGTACTATCTTCCTGTGGATGATATGGTGGAAGAGGCGCTGAAAGCGCCGTTCGATCCTACTGGGCTATGAACTGGTAGGTGATGGTTCCCATCTGTTTTGCCGGCGCGGTCTGAGAGGCGTTGAACCTTGACGACCGCGCTGCCCTTACTGCATGGTTGCGAAGGCAACTGTCGCCGGAGGAGGAGCCGTCGTCCACTTTCGCGTTCACAACCCTTCCAGCATTGTCCACCGTAATGATTACGGTAACTTCACCTGAGCCGTAGCAGCGATATGCGGGAACGGGAAGGTGCGTGGCTTTGCGGCCGTCCAGCTGCCATGAAAGCACTGTGGCTCCGGAGTATGCCTGTGGTGGGGCGGAGGGGCCGGGATCGCTCTGTGCGGATGGATCTGTCATGGACGCGAAATCGTCCTTTTCCGGCGGGGTTTGCTGCTGGCCTGCGCGGAGTTCATCCGCAAGGCGCTGGGCGTCGCGGTACAGCTGGTCTGCGTCTGTGTTCCTGTCGTCTTTGAGCTGGCTGCGGTTAACCGCGATGTTCCTCACTGGCACGCCGGAGGCGGCGATCATTTCGTTCAGCTTCTGGGCTGCGCTGCGGGTGAGCTCCTGCTGCTCCTGACGTTCCTGTTCCTCTTCCTGCAGCCTTTCCATCTCTTCCTGCTTGGTGAAGTCCAGGACGAAGGACTGTTCCCTCTGAATCTCATATCCGAGCTGCAATGCAAGCACCGGGATAGCCACCGCAAAATGGATAGATACGGTGACAACTATCCCTGCTATCTTCTCGGATTTGAGCTTCATTGTTTACTGAGCCTGGACAACCTTTTTCCGCCCCACGCGCCTGCGCTTTTTGAGCGCTTCCTGCACCGTTGTGGTGAGAACGTCGATTGCAACCTTGTTGTGGCCGCCCTGGGGGACGATTATATCGGCATACCTCTTCGAAGGTTCGATGAACTGGAGGTGCATGGGCTTCACGGTTTCGCAGTAGTGTTCGATGGCCGTCTGGATGGTGCGGCCGCGCTCTGCGACGTCGCGGACGATGATGCGGAGAACACGGTCGTCGTCATCGGCATCAACGAAGATCTTGATGTTCATCTGGTCCCGGAGCTCTTTGCAGGTGAAGATGAGAATGCCCTCGATGATAATCACTTCCGCAGGTTCCACGGTTACGGTTTCCGTTGTGGAGCGGGAGCAAGTGATATAAGAATACACAGGCTGCTCGATGGTTTTTCCTGCCTTGAGTTCGCGGATTTGCTGGCACATGAGTTTCCAGTCGATGGCGTCCGGATGGTCGAAGTTGATGTTCTTGCGCTCCTCCGGCGGCACATGGCTGGAGTCTTTGTAATACGAGTCCTGGGGAATAACCACCACCTTGCCGTTAAGTTGCTCGGTGATAGCCCTTACTACTGTGGTCTTGCCTGAACCGGATCCTCCGGCGATACCGATAACTAGCATATCTTAGAATTCTGCGTTTTTGGGTGTTCTGGGGAAAGGAATGACGTCACGGATGTTCTGCATGCCGGTAACGAACAGAAGAAGGCGCTCGAAGCCCAGGCCGAAGCCGCTGTGGGGAACAGTGCCGAAGCGCCTTGTGTCGATATACCATTCGAGGTTCTTGCGGGACATTCCCAGCTCGGAAATCCTCTGCTCCAGTTTCTCCAGGGATGCCTCACGCTCGCTTCCGCCGATGATTTCTCCAATCTTCGGGAAGAGGACGTCCATGCCGCGAACCGTGCGGCCGTCTTCGTTCTGCTTCATATAGAAGGCCTTGATATCCTTGGGGAAATCTGTGAGGATAACGGGCTTGTTGAAGAATTTCTCCACCAGATAGCGTTCGTGCTCGCTTTGGAAGTCCGTGCCCCAATGTACGGGGAACTCGAACTTGTGACCGCCTGCGACTGCGGCCTCCAGAATTTCAACGGCACGGGTGTAGGTGACTCTCTCGAACTCTATTCCAAGTACGCTGCGAAGGCGGTCGATTAGGCCTTCATCGTATTTGCTGTTAAGGAACTGAAGGTCGTCCATGCAATTGTCAAGGGCGTACTGCACAAGGTATTTCACGAACTCTTCCGCAAGGTCCATATTGTCCTGGATATCGTAGAAGGCCATTTCCGGCTCTATCATCCAGAACTCTGCGAGGTGGCGGGGAGTGTTGGAGTTTTCCGCCCTGAAGGTGGGGCCGAAGGTGTAGATTTCGCCAACCGCAGTTGCTCCCAGTTCGCCTTCCAACTGGCCGGATACCGTGAGGGAAGTCTTCTTGCCGAAGAAATCGCGGCTGAAATCCACGTTGCCTTTCTTGTCCAGAGGGATGTTCTTAAGGTCCAGAGTTGTAACCTGGAACATGTCTCCAGCGCCCTCTGCATCCGATTCCGTGATGAGCGGGGTGTGCAGATACACAAAGCCCTTGTCGTTAAAGAACTTGTGGATTGCGAAGGCCATGGCGTGACGGATCCTCAGCACGGCACCGAAGGTATTGGTGCGGGGCCTCAGATGGGCGATGGTGCGAAGGTACTCCATCGTGGTGTCCTTCTTCTGCAGGGGATAGCGCATGGGGTCGCATTCTCCCAGCACTTCTATTTCTTCCGCCTTGATTTCAACGGCCTGGCCGCTGCCGATGGAGGGCACTAGAAGGCCTCTCACTGCCAGGGATGCGCCAGTTGTGACGTTCTTGAGCAGTTCTTCGCTGAACTGCTCCGCCTCCGCCACAATCTGTACGTTATTGATGGTTGAGCCGTCGTTGAGGGCGATGAATTTTACCTGTTTGTTTCCACGTTTGGTCCTCACCCAGCCTTTCACCAGCACCTGGGCGCCCGGAGCCATGGCAAGGAGGGCCTTGATCTTAGTTCTTTTAACAGTAGTTTCCATAAGTATGCACTAAATCATACAAAAATAACACTTTTTTTCCACTTTCGCAGCGCCGGGGCCACAAAAAAGCAGCCCCGAGAGGCTGCTTTTGAGTTGAGTGATGTTTGCAGAGATTAATCTCCGCCCGGTTTTCTTGATGCGTACATGATCTTAAGCGCGGAACAGCGCCTGAGTTCCTGCTTCACATCGGATACGATACCCATACGTACGTCTTCGTCTACGCGCAGGTTAACCGTCATCAGGGACCTTTCGGCCTCCGACATGGCGTCGCGCTCTGCGGCGATGAAGTCACGGATATCTGCGATGGTCTTGAAAGAGTCGTTCAGCTGGATACGGGCATCGGTTCCGTACATGCTCTGAAGGTGACGTACGGGAGTACCGATGTTGATGTTTGCCGAAAGGTCTTTTCTTTCAAGCTTTGCAGACTCGGATGCTTCAGGAAGTTTCACGATAACCTTGTTCTCCGTTTCGCGGAGCTGGGTGGTAACCATGAAGAAGAACAGAAGCATGAACACGATATCGGAAAGCGAACCCGAGGAAATGCCGGGAACGTTCTTCTTGTTGTTTGAACCTCCGAATTTTGACATAATTCTATTCTCCTACTTTTTTCCTGTGTCTTTAGGCTCTGCCTCCGAAATGTTCTGAGGCACGGCTTTCTTGACAATTTCCTGCTGATCCTCCGAAAGGAAGGCGAATTTGCGGCCGAATTCCCGCATGGAGAATTCGTCACGGAGTTCGTTCACCGCTTTCACCAGCTCGTTCTGAACGGCGATATAAGCCTGATAGCTTGTACCACGGTCGTTCTGAAGGGAGATGATACCCTTGGAGACCATATAGGTCTTGCCTTCGATGTCCTTGGGTTCCTTTTCAGGAAGGTTGGGATCATCTGCGGGGTTTGCGAGGAACTCCTTCATCTTATCCTTGAGGAGGGAAATATCCATGGGCTCACTACCGGCAAACAGCTTATCTGCAGAGTTGATTCTCACAATCACGATGTTACGACGGTTGGCCTTCTGGTTTTCCACCTTCTGGTCTTTGTCGGGAATCGGGGGGAGACGGCGCTGCAGACCTGACTGATCACCCATAGTGGTGGTCATCAGGAAGTAGCACAACAGCAGGAACGCGATGTCCGCAGTTGAACTCGAATTGATTTCCGGTGTTTTTTTCTTTGCCATGGTTTACGCTTTTTTACCGCGGAAGATGCCTGCGACCTCTGCCACAATGATGGAAAGGACTGCAGCACCGCCGAGGATGTATGCAAGGTTGATAACCGTTTCAGTGAGTGCGAGATCCTTTGGACTGACCGCCGGACCGTTGTAGGCAATGGGCTGCTGGCCGGGGGCGAGCAGGTATGCTACACCCACGACAATGGCCACGCCTACTGCCACAAGCAGGATCTTGATAAGGCTCTTGGGGCTGTTGAAAGCCGTAATCACGAGGCCAACGAGGAGTACGCTCACGAGGGCGAGGCCCAGCATGATGTACGCCCAGTTGAGCAACAGGGCAACTGCTCCATCTTCACCCGGTCCGTTGAATTTCGGGAAGGAGACCAGGAGCAGAACCACACTCGTAACCAAGAGCAGGATGGATGCCCACTTGAATATCTTGGCGTATAATTGTTCTTTCATTTAGAAAAAGGATTACAGGGTCCTGGATCTTACTTGTTGTACTTGGTGATGGCGTCTACGAAGCGGATCGAAGCGTCTTCCATGTCGATGGTGATGGTGTCGATCTTGTTGAGGATGTAGTTGTAGAACACCTGGAGAATCATAGCGACAATGAGACCGCCCACGGTGGTGATAAGGGCAACCTTCATACCGCCAGCAACAACGTTCGGGGAGATATCACCTGCCGCCTGGATAGCATCGAATGCCTGGATCATACCGATAACGGTTCCAAGGAATCCCAGTGAAGGGGCCAGGGCGATGAACAGGGAAATCCAGCTGAGGCCTTTTTCCATGAGGCTCATCTGCACGCTGCCATAGGAAACGATGGTCTTTTCAACCACGTCCACTCCCTGGTCCATGCGGAGGAGACCCTGATAGAAGATGCTGGCCACAGGACCGCGTGTATTGCGGCAAACCTCTTTGGCTTTCTCCACGCCGCCTTCCTCGAGGGCTTTCTCCACCTTTGCAAGAAGCTTCTGGGTGTTGGTCCTTGAGAAGAGCAGATAGAGGATACGCTCGATGGAAAGTGCAAGACCGAGGATGAGGCAGATGAGAACGAGGCTCATGAAGCCTGCACCACCTTCGATGAATTTGGTCTTGAGGGCCTGGTGGAGGGGAACTTCCTCACCTGAGCCGGCGAACAGATCCTGGGGAGAAGGTTCTGCTGCGGCTTGATCTTCGGCTACAACTTCCTCAGCGGGAGCTGCATCCGGAGCTGCTGCGCCTTCCTCCTGTGCGTAAGCGAGATTTGCAGAGAGGGTCATAAGGCCTGCTACTGCCAAAAACATGAAAAACTTTTTCATAGTAGTTTTTGTGTTGGTTATAAAAATTTGTTGAATTAGTAAATAATTTCAGTTTTGTCGTGCAATATAGCAATAATAATTCAAAAGCGCAAGGTTTATTTACTTATTTCTCCTCGCATGTTCTCTTCGAGAACCTTTTTCACCCAGGCGTTGTTGTCGCTTTTGCCCATGAGAACGAACAACTTGGCAAGCATGGCTTCCGTTGTGGAGTCGTATCCGGAAACCACGCCGGATTTCTTCAGGGCCTTGCCAGTGGCGTACAGGTCCATGTTCACGGAGCCCTCGTTGCACTGGGTAACGTTCACCAGGATCTTGCCCATGTGGTCTGCCTCCTTCACGATGTCCAGGAACCAGGGGCTGGAGGGTGCGTTGCCGGAGCCATAGGTTTCCATTATCACGGCGCGGGTTTCAGGGCCGCAAAGGACGGCTCGCATAACCTGCTCGGTAATTCCCGGGTGCACTTTCAGGATGGATACCCTTGTATCCAGATGGGTTTGTACGCCGATAGAGACGCCATCGCCCATCGGCCTCCGGATAACATCGGTGTCGTAGCGGATGAGGATTCCGGCCTGGGCCAGGGGAGGGCAGTTGGGGGAGCGGAAAGCGCTGAACTGTTCTGCGCTCACCTTGATTGCGCGGCATCCCCTCAGGAGCTTCGAATCGAAGTAAACGGCCACTTCCGGCACCATCGGCCCGCCGACGGGATTTTTCGCCGCGGCGATTTCCACTGCCGAAACGAAATTCTCCTTTCCGTCGGTGCGGGGCGTGCCGATGGGAAGCTGGCTCCCCGTGAAAATCACCGGTTTTGCCAGCCCTTCCAGCATGAAGGACAGGGCCGATGCCGAATACGCCATGGTATCCGTGCCGTGCAGCACCACGAAGCCGTCGTAGAAGGGATACTTTTCCCGGATAAGCTCCGCCAGGCGTATCCACATGCCGGGTTCCACGTCCGACGAGTCGATAAGCGGGTCGAATGTGTACGTATCCAGCTGCACCTTGAACTTCCTCAGTTCGGGGACTTCTTCCAGTATCTGGCTGAAGTCGAAGGGCTTGAGGGTAAGGTCCAGCGGATCCTCTTTCATGCCGATGGTGCCACCGGTGTAAATCACAAGGATGTTTGCGTTCATTTCAGTGAGAACAGGTTTAGTGCGTTTGCGGTGGTTGCGGTTTCCACTTCCTCTGTGGAAATGCCTTTGATCTGTGCAACCTTTTCCGCTATTAAAGGTATATATGAACTTTCATTCCGTTTGCCGCGGTACGGGACCGGAGCCAGGTACGGGGCGTCCGTTTCCAGGACTATCCGCTCCAGGGGAAGCCGGGCCACAACGTCCTGCAGGCCGGCATTCTTGAAGGTGACAACGCCTCCAACCCCGATAAGGAAATCCCCGTATCGATTTGCCTCGTTATAGGTCTCAATGCTGCCGGAAAAGCAGTGAAGGTTTCCCCTTAAGTGCAGGTGGGCGCAGTCTTTAAGAACCGCAAGGAAATCCCCCCAGGCATCCCTCAGGTGTATGTTCACTGGCATGTCCCACTGGGCGGCGAGTTCCAGCTGGAGGCGCAGTGCCTCTTTCTGCTCTTTCTCGAATTCCTTCCCCTCATGATAGTCCAGCCCAATCTCTCCCACTGCCACGGGGCCCTTCTCTTTAAAGGGAAGCATCCTGTCTATTTCATCTCTCCACGTATCAGTTACGCTTCCGGGATACAGGCCTATCATCCCATACACCACGCCCGGGTGGGCGTCGCACACCTTCCACATGGAATCCCGCTCGGTGCTGTCCACATCGGCCTGAATCATTTTGCCCACTCCGGCCTCCAGAGCACGCGCTATGGCCGGCTCCGCCTCCGCAATCAGCGCCTCGTCGTTAAAGTGCGTATGAGTGTCCACAAACATAACTCACAAATATACAAAAAATCATGGCTTGATGCTGCAACGCTGGAGGAAATCGGTGATAATAATTCCGTCGGTCTCGAGGGTGGCTGTGGCCGATGTGACTTCGCTCCAGGAAAGGCCGGACATGGCGGCCAGAGTCTCATAGTCGATGCCGCGGTTTTGTTTTATGAGCATGCCGATGACAGCAGGGGCGGATCCAGAGCCGTATTTCGAGGCCAGAAAAGAGCCGAGATTCTGCCTTTTCATGGCTTTGATTCCGCCGAGTCCCAGTTTATCCACAAGCTCGTCGGGATCTGCGATAATGCTTGCCATTCCGCTGGCGATAAGTGAGTTGCATCCGGCCGAGCGAGGATCGTCTATTCGCCCCGGCAGGGCGAAAAGATCCCGGTTATAGTCGGTGGCGTACCTGGCTGTTAGAAGGGACCCGCCTTTGCGCTTGGATTCAATCACGATGGTTGCCCTGCACAGCCCGGCGATGATTCTGTTCCTTCGGATGAAATTCAGCGCCACCGGCGAAGTTCCCGACGGATAGTCTGTTACAAGCGCCCCGCGGGGGTCCGCTACAATCCGGTCCGCCAGGGCCTTGTGGGAATACGGGTATACTTTTTCCGGCCCTGTTGCCATCACCCCAACGGTTCCCAAACCGCATTCAAGGGCCGTGGCATGAGCTACCCCGTCCGTTCCAAGGGCCAGGCCGCTCACAATCACCGGCGGCGTTTTGGTGTTTGCCATAGCCCTTACTAGCCTCACGCACCATTCCCTTCCGTATGCGGAAATATCCCTGGTTCCAACCACGGCAACGCATGGCCTCATTTCAAAGATTCCCGCGGGCGGGCCGCCACATTTAATATATATGCCCAGCGGATAGTCCGGGCATTCCAGAAGCAAGGACGGGTAGTCTTCGTCCAAGTATCCCAGGAATCGGCCTCCCTTGCCTTCAAGCCTTCGGAGTTCCGCCGCACTTTCCTCCAATACTTTTAGGCCGATGGCAGGGGCAAGTTCCTCCCTGCTTCCCAGCGCTTCCCGAAGTTCCGCCTCAGTGGCGCCGAACACGGCCGAAGCACTGCCAAACCGTTCAACAAGCCCCCGCCCCTCCATGGGCCAGTTCCCGAACACCCTGTTGAGTGCGCAAAGGCACACGTTTTCGTCAAAATCAATCATGCCGTTTTTGCCACAAAAATAAAAATGGCATCTGAGAGAGACACCATTTTTACTCGAATCGGGAAAAACTATTTTTGTTTTTTAATAAAACCCGCGATTTTTCTTAATTTTATTAAAAAATAATTTACAGGATCAGGAGGGCGTCGCCGTAGGGGCCGAAGCGGTAATCCATCTCCAGAGCCGTCTTGTAGGCGTTCATCACCTTCTCATATCCGCCGAAGGCCGCCACGCACATGAGCATGGTGGACTGGGGGAGGTGGAAGTTGGAAACGGCAGCATCCGGAACCGAATACTGGTAGGGAGGGAAGATGAACTTGTTGGTCCAGCCGTCGTAGGGATTCACCTCGTTGGTGGTGGTAACATAGGTTTCCAGGCCCCTCATCACGGTGATGCCAACCGCCACGACCTTCTTGCCGCCGCGTTTTGCGCGGTTGATGTCATTGGCTGCCTGCTCCGAAATAATCAGGCGTTCGGAGTCCATCCTGTGCTTGGAAAGGTCTTCCACATCCACGCGGCGGAAGTGGCCGATGCCCATGTGAACGGTGATGAAAGTCTTCTGGATATCCTTGAGAATCATCCTGTTGAACAGCTCGCGGCTGAAGTGGAGGCCTGCAGCGGGAGCGGATACGGCACCTTCGTGCGCGGCGAAAATCGTCTGGAAATCTTCCGCGTCCTGGGGCGTGACCTTATCTTTCACCCATCCGGGAACGGGAGTTTCGCCAAGAGCGAAGAGGGCCTTTTTGAAATCCTCGTACGGGCCGTCGTACAGGAAACGCAGGGTTCGCCCGCGGGAGGTTGTATTGTCGATAACTTCCGCCACCAGCGAATCATCTTCACCGAAGTAGAGCTTGTTGCCTATCCTTATCTTACGGGCGGGATCCACGATTACGTCCCACAGCCTCTGCTCGCGGTTGAGTTCGCGAAGCAGGAACACCATGATGTCGGCCCCTGTCTTTTCCTTCTTACCATACATGCGCGCGGGAAAGACCTTGGTGTCGTTGAGAACGAAAATGTCCCCTTTGCCGAAATAGTCTACGATATCCTTGAAAAGGCGGTGCTCAATCTCGCCTGTGTCTTTGTGGAGAACCATGAGTTTAGCCTCGTCACGCCAGTATGCGGGGGTTTGGGCTATCTTCTCCTGGGGAAGTTCGAATGCAAATTGTGATAGTTTCATCTAAAATAGGGTATCCTGCGTTTGGCCGATACTCTAACAATACGCCCGCCGGAGGAAAAAAGTTTCAAACATCCTTCCGGATACGCCTTTCTTTCGGGAAAAGATTGTTGCAGCGGGTGCCGATACTTTTCGCAGCCCCGAGCGGATGGCCCTGATAGCAGATATTCACAAGGCCGATGGGAGCCCCAGTGAGCCTCAGCGCTTCGCCGTGGAGGTATGCCAGAGCCGTGGGCCTGTCCACATCGACCTTCGGATAATCCGGTATGCCGATGAAGGGGAATTCCGCGTGTAGGATCCTTGCTGCATCGGGGGCAGGAACCGCGCTTCTGGGGCCGTCTTTACGGAGGACTCCAACCCACTGGCCCTCTCCGGGAACGAATCCGGGAAGAAGCGCATAACCGCACCGGCTCTTGAGCACACCTTCCGGCACAGGGCCGATATCTACGATCTCCGCCCCGAATTCGCGGGCCGCCCACTGGAGATTGTCGTCGTTTTCCAGATGGTTGAAAGTGCAGGTGGAGTATATCAAAACGCCGCCCGGCCGCAGCGAAGGCCAGATATCGGCCAGAATCTTCCTCTGCCTGGAGGCGCAGAATTCCACATTCTCGGGTGACCATTCGTCCCGGGCCACGCTGTCTTTGCGGAACATGCCCTCGCCGGAGCAGGGGACATCGGCAAGTATGATATCGAAGAGTTCGCGGGCCCCGAACTGCGACGGATCCATAGACACCACGGCGGTGCGGGGCTCTCCCCAGGTTTCCACATTGCTTCGGAGCACCTGGAAGCGCTTTCGCACCACTTCGTTGGCTATTAGCCGGAACTTGTCTGAGAAGCGCTCCCTCAGGGATGCACTAAGGTCCGTGGTTTTGCCTCCCGGGGCGGCGCAGAGGTCCAGCACCTGCACGCCTTCGCCGAATCCGTCCAGCATGCGGCGGAAAACTTCACCGGGGAACATGGCCGACGAATCCTGCACATAATAGCACCCGGCGTGCATGAGCGGGTCCATTATGAAGGCCGGCCTTTCCTTTAATATATATCCGTAAGGACTCCATGGAACCGGGACGGCATCCGGGAACGGGCACTCCTGAAGTTTTGAGGGATTGAGCCTCACCGATACGGACGCATCTTTTTCCAGGGCGTCAAGCAGGGCGGCGGAGCGCTCCGGCCCCACCGATTCCTCCAATAACTTTATGAATGCGGGATCAAACATTCATCCCGAATGCCGATGGATCGAAGCCTTCAGGCATCTTGCCGTTGGAGGCGTCCACAAGGCCGTCCACAATCTTGTCCAGGACATCTTTCACCTTGCCGCCTATCATCATGCGCATCATGATGTTGAGGTCTGCATCCACGTGGATGTGAAAATCCGTCTTGAAGGGATCTTCGGCCGCGGCATCGAAATAAACCACCACATGGAAGGCGAGAGGGGCGCCGTAGTCCACCAGTTCAATGCGGCTGTAGGGAACTCTCTCATGCACCTTTACCCCTATGTTGAAACCCTGGACCGTGGCGGTGAGTGTGTCGAAATCCGCCTCCACCATGGCCTGTTTGTCGGGGGGAAGCATCTTCTTGAAATTGCTGAGGTCCGTGAAGGCCATGTATAATTCGTGGGGCTGGCGGGAAACTATTCCGTGTTTGCTTTCGAATTCGGTCATAATAGTGTATCTTTGTGCTGCAAATATAATAATTTTTTATGCACAAGATCTATTTCGGGAAGCGCTGCATCATCATCTGCTCGCCGCAGGAAGAGATGCTGTCGGATCCAAATTCCGTGGAATTCCATGTTGGAGAAGTGCTGGACATAAGCGCCCTGGTCCGTATGTTCGAGGTCCAGGATACCCTCCAGCGGATATATATTCCATCGGCCGATATAGAAAAGACCTACCGCCGCATCTGCGCGGAGTTCCTGGAGGTGAATGCCGCCGGGGGGCTGGTGTCGAACCGAAGGGGAGACTATCTGCTGATTAACCGCCTTGGCCTGTGGGACCTTCCGAAAGGCCATCAGGAAGCGGGGGAGGATATCGAAGTGTGCGCCCTTCGTGAGGTGCAGGAAGAAACCGGCGTGGACCAGTTGGAAGTGCGCCGCCTCATCTGCATCACGGACCATGTATATCTGCGTAACAACATCTGGCACCTCAAGCACACCTGGTGGTACGACATGCTGTACACTGATCCCACCAACCTCACTCCCCAGAGGGAAGAGGATATCACCAAGGCCGCATGGGTGGCCAAATCCTCGCTCCCTCCATTCCTCAAGAATACCTACCCTTCAATAGTTGAGGTGTTCCGTGAGGCCCGTATCTGAAAAAAGATTAACTTTGCATCCAAATATCTATAAAACAATATGAAAAAGCTAGGTATCATCATGATTTCACTGCTCACTTTTGCAGCATGTAACCAAAGTCCCCGGGTTCCCGCACTGGATCTCGGTTATCTGGACACGACAGTCAGCCCCAAGGTGGATTTCTATGCATATTCCACCGGCGGCTGGCAGAAAAACAATCCCCTCAGACCCGAATTCTCCCGCTATGGCAGTTTCGATGCAATCCGCGAGCGCACCCAGGAGAACCTGAACGCCCTTTTCGAGAGCATGACCACCATGAAAGCCGCACCCGGCAGCGTGGAGCAGAAGATATCGGACCTTTACAAGATGGCCCTGGATTCCACCACCCGCAATGAGCTGGGCGCGCAGCCTATCCAGAAGTACATCGCCGAGATTCAGGAGGTGGAAGACCTTGAAGGCCTTGCACGCCTGCTTGGCCGCATGAACCGTTACGGCGAAGGCGGCTTCTTCGGCAGTTATGTGACCGCAGACTTCCTTGACAGCGACTCCCAGATACTGTACATCGGCCAGGGCGGCCTTGGCATGGGAGACCGCGATTACTATCTGCTCGAAACCAATAAAGAGCTCAAGGCAGGCTACGTGGCATATCTTCAGAAGGTGCTGCAGCTCAGCGGTCTGGAGAATGCGGAAGAACTTGCCGCAAAGGATATGGAGGTTGAGGATGCACTTGCCGCCGCTTCATGGACCCGCGAGAAGAACCGCGACATGCAGGCCATCTACAATCCCATGAGTTCCGAACAGATCAAGGCGGAATATCCCGGCCTGTGCTTCGAACTCATCTGCGAGGAAGCCGGCGTGGCTCCCCAGGAAAAGGTCGTCGTCCAGCAGCCTTCATACTTCAAGGCCCTGAGCGATCTTCTTCAGAAGACCGATATCGAAACCCTCAAGGCGTATCTTGTCTGCCAGTTCGTAAGCAGCAGCGCAGGCGCCCTCAGCGACGATTTCTATACCGCCCAGTGGGAGTTCTTCTCCCATCAGATGGCCGGTGCCCAGGAACAGAGGCCCCGCTGGAAGAGGGCTATGGAGGTTCCCAACGGCATCCTTGGCGAGGCCGTGGGCAAGATGTATGTGGAGCGCTATTTCCCGGAGTCTTCCAAGCGCAAGATGGTTACCCTTGTGGAGAACCTTCGCACCGCCCTCGGCCAGCACATCGACTCGCTGGAATGGATGAGTGACACAACCAAGGTCATGGCCCGCGAGAAACTTGCCTCGTTTACAGTGAAGATTGGCTATCCGGACAAGTGGAAAGACTACAGCACCATGGATATCAACCCGGCCAATACTTATTATGAGAACCTTCGCAACGCCAGCGCATGGTATGTGGCCGACAATCTGTCCAAGCTGGGTAAGCCCACGGACAAGACCGAATGGGGCATGACCCCCCAGACGGTGAACGCCTACTATGACCCCACCACCAACGAAATCTGCTTCCCCGCAGCCATCCTGCAGAAGCCGTTCTTCGACCCGGATGCCGATGATCCCGTGAACTACGGCGGTATCGGCGTTGTCATCGGCCATGAGATGTCCCACGGTTTCGACGACCAGGGTTCCATGTTCGATGCGAAAGGCAATATGGTGAACTGGTGGACCGCAGAAGATAAGGCCCGCTTCGACGCTCTGGGCGACAAACTCGTGGCCCAGTACGACGAGATGGAGGTCCTCCCCGGCGTACACGCAAACGGCCGTTACACCCTGGGTGAGAATATCGGCGACCACGGCGGAGTCTCCATCGCTTTCAGCGCTATGCAGAACGCAATTGCGGGACAGAAGGTTAAACTTATCGACGGCTTCACTCCCGCCCAGCGCTTCTATCTGTCCTTCGGCGCAATCTGGGCTCAGAACATCACCGACCAGGAGAAGGCCCGCCTCACCAACATGGATCCCCATTCCCTTGCAGTGAACAGGGTTAATGTAACAATCCGCAACTTCCAGTCCTTCTTCGATGCCTTCGACATCCACGAGGGAGACCCGATGTTCCGTCCCGTAGAGGAGCGCGTCCACATCTGGTAAATGAGCGGCGAACGCTTCATATCCCGCAAACTACGTTTCAGGGGAGGCATCACGGTGGCTTCGGTTGCCGTGAGCTTCCTTGTGATGATACTTGCCGTGTGCATTTCAGCGGGATTCAGAAGCAGTATCCGCTCCGGCGTTCGCTCCATTACGGGCGACGTGCGGATTATTCCGCAGGCCTATAACTTTTCCGGGGAAGCGGAGCCCATCAGCCTTCCGCTTCCCTCGGGAAAGGATATTCTTGCCATCCCCGGAGTTGCAGGGATGGAGCCGGTGGTTGAGCGTGCGGGCATCGTCCGTAACGGAGACATCATCCACGGCGTAATGGTAAAGGGCTGCTCCCAGGCCCCGGATTCGTCGCTTTGCGTTTCCATCCCGAAGAGGCTGTCGGCCATCACCGGGCTGGGGGTTGGCGACGACATGCCCACCTATTTCGTGGGCGAAAAAGTTAAGGTTCGCAAGTTCCATATCACCGAGGTCCATACGGACATCATGGAGATGGACAACAACCTTCTTGTGTATGCTCCTCTTGCCGATATGCAGCGCCTGCAGGGCTGGAATGAGGGGCAGGCATCGGCAATCGACATAACAATTTCTCCTGCAATTACTTCCGATGCGGCGATGGGGGAGATTGCCGGCCACATCGGCTCAATTATCATGGGCAGCCCGTATGAGGAGGAAGAGGATCTGGTGGCGTTTTCATCGGCCCGGAAATATGCGCAGGTGTTCGACTGGCTGCGCCTTCTGGATTTCAATGTGGTGGTGATCCTTATCCTGATGACGGTTGTGGCGGGCTTCAATATGCTCTCCGGGGTGCTCATCCATCTTCTTAGGAACATCCCCGTCATCGGCACGCTGAAAACCATGGGTATGGCGGACAGGAGCATCGTGAGGGTGTTTCTAAGGGTTTCCTCCCGCGCCGTTCTGCTGGGAATGGCTATCGGCAACGCCCTGGCGCTTCTTTTCTGCGCTATTCAGGGAAGCACGCATCTGATTAAGCTGGATCCGGCGAATTATTTCGTCTCCTTCGTGCCCGTGCACGTGAATCTGCCCCTTATCATCGGGGCCGATATTATCGCCTATCTGGCGATGATGGCTATGCTAATGCTGTCGGTGAGATTCATCTCGCGGGTGGATCCCGCCCTCACCGTAAAGGCCGACTAATCGTTGTACAGGATCTGATATTCCCCGTACTTGGCCAGCACCTTGTCCACGTATTTCACCATTTGTTCTCCTGCATGGAAAGTCACTTGAGGCAGAATCGTGGCGATATTGTCCCATTTGGTGGGGTCGATGTCGTTCTGCTCGGCGTATTCGATGCATTGTTTCAGACGGCCCTGGCCCCCGTTATACGCGGCCAGAGTCATTTTTATGCAGTCCAGGGAATCCGCCCCCAGTTCGATGTAGGTGCGCTGGTAATTGTACAGTTTGAACGTTCCCACGGCAATGTTCACGGCCGGGTCCCAGAGGGTGTCCGCGCTGTATTCGCCGGGTTTAACCTGCATCAGGCCGGTAGCTCCTGCCGACGACTGCGCCCACTCGTGGAAATTGGATTCGCAGGCGATGATGGCCGACACCAGTTTCCAGTCCCAGCCTATCCTGGCTGCGTTTTTCTTGATGAGATAGTCGTACGGGCTTATCGATTTTCCGCCCATTCCCCTCATAAGGGCTTTCCGGGTGCGGTCGTAGTATGAGGAGCCTTCCAGGTCGTTTATCCACAAATTAACCGTTTGCATGTTGTATGGCTTGTCGCTGCGGGCAAGCCATGCCGTGCTGTCCATGAAAAGGCGCGATGCCATCACTCCGCCGCCCCATTCCAGGGAGTCGTTGTATTTGAGAACCACCAGGTCCACGCTTCCTTCCCGCAGGGAATCCAGATAATTGCCATTCTTGTCCACGGGAACAATCCGGGCATCCACCGATATGTCATCGGCAAATTTCTGAAGCAGGGCACGGTTCAGGGTGTAGTGGCATTCCGGGTAGATTGCGCAGCGAAGCACCTTGCCGATTTCCGGATCCTCGGTCTCCCTGTATGGCGCCGACGGCGTCAGCATAAGCGCTGCCGCCGCTAGGATAATGTACGGAAGTATGTGCTTCAGTTTCATCGGTTACCTCCCCTTAGGCCGCCAAGTGCTCCGCCCAGGCCACCGCCAAGACCGCCACCGCTGTCGCCGCCCATTCCGGAGCCGGCCCTGTCGGACAGAGTCCTGTTCACGCCGCTGAGCGGAGGATGGAACGGCCAGTAGATGCCGATCTTGAACGAACGGGTTGTGTGGATATAATTGGCAGCACTGAAGTAGTCGTGCCTTTCCATTGGCCAGCCCTGACCCACATTCTCAAACTTCAGGAACACGCATGCCGTCTTCCACTGCATGTTCACGAAGGCGTCGAAGCGCGGGCAGTTGCCATATTGGTAAGTATCCTGGTTCATGAACACACCTGCAACAGGATTATATGCAGGTGCGTACCATGCCGTATTGTAATGCGTGTTCACGCCGATCTGCATCTTCATCACATCCGCACTCACGATGGGGAACTGGATGTAGTAGCGCAGGTTCGCGGCCAGAAGCGGCAGCGGCACCACGGTCTGGTCCGAGCTGTACTGCAGCAGGAAGCGGTTCTCCAGATGCACCAGGTCCGATGCGAATACGAAATCCTTCCTCAGATACACCGAAGCCACGCTCATGGGTGTGGTGTTCTGCTGGGCAATGCCATTGGTGTCGTACCAGATATTGCCGGCAAGCAGGCCATACGAGGCCGATGCCTGCAGCCTCCAGCGCGGGATATCCAGCTGAGCCTCCAACTTGGTTGTTGAAATCTTGGAGAAATCGTTGCTCCAGCGATAGTGGTTGGAGAAGAAGTTCTGCTGGAAATAGTCCGGCTCCAGGAGCGTCTGCTCGAAACGCGCGGTGAGCGACAGGGGACTGTTCGGATGGCGCCTGAAGGGGAACAGGCTCAGCTTTCCGTTGGCATTGATTGTGAAGTCTCCGGCTTCGGTACCTGCGAAATCGAACTGTCCCAGCGCATCCCACTGGAAGTAACGGTTGATGCGTCCTTCCGCTCCGGCATAGGCATAAACTGTGTTCCAGTTACTACTTGCCGATGCCCTCAGATAATCTCCGGGCTGCATCATGTAGTGGCTGCGGAATCGGTCGCCGAGACCACCCTCCACCCTGGAGATGAAGAAATCCTCCTTCCACGGCTGCAGGCGGATGAAGACTTTGTTGTCCAGCTGTGCCATGCGAAGGGAATCCGCGCTCTTGGACGGATTGATGTAGTAGTGCCCTCCGTAGAAAGCGTTTCCAGTAGCGTTGGATGAGGAAACGGCATCCGTGTAGTATTTGCTCCAAACCGTATATTCATGGGACGAGCCGATGAACGCGGTTGTTACGTCTTCGCCTGTGGGGACATAAGTGCTGTCGCCCCGGTGCTTAATTCTTTCGATGAAAGTGAAGGGGATACGGAGAGTCTGGTCCAGGAATAGGGTGTTCTTCTTGTATTTGTTAGCGGCATCGCTAAGCACGACGGAGATTTCACGCACCTCCACGGTGGTATCCCTGATCATAGTGAGGTCTGTGAGACCGCCGTTCTCTTCCCTTGTGGAAGCATTATGGATGAAGCCGAAATGTGCCAGGTAACGCTTTCCAAGCCAGTTTCCCGCCACATAGGAAGTCTTGTTGATGGTTTTCTCGTGCTGAAGGATACCCTCGCCTCCGTAGCGCTTGAATTCCAGGGCAATGTTCAGCGCCGGAAGTATGTTCTGCGTGGTGAACAGCCTTATGTTGTCCGACTCCTTGGATGCCGTGGCGAACTGCGTACCATTGTACTCCAGCTCCGTGTACGGCGTCTTGGTGTTGAACATGGGTATGCTCTCCGGCGAGTATGTCCAGCTTTCTATAGGCCGATAGAAACTCACCGAGCTCCGCCCTTCGTCTCGTTTGAAGAAGTTGTATGTCTGCACTGCTGATCCGGCCACGCCCAGGAAGCTTCCTCCCAGATCCTCCCGCATGTAGGGATAGTCTTCGAAATGGTAGTTGAATGTGGTATCCCAGGGGAAGATTTCCATTTCGTTGAATTCCTGATTGTGCTTCCAGACTACCAGCCGTTGGTAGTACAGTGAATCCGGCAGGTACGGGGTTTCCAGGATACGGGGCGTGTTCTGGATGATGCTGTCGCGCCTGTGCTTCAGGCTGTCTTTGCGGTGCAGTATGGAATCCTGCCTGTGAAGTATTGCGGGCAGTTTCTGCTCATACTCCCAGCGCTTGCGCTCCGCTTTTGTGAGGCCTGCCCACCAGAGGTCGAACTTCTCTTTGGCTATCCTTGTGGAGTCTGCCAGATACAGGGAGTCGATCACCGGCCACATGATGCTGTCGCCTGCTTCCCTAAGGGAGTCCACCACGATCCTGTGGGTGAGGGAGTCTTTCACGGCGACGTACCACTGGTACAGGAAAGGGTCCGTAGTCTTGAGGCTGTCCGGCACCTTCATCGTATCCCTTGCCGTGATTTTGGGCATGGTGTCTTCCGGCATGAATTCGCCGAAAAGGAAGTCGTCGTCGGCAGTGTACCCGCTGTCTCCCGTCATGATTGTGTCCCTGGGGGACTCTGCACGATAGCCCGCGGAAGCCCCTGTGCACTGGCTTTCGACAGCCTCCGAGCGCTTTCCTGCAAACACTTCCGCACGCTCGCCGGCCCTGTAGGCTTCAACGCCCAGGGTCTGCGCAAGTGTGGCCCCCACAATCACGGCCGGCACCAGTATTTCACTCCATACGCTCTTCATATAGCCTACAAATATACGAAAAATAACTTTATTGCTACGGGCCTAACTCTTTTTCTGCGTCCCCACCCCTGTTGACATTTCGGGTTTTCCTCTTATGTCATTTCGAGCGTAGTCGAGAAATCTTTCTACTATCCATGGTCTTTATTGCGAAGGGAGTAACTCTTTTTCTGCGGGCTCTCGAAAAAGAGTTCTCCCTTCTTTTTTGGCCCACGCCACTGGCCACCGCACTATTTTCCCGCCGCAGGGCGCCTAACCGTGCTCGGGTGTGGATGGTTGGGCGCAAAATGGGCCGTTTTTGCGCCTAAAGGTGCCGGGCGATGGATGGTTAGGCGCAGTGTGCAAAACGGGCAATTTGGGAAAGAACTGATTTTTTCGTACTTTTGGGGTATGGATGTGTTGAGAGAGTTGTTTCAGCAGGTGTTCGGCGCGGCGCCGGAGCGGGTGGAGCCCATGAGCGGTTCTGCCAGCCATAGGCGTTACTTCCGTTTGAGTGGCGGTGGGTGCAGTGCCATTGGCGTGGAGGGGACGGATGAAGATGAGAATCGCGCTTTCATAACGTTGGCGGCTCACTTCAAATCCAAAGGCATAAATGTCCCGGAGGTGTATGCTTCTGATGGCCTTTGCTATCTGCAGCAGGATCTTGGGAACACGGTGCTGTACGATGTGGCAGTTGCCGGTGGGCAATTCGATAAAGACCTGCTCGGGCGCACTCTGCAGGCACTGGCAAAGATTCAGGTGGAAGGAGCCAAAGGGCTTCCCTGGGAGGTCTGCTATCCGCAGGAATCGTTCGACGGCCGAATGGTGGATTTCGACCTTAACTATTTCAAGTACGATTATCTGAAACTCACCGGTGCGGAATTCAACGAGGCGCGTTTGCAGGACGATTTCGACCACCTCAAGGCGGATTTGCTCGCCGAGAGTGCCGATACCTTCCTGTACCGCGATTTCAATGCCCGGAATGTGATGGTTCATGGCGGCGAACCCTGGTTCATCGACTTCCAGGGCGGGCGTCGCGGCCCCGTGTACTACGACGTCGCTTCTTTCCTATGGCAGGCTCGGGCCCGGTTCCCGGAAGAGCTTCGGCAGGAACTCATCGGCAAGTATCTGGAGGCCCTCAGCCAATACAAGGATGTCGATGAAGTCCGGTTCCGCGAGAGATTGCGCCTGTTTGTGCTGTTCCGCCAGTTGCAGGTTTTGGGATGCTATGGTTTCCGCGGTATGTGGGAGGGTAAGCAATCGTTCAAGGACAGTATTCCCCTGGCGCTTGAAAACGTGCGCTCCCTGTTGCCGCTAACAGATTATCCTTACCTTAGCCAAGTGTTGTCATGCTTACGGTAACCATATACAGTTTCTCCTTCAAGAAAGGTATCCCGGAGGACACTTCCGGTAACGGCGGCGGATACGTGTTCGACTGCCGCAGCACCCACAATCCCGGCAAGTACGAGCGCTTCAAACCCTATACGGGTATGGACGCGCCGGTGATTGAGTTCCTGGAGCAGGACGGGGAGATCCTTACCTTTCTGGAGCATGTGGATGCGCTTGTGGATCATCATGTGCAGCGCTTTCTGGAAAGGGATTTCACCAATCTTCAGGTGAGTTTCGGCTGCACCGGCGGGCAGCACCGTTCCGTTTATTGCGCGGAGCATCTGGCAGCGCGTCTCGCGGCGGTTCCAGGCGTGAAAGTGCATCTGGTTCACCGCGAAAGGGGCATCGACAAGTGGCTATGAAAGCAATGATATTCGCCGCGGGCCTTGGCACCCGCCTCAAACCTCTTACCGACACGATGCCCAAGGCGCTGGTCCCCGTCGGGGACAAGCCGCTGCTGGCCCATGTGATGGAGAAGTTGGTGGGAGCAGGCTACGACGACATTGTGGTGAATGTGCACCACTTTCCTGATCAGATAATAAAGTATCTGGCCGATAATGACTTCGGCGCCCGCGTTAGCATCTCCGACGAGCGGGACCTCCTCCGTGAAACCGGCGGCGGAATCAAGTTCGCCAAACCGCTTCTCCAGGGCACCGAACCCTTCCTGGTGCACAACGTGGATATCTTTAGTAATCTGGATCTGAAGTGGTTCCGGGGGCAGCATCGTCCGGACTCTCTGGCCACGCTGCTCGTAAGCGAGCGCAAAACCCAGCGCTACCTCCTTTTTGATAACGACGGCCTTCTCCGAGGCTGGACAAACATCGCTACGGGTGAGGTGCGGAGTCCCCTCGGCGCTATCGACCCATCGAAATACCGGATGCTGGCATTCAGCGGCATACACTACATCTCCCAAGGCATCTTCGCCGCCTTCGACCGCTATGGTTTCCCCGAGCGCTTCTCCATTATGGACTTCTACCTCCGCGCCTGCGCCGATTACCCCATCCGCGCCGCCGTCTTCCCCGGCCTTAACCTCCTAGACGTGGGCAAACCCGAATCCCTGGAGCTCGCCCGTAAAGTGTAATGCGCTGATAATCTGCGGAATATACAAAGTGCCTGGAGCAAAAACGCCCCAGGCAAAATCGGTAAACCTCTGAAAGTCACCAAGTTGCACTTTACGGCTCATAGGCCGTTGAAGATTGCGACGGTGCGGGAGGCTTCGGCTACGTCGTGGACGCGGAGAACGGAGGCGCCCTGCTGAAGGGCGATTATATGTGCGGCCGATGTGGCGGGGAGCGCCTCCTCTGGGGTTATGCCGAAGCGCTTCCAGAGCATGCTCTTGCGCGAGATGCCCACGAGAACAGGCCTCCCAAAGCATTGAAGTTCGGAAAGCTGGTGCAGGAGCTCCCAGTTCTGGTCCAGGGTTTTGGAGAAGCCGAAGCCCGGGTCCAGGTACCACTGTGAAATGCCTGCATAAGAAGCGCGTAAGGAAAACTCCTGAAAATACGCCAGCACGTCTTCCACAATGTCACCGGGCGTCTCCGAGGGCGCAAAAGGGCTCCCGTGCATGTGCATTGCAATGTACGGAAGACCGAGCCGGCCCACAACAGAAAGCATCCCGGGATCATAGGCCCCTGCCGTGATGTCGTTCACGATAAACTGCCCCACGGTGTCGTACACGCGGGAAACGATTTCACTTCTGAACGTGTCCACGGAAAGTACGCAGCCCAAATCCCGAAGCGCCTCAAGGGCGGGCCGCAGCCGTGCCCATTCTTCCTCAAGGGTAACCGGTGTGCTCCCGGGCCGGGTGGACACGGCACCCAAATCAACGCCCCATGCGCCATCGGCAAGCATCCCCCGGGCAACCGATACAACATCCCCCGGAGCCGTCCGCGAAGGTGCGTAGAACGAATCCGGGGTGAGGTTCAGAATGCCAAGGATGCGGATCATACCTGCGGCTCCACAGGGTCTATATTACCCCAGGGATGCTCCACGGGTATCTTTTTCACCAGGGCGATACAGCCCACGATGACGACCAGCGCCACCGCAAAGGCAACGTAGTACCAGGTGTTGCCCAGCATGTCGATCCAGTACTCGTAATCCTTCAAAGAGTCTATCTGGCCAAGGATTACCGCCGTGCCGTTATTCACGAAATGGATGAGCATCGTGAGCCAAAGACTCCCGGTCCGGTAATAGATCCAGCCCATAAGAAGACCCAGGATAAAGGCGTTGAGCGCCTGCCAGGGATTCATGTGAATAAGGGCAAAGAACAGTGCCGATATCACAATTGCCCAAACCGGCTTCATCTTCCTTCCGGCCAGAAGGCCTCGCAGAATCATGCCCCTGCACAGCCATTCCTCAAAGAACGGGGCCATGAGTGCAGTTACCAGGAACGACGACCACAGGGGGCCTCCTGTCATCTGCTTCATGGTTTCCATCACCATGTCGTACAACTTCTTTAGCCAGGGAATGCTTTCCGTTAATTTTGCATTCAGATAGTTCGGAAGGTCTGCCGCAAGCATAACGGAATACGTAAATACAACCGTGAGCAAAACAGCCCCTCCAACGCCCAAAGCACCGAAATGCTTGCTGGACAGAGAATAGCCGGGATCGAAAAGAGCGTTCTTCCGGCTCTTTGCTGCGGCATACATCATGGCAGGAAGGAACTGCACGGGATACATGACGATCATCCCATAGTCGGCAATCTCCTGCTGCGTCATGAAGAGCATCATGATGGCCATGAAGATACCGCTGAGAATAGCACCCAGGATGAAGAATCCAAGAAGGGCAAACATGCCGCTCACGCCCGGCACATACCAGGCGTGAGTGGAAAAGAGGTCGTAATTCTTGACTTTATGCATAAAGGGGGCTGGGATAAACGCCATCAGCAACCAGTTTGGCGAATTTTTCAACCACGCCGGGACGGTCTTCCTTATAAGTTACGCCGAACCACTTGGACGGGGTGGAGAGAACCTCGCACATTCCCTTTCCGCCCTTGACGATGTTGTCTACTGCGTAGGGGATGTAGAATTCTTTCTTGAGTTCCATGCCGTACTCTCCCAGGAAGATGCGGAAGGATTCTTCGCTGAGGGCGAAATAATCCGGAGTGAAGCCCCACATGTTCATGGAGCAGAGAGCCTTGGCGGCCAGCTCAACGTGCTTTTCACCGTTTGCGGAATTGTCTCCGTAAACTTTTCCATCGGCCTCCTTGGCGATGTTCAGGTGCTCCGTAACATCCTTGAGGATACCCTTTGCATCGTAGCTGCAGATACCGCGGGAGACGCTGCCGTTCTCGGAGAGGGTGTTCTCCAGTTCAAAGCCGATGATGCAGTACTGGCCCTTGGTGTTTTCGTGGGCGCGGCACCAGTCGCCAAGGATTTTGAAGGATTCCTTGCCATAATAGTCGTCTCCATTGATAACTGCAAACGGCTCGTGGATCACGTCCTTTGCCATGAGCATGGCGTGGGCGGTGCCCCAGGGTTTCTCCCTGTCCGGATTCACGTTGAAGCCTGCGGGAATCTTGTTCAGCTCCTGGGTTACGAAAACGAACTCCAGGGGTTTGCCGTCGATTGTTTTCACGTTGCCGTAGCGGGCCTTGACGTGTTTTTCCATATCGGCCTTGAAATATTCGCGGACGATATAAACTACTTTGCCGAATCCGGCTTCAACCGCGTCGTGGATGGAATAGTCGATGATGGTTTCCCCGTTGGGGCCCAGGCCGTCCATCTGCTTGAGACCGCCGTAGCGGCTGCCCATTCCGGCTGCAAGAACAAGAAGTGTAGGTTTCATAATAAATTGGATAAATAGTTTTCGTTTTGTTTTGCAAATTTAGTAAATTCGCACCAAATAAGAAACACCAAAATGGAGGAGAAGAAAAACAGATGGGCCGCACTCAAGAGGAAAGACAACAACTATTTCCTCCCGTTCGTGATCGTGGTCACCGCGCTGGTGCTTCTGTGGGTGGTTTTCCTCTCCAAGAGCAGTGTTGTGAACTGGGTGAAAGGGGCCGCGGAAAAGTCGCGCCAGGAGAAACTCATCAACCGCTATGAGACGGAAATCCGGCAGATGGACGAGGAAATAGCCGCTCTTGAGGCAAATCAGGATTCTCTGGAGAAGTTCGGCCGGGAAAACTTCCATCTGGCCGCTCCCGGGGACGATGTTTACGTGATTCAGTAGCTTATGCTTATAGTGCTCGAAGGCCTGGACGGGGCAGGGAAGTCCACCCAGGTAAAGATGCTCCGGGAGTACCTCCAGCAGCAGTGCTCCAGTTTGGAATACATCCATTTCCCAAGATATGAGGCTCCTGTGTACGGCTCCCTCATAAGCCGTTTTCTAAGGGGAGAGTTCGGCGCCATCGACATGGTTCATCCTCAGCTCGTGGCCCTTCTTTTCGCGGAAGACCGTCACGGCGCTGCCCCGCAACTTCACAAAGCCCTGGAAGAAGGTAAAACCGTGCTTCTGGACCGATATGTATATTCCAACATAGCATATCAGTGCTCCAAACTCAAGGACGAGGCGGAGCGGGAGGCCCTCCGGAACTGGATATTCGAAACCGAATACGGCCCCTTCGGCCTTCCCAAGCCGGATCTTAACCTGTATCTGGACGTCCCAATCTCCTTCGTGGAAAAGAACCTCAGCCATAGCCGCAAAGGAGAAGACCGCTCATATCTTGGCGGCTCAAGCGACATTCACGAAGGCAGCATCCTCTTCCAGAAAACGGTTCGCAGCCTGTATCTCGCGGAAACCGAGAGGGATCCCTCCTTCCTTCGCGTGGACTGCTCAGACACGAGCGGCAACATGCTTCCGCCGGACCGCATCTTCGGCCGTATCCGCAGCATCGTAGACCTGTATCTGAAATGAAACACAACGCACTGCGCCGCACCGCCGCTTCCCTCATCGGCCTTGTTTTCGTAGCCTCCGGCCTCCTGAAGATGCTGGATGTAACGGGCACGGGCTTAATCGTTAGCGAATACTTCAAATTCTTCCATCTGGGCGGTCTTGTCGGCATTTCCAAGGCATCGGCAGTTATCCTCTGCCTCGTGGAAACCCTCACCGGAGCGGCTCTGCTAACGGGTGTTTTCCGGAAGCTCACGGCCATCGTTACATCGGCCCTCACGCTGGGATTCACCGTCATCACCCTGATCCTTCTGATTAAGAATCCTCAGATGGACTGCGGCTGCTTCGGGGAAGCGGTACATCTTACCCACCTTCAGAGTTTCCTCAAGAACATCGTACTGCTGTTGTTGTGCCTCCTGGCGTTCCTGCCTTTCAAGGAGTTCGGAGAGCCCAAAAACCACAGGAAAGTGGCATTCTGGATAGGCGCGGCGTCAATAGTTTTTGCCTCAATCTACAGCGCCACCCATCTCCCCGCGGTGGATTTCACGGACTTCCGTCCCGGCGCCCAGCTCTATGCTTCGCTGGACAATGACTATCAGGCCATGGACGGATTCTACGCCGCATATATCTACGAAAAAGACGGCCAAAGGGGCTCCTTCACGCTGGACCGCCTTCCGGACAGCACCTGGACCTTCGTGAAAGTGGATACCGTATACCGCAACTCCACTCCTCTGGACAGGCCCGCCCCCATCCTCTCTTTCACGGACGAAGAAGGCAATTACCGGGACGAAGACGCCGTCATCGGCAAGGTTATGCTCATATCGGTGTATAATCCCGAAAAATGCGATTGGATGCGTCTGAACGTGATGCTCAACACTTTGTCGGAGACGGATATCCGCCCTCTTATCCTCATCAACATCGCTCCGGGAAGCAACATCTACATCCCCTCCAACGTGGCCTTTTTCTATGCCGATTATAAAACCCTGATTACCCTGAACAGGGCCAACGGTGGAGCCACCTTCCTTGCCGATGGGGAAATCGCCCGCAAATGGCGCCCTGCGGATTTCCCTTCAATCCAGAAACTGAACCGGATTTCCCGGGCCGATGTCACCGACACCCAGATAAAAAGCGTAACCCCCGGCCGGATAAGGGCCGAGGGCTTCGCACTTTATCTTCTCGCTGTACTTATATTCCTATAAGGTACGCTTGATTTCAACCACCTGGAAGGCTTCGATAACATCGCCGATGTGGATGTCGTTGAAGCGCTCCAGCGAGCAGCCGCACTCGAATCCCGATGCAACCTCCTTGGCGTCGTCCTTGCCTCTCTGCAGGGATGCAAGAGCGCCGGTGTACACCACGATACCGTCGCGGATAAGGCGAACCTGTGCCTTCTGGGTGAGCTTTCCTTCCTTCACCTGGCAGCCTGCAACGGTGCCCACCTTGGAGATCTTGAAGGTCTGCTTCACCTCTGCAGTAGCGGTTACCTCTTCCTTCTTCTCCGGCTCCAGCATACCCTCGATACCTTCCTTCACCTCGTTGATACAGTCGTAGATAACCGAGTAGAGGCGGATTTCGATACCCTCCTTCTCCGCAGCCTTGCGGGCCTCGGAGGAAGGACGCACCTGGAAGCCGATGATAACGGCGTCGGAGGCTTCTGCCAGAAGGACATCGCTCTCTGAGATGGCACCCACGGCCTTGTGGATCACGTTCACCCTCACTTCCTCGGTGGAAAGCTTGATGAGAGAATCCGACAGGGCTTCCACGGAGCCGTCCACATCGCCCTTCACAATCACGTTCAGTTCCTTGAAGTTGCCGATGGCTATGCGGCGTCCGATCTCTTCCAGTGTAAGGTGCTTCTGCGTCTTGATGCCCTGGATGCGGATGAGCTGCTCGCGGCGGTTGGCAATGCTCTTGGCCTCTTTTTCATCGGCCATAACATTGAACTTTTCACCCGCGGCAGGAGCGCCGTTGAGGCCAAGAAGTGAAACGGGGGTTGAAGGACCGGCCTCGTCCACTTTCTGGCCGCGCTCGTTGAACATAGCCTTTACGCGTCCATAGTAGCTTCCGGAAATGATAACGTCGCCAACCTTCACGGTGCCGTCCTGGACCAGAATGGTGGCCAGGTAGCCGCGGCCCTTGTCCAGCGAAGATTCGATAACCGCGCCGCTTCCCAGCTTGTTTGGATTGGCCTTGAGCTCAAGAAGGTCGGTCTCGAAGAGAACTTTCTCAAGGAGTTTGTCCACGTTGATTCCCTTCTTTGCCGATATCTCCTGGCACTGGTACTTACCGCCCCAGTCTTCCACCAGGATGTTCATCTCGGAGAGCTGACGGCGGATAGTATCTGGATTTGCGCCGGGCTTATCTATCTTGTTGATTGCGAACACCATAGGAACACCCGCAGCCTGTGCGTGGGCGATTGCTTCCTTGGTCTGGGGCATCACGGCGTCGTCGGCCGCAACGATGATAATCGCAAGGTCCGTCATCTGGGCGCCTCGGGCACGCATGGCCGTGAAGGCCTCATGACCAGGGGTGTCCAGGAAGGTGATGCGGCGGCCGCTGTCCAGCTTCACGCTGTATGCGCCGATGTGCTGGGTAATGCCGCCGGCCTCACCGGCGATGACGTTGGTGTTGCGGATATTATCCAGGAGGGAAGTTTTACCGTGGTCTACGTGACCCATGACGGTAATCACCGGAGGACGCTCCACGAGATCTTCCTCCTTGTCCGGCTCCTGCTGGGCGATTTCCTCGCTGAGCTCGGCAGTGACGAATTCCACCTTGTAGCCGAATTCCTCTGCAACCAGAACCAGCGTTTCTGCATCTAGCCTCTGGTTGATGGACACCATCATACCAAGCGACATGCATGCGCCGATAACCTTCACAACGGGGGTGTTGTTCATGAGGGTGGCGAGGTCGTTCACGGTAACGAACTCGGTGACTTTCAGCACCTTGTTCTCCGCTGCAGCCGCTTCCATCTCTTCCTGGCTGCGGAGTGCCGCGAGCTCCCTCTTGTCCTTGCGGTGCTTTGCGCCGAAGGTGTTGCGGGTGCTCTCGTTCATCTTCGCATAGGTTTCCTTCACCTGCTTCTGGATTTCCTTCTGCAGTTCTTCCTGCTCGGCCTCCGTCATTGCGGGTTTGAAGCGGTCCTGGCCCTTCTTGCGGCCCTTTCCGGCATCGGCCTTCTTGCCTTGGCCCTTGAGTTCTTCCTTCTTGCGGGGCTGCTGCTTGTCGGCCTGGATCTTATTCACGTCCACCTTCTGAGAACCGCTCTTGATACGCTCGCGCTTGGTCTTGGATTTCTTGGGATCGAACTGGGAAAGGTCGATTTTGCCAAGAACCTTAAGTTCCGGAGCTGCGGGTTTCTCAGGGGCGGGAGCCTCTTCTTCCTCTTCCTCCTGAGGGGCTTCTTCTTCCGGTTCCGCCGGGGTTTCTGCGGAAATTTCCGGCTCTTCAGCCACCTCTTCAGGCACTTCTTCCACGACTTCAGGCTCTTCCACAGGAGATTCCTCGACTTCGCTCGGAATGACAGAATTGTCATCTCGACCAAGCGTAGCGCCATTCTTGTCATCTCGACCAAGCGTAGCGCGCGGAGAGATCTCCTCTTCCTTGGCAACCGGTTCCGGTTCAATCACGGGCTCCGGTTCCACAGGTGCGGGCTCTTCCTCCACCGGCGCAGGCTCCGCCTTCTTCTTGCGGGCCTCGTGGGTGAAGTTGTTGCTCTTGATAACCGTCACCTTCTCGGGCTCGTAGTCGTCATCGGCCTCATCCTTGCGGCTGGATGCCTTGTCCAGGATTTCGGTGAGCTTCACGTCCACCTTCTCTGCCTGCTCCTTCAGCTCCAGATCCTTTCCGAACTGCTTGTGCAGCACGTCCAGGTACTCGTCCGAAATCTTCAGGTTGGGATTGGGCGAGTCGATGCCGGCTCCCTTCGAGTTGAGGAAATCGACAAGAGTGTCCAGTCCGATATTGAACTGCTTTATAAGTTTCGATAATCTGATTTCTGCCATATATAACCCCCTATACTTTTAATTATTCAAATTCTGCACGCAGGATCGAGAGAACCTCTTCCACGGTCTCGTCTTCCAGATCTGCGCGATTGGCGATATCGTCGGCACTCAGGGCAAGAACGCTCTTTGCGGTGTCGCAGCCGATAGCCTGCAGCCTTTCGATGATCCAAGGGTCGATTTCGTTCTCGAAATCCTTCAGGAGCACGTCTTCCTCCTCCATTTCCTCGTCCTTTCCGCTTTCTCTCCAGACCTCGATTTCGCGGCCCACCAGCATGCCGGCGAGCTTGATGTTAACGCCGCCCTTGCCGATACCTTTCTTCACCTCGTCGGAGTGCATGTAGACCTTGATCTTGTCTTCAGGGCTCTGTCCAAGGTCGATATTGGAGATGTGAGCCGGGTTCAGCGCCCTCTGGATGAGGAGCTGGGTGTTGGTGGTCCACTGCAGCACGTCGATGTTCTCGTTGCGGAGCTCGCGGACGATACCCATGATGCGGGAACCCTTTACGCCGATGCAGGCGCCGATGGGGTCGATGCGGTCGTCATAGGACTCAACGGCCACCTTCGCGCGCTCACCGGGGATACGCACAACCTTCTTGATGGTGATGAGGCCGTCGTAGATTTCGGGCACTTCCATCTCGAAGAGTTTCTCCAGGAACTCGTTGCTGGTGCGGGAAAGGGTGATGTACGGAGTGGTGTTGTTGCGCATCTCCACGCTCTTGATGATAGCGCGGATGTTGTCGCCCTTCTTGAAGCGCTCGCCGGGAATCTGCTCGGGGCGGGGCATACGGAGTTCGTTGCCTTCCTCGTCCAGGATGAGCACCTCGTTCTTCCAGGTCTGGTAAACCTCGCCCGTGAAGATTTCGCCCACTCTCTCGGAATAACGCTTGTACACGTTTGCCTTCTCGATATCCATGATGCGGCCCTGCAGGTTCTGACGGATGTTCAGGATGCCGCGGCGGCCGAAGGATGCGAGGGAGAGTTTACGGGTGTAGGTGTCGCCGATCTCGTAGTCGTCGTCGCCGGTTTCAGCGGCGATTTCATCCACGGTAATCTCCGTTGCAGGATTCTCAACCTCTTCCACAACCTCGAAGTTCTGGTAGATTTCGCAGTCTCCCTTGTCCACGTTGATGATAACGTCGAAGTTGTCGGAACTGCCGTAGGTCTTTGCGAGCTGGGTGAGGAACACGTCCTTCAGAACACCGAGCATCACCGGACGGTCGATGCTTTTCTCTTCCTTGAAATCCTTGAATGCGTCAATCAAGGTGATTTCCTTTTCTTTTTCTTTTGCCATTGTATATTGTTTTATTCTTTTGTCATTTCGAGCGTAGTCGAGAAATCTATTTAAAATCAATGTGGGGTTTCACGCTGTGCACTTCCGCCATGGGGTACTGTTCCTCGTTAACGGTGATCTCGTTCTCACTTGCTCCTTCCAGCTTGCCGATGAATTTCTTTCCGTCCTTGAGCTTCACTTCCACCATGGTTCCCAAGGCCTTGAGGTACTGGGGCAGCACCTTGAAAGGCCTGTCCAGCCCGGCCGACGATACGGTGAGGGAGTAGTCCTCTTCGTCCTGATTGAAGCACTCGTGCACTTTATGGTCGATTGCCGCGCAGTCGTCCCAGTCCACGGCTCCATCGGCCTTCTCGATAACGATCTCGATGTCGTTGTACGCGTTAAGGCTCACTTCCACCAGGAAGCAGCGCCTCTCCTCCAATGTGCCTTCAATGGCCTTTGCAATAGCGATTTTATCCATACCTATTTATAAATAAAAATAGAGGACCTCGCGGCCTCTATCTCAAACACGGGTGCAAAGATACTACATTATTGTTTAATATGCAAATTAACCTGTTCCGGTTCGCCTTTGTCATTTCGACCAAGCGAAGCGCGTGGAGAAATCTCACACAAGCCGTGAAATGTAAATCGTTGATGGATAACGAGTTATATGATTTAAGGTGGGAAATTTTCCCACCTTAAATTGCGTTATTGTCTGATAATCAGAGAGTTACATTTCACGCTCTCATTTTGCCTTGGGGCAGTGTTTGCGTAAAAAGTCAAGTACCAGGTCAAAGTCCTCTGCCGGAACATACACCTGATTGTGGTTCAGGGTTTCGTTCAGTTTGATGAGGTTGATTCCGCGACGAACCTTGATGCGGCGCACACTGGACAGGTCCGTTGTGGACGTGGTACGGGTTGCCGCCATACCGGCACTGATGGTACCGGCGCGACCGGACAGCACCCCGGCTCCTATCGTAACCAGGCCCATCCTGCGGGCCTTCTTGGATTGCGCCCCGTCGGTGGCGTGCACGAGGGTTTTCTCGTCCATGGTGAAATGGACGATGTACTTTCCCCCATACATCCCCGCCACAATCAGATATGCCAGCAGGGTTATGCCGATGAACAGCACCAGCACAAAAAGCAGTATCTTAATGCTGCTGTCCCACATCTTCTCCCCCCAGGCATTCGCCCAGTCATTGCTGATAGCAGTGCGCACAAGAACGAAAATGAGCGGAATACTGAACAATATGACGATAATCTTCAGAACCGTAAGCAGTATGGCCGGGTTCTTATACATATTCAGCGCATAAGTCCAGCGGTACTTCCCGTCCTCGCCAAGTTCCACACGAGTGGTGGTTTTAGGATACTTCTTCCTCATAACTATGCAAAGTTATCAGTTTTTACCATACTCTCCAGGCAGTTCGCTTTTGCTACGATGATACCCCTGAGATGGCTCTCCTGAATAGTAGTAACCAAAACCAAAGTTTTGATACCATATTTTGTAATCAGTCCACCATCTGTGCCCTTCTTCATCCCACCACTTCAGACTCTTTACATAAGTGAGACGTGGAACATAATCCGGGAAGGGATTCTTATTTGTCGTTTCCCAATCATCATAATCCTGCCCGGCTTGATACCTATCCTGATAATAGTAAGAATAACGAACATCGTACGCAACATCTTTCCCGTTTTTCTCCATTTGGGCAAGAACGGATGGTAATTCTCCTCCCAATCCTTTTTGGCCGCAAATGTGTAATTTGCTTATGGCAGGCACATTAGAGATGCTGAATACGCTCAAACTGCCATCGTAGTCATAATCTGTGCTGACATCCAGGGTCTCTAATTTCGGACAATCGGAAACAGTCAGGGAAGTTGCCCGATGGCCCCATTCAAGATACAGGCTTTTCAGGTCAGAGGCACCGGTAGCTGACACGGATCTGACATTCGGAGAATACAGATGAACGATAGTGGGACCGGGGCCTAATGATAAAGAGCCCATATTGGAATCATCACATATGTATAAATACCTATTAGGGCGCTTAATGTCGCCCATTCCCTTGATAGCGTTATCCGAGATTTTTCCATGTACATTTATACTGAACGAACTGTATACGTTGGTGTTCTTGTCCATTCCGGTGTTCTTGGCCGACAAAGTTTTCAACTCCTTTCCCTTGGGAACGCTAATTTCAAGTCCGCCAACATTAGGGCAATTATCCAGAATAATCTCGGACGGACAAATGTATCCTCCGTCAGCCCCCTCGCCGAAAACAATGATGTCGTTGATTTCAGAATTGCTGATATCAAACTTATCTGTCACATTAAGATAACTACTGGGATAACCGTCATAAACATACATACCCCTGAATATAAAGTTCTTCGTTTCAAGTTTTTTACTAAGGTTTAATGAACACTTCTTATCCTCAATGTCGATGGTATTAAAGCTTCGCTCGCCCTCCAGAATCAAATTCCATTTGAAATGATTGGACGGGGAATAATTGCCTATGGTAAGATTACTGCCCAGTTGCCATTCCTTGGGGATTGTAATATCTATGTCCAAATCACCCGATTCTATGTCAGAATCCAAGCCAAACCAGACATTCTTATATCGTTCTACGAAAATTCCTTCTTCTCCCCAGTTGCATTCTTCCCAATAACCTGATGAACATGATTGAATGGCGCCAAGAATCGAGCGCAGTGCGTTATAGTCCTGGCTTCTCATGGTCCTGACATGGTAGACCGAATTCAGAGGGATTAATCCGGTGCCGATCTTCCAGCAAACGTCAAAATCATAAAAACGGTTGGCCACGAGCCCGTCTGCTTTGGCCTCAATCAGTTGAGGCCGGTCCGGATTTTCCCATAACGCGGCGGCCTTGGCTTCCGTTAGATCGAATGGAATGATTTTATGCTCTGCGAGAGCATTGCCCTCATCCTTGTAGGCCAGAACCAGTTCGCCGAACTTGGACCCCGGGACTCCGGAGAAAAGAGAAGGGGCTTCCACATAAGTTCTGACTGTGAACACATCGCCGCCATCCTGAACGCATTCAAGATCCTTGTTGAGTTTTGGGAATATATTCCATTCAGCCAACTTGCGATTGTAAGTAGGAGATATTTGAACCGAGTCGTAATTACCTATGCCACCGTCTCCCAGGCCGGGATAAGAATAATACAGTGAGCCGTAAACCTTTAAGGTAGCTGTAACTTTTGCCTCTGAAACGGCTGCGCCAATCCAATTCCCGGGATCACAGGTGCGCCATGTGTCCAGATCGATAGAGGTGCTAAGGGCAAGGTTTACGACGGCATCAATGGAAACGCCCGCTTTGAAAATATCAGTGAATATGCCGATTCCAACACCGATACTGATGCCGGCGCTGGCGCTTACCTCTGCTGAGGTTCCTACCTCACATGTGGTTGGCCCCACTTCCGGTTTGGAGGTGTTGGAATAGCTGTTTGTGCCATTTATACAATCATATTGCAACCATGCCGATGAAGAAACAGTTGTTCTTACCTGGGCAGTGAGGCTTATTTTTCCACCCACATCAGCGATGGCAAAGACATCGACCGATGGTGTGAGCAGAATGGGCCCCACGGGGATAGCTGCCAGATAAAAACTCATTATCTTTTTCCTCCAGCTCATAGTGACGTCTGCGGCCAATTCAAAATCCGCCCCCCATACTATTGTCGCATCGGCCTTTACATTCAGGGTAGAAAGCACGTAGTCATCCACGTTCAACTGCAACTTGAGCAATATGTCGGCTCCCATCTGGGGCGTAACAAAGAACCCCTTGGCGATTTCCCACTGGACCTCGGGAATGTCTATATGGAAGTTTTTGGATGCGTATGCCTTCGTGACAGAATACTGAATGGGATTGCCGTACTCATCTTCAATACCTGTAACATATTCTCCCATATCCAGGTCTTCAATATTGACATTCAGGCTTTGGAAAACATCCGTCAGACCCAGGGGAGTGTATATCGCTTTATATCCGTCGGCAGTTTCAGTAACAGAGATGACATTGGCGAGGAGACCCTGCGGCAGCACTTTTGTGGGTGTGTTGATGATGAGTTTTCCTTTTGTGGGTATTAACTCTTCCGGAACGTCCTTGCTGATATAGAAGGTTTGTTCGTTTGTATTGACGGATGTAATATACTGCGAAAGAGACTTGGGCGCAATTGTAGTACCTTCTGCCAGAGCATATTCAATGGTCGTTCCTTGTCCGTTTGCAGCATCCTCGCCCAAGCCGTCCTGAGTTACCGTGAGAGTAACCGTATTCCCTCCGGCCTTGACCAAAACTACTCCCTGGCGCTCCGATGCTCCTGGATTATCAGTAACCGAGACCTTGATGGTTTTGTCTTCCGTGTCGATGCTCAGCCATTCGCTGCTTTCCTGGGCGACATCGGCCGTCCAGCTCTGCTGATTTGTGGACACTTCTACTACCTGTTCGCCACAGAAAGACGAGAAGGCCATCTTGGAGGCCGACAGGGTGAGTTCCACGCCGGGCTGGTTGTTATTGCCTCCTCCGCCGCCGGGGCCATCTCCGCCTCCGTCGTCGATAACCGGCTCTTCCTGACAGGAGCAGAGCATTGCTAAAGCTGCAAGAATGGACAAGTACTTTTTCATATCACGTTTTGTTTTGATTGTCTTCGATTCCTTCCTTTTGTTTCCACTCGGTGGGGGGGATGCCGGTCTGGGCCTTGCAGGGGCGAAGG